>Ga0315541_1003152_pt1 | contig 12948 bp, 13 predicted proteins | sample SalMarSW160190MG_FD_203095 | JGI IMG/M metagenome (GOLD analysis project Ga0315541, IMG submission 203095) | Salt marsh sediment microbial communities from the Plum Island Ecosystem LTER, Massachusetts, United States - Salt Marsh Sediment SW1601-190 ...
GTGATGTCCCGCAACAGCATTCAGCACAATAGACGATTCGTTGAAACGCTTGAGGTAATTTGCGCCTATATCGGGGTGACTGCCTTCAACTTCGTGGTCAATGGCCTTGCCGATATCATGAAGCAGTCCTGCACGTCTTGCTATTGAGCCGTCCAGCCCAAGTTCATCAGCCATAATCTGAGACAGAAATGCGACTTCAATGCTGTGGCGAAGCACATTTTGGCCATAACTTGTTCTGAAGCTCAAAGCACCTATCAAACTGAGCACTTTATTACTCAAGCCTCTGACATTGGCCTCAACTGCGGCGTCTTTGCCGAGCTGCAAAACCTTATGGTTAACATCCTTTTTGGTTTGGGCGACAAGCTCCTCGATTCGAGACGGATGTATTCGTCCATCTTGTATCAGCCGTTCCATCGCAAGACGAGCAACTTCACGTCTGACGGGATTGAAGCCGCTTACAACGATCATTCCAGGAGTGTCATCGACAATCACATCTACGCCCGTAGCCTTTTCAAACGCACGAATATTGCGGCCTTCTCTGCCGATAATTCGGCCTTTCATATCGTCATTCGGAATTTCGACTGTTGATACAGATACTTCGCACGTCTGCTCAGCGGCGTAACGCTGAATGGCACTACTGATTATTTCCCGGCTCTTTTCGTTAGCGGTTTCGATACTCTCTTCGACCTTGCGAGCAATCAAAGCTGACATCTCGTGCTCGCATTCATCTTCGAGCCGTTTCAGCAGCAGCTCCTTGGCCTCTTCGACATCCATCGCCGTGATTTTAAGAAGTTGATTCTTCTGCTGAGCCATCAAAACGGAAAGCTGCTTTTCCCTGTTGTCGATATTGCGCAATCTTCTCTCAGCCTCTTTTTCCCGCTGTTTTAATGCCACCTCCTGCTGCTGAAGGAGCCCAGCCTGTCGGTCAAGGGCATCCTCGCGTTTGCTTAATCTCATTTCGGTCTCGTGCAACTCAGCACGAATTTTATTAGCCTCAGTTGTAAATTGTTCCTTTTTTTTGATGTTTTCTGCAGCAGCATCAATCTGTGCAGATTTAATTATGTTCTCAGCTTCCCTTTTGGCACCATCTATCTGTCGCTTCAGGTCCTGCTCGAAGGTTTTGGTCTTTGCTTTGGCAATCATCTGGAAGACCATCGCAGTTAAGGCAATCCCCAGAAGAAAAGTGGCAATTGGGATAAGGACAGCTGGGAGACCAATTTGCATCATTATGGCATCCATAATCCCTAACCTTTCATTTGCAGTTACAATAAAGTTTAAAGCATCACTAAAGTTTAAAGCATCACTCAATGCTGTCCAATTGCGGATTTTCCGGCAGTCCGCAGTCCTATGGACTCCTTACGGTGGAAAGCTACAAAGAAATGGCTGTGAATTACGAAATCCTTTTCGCTGGAGCGCAGAATCAACTACTTGGGGTCAAAATTACCTTTAATCGCGGCATTCTTGACATTGAATACTTCTTTTTCTTCCAAAATTGTTGATTTATGCTCAATACCAGCACTACTTCGCTGGTAAGCAAAAACTTTTTCAAACAGATTTCGTTTCACTCTAATTTCACTTTTCTTCCGTCGCATCAAGAGGCCGTATCCACATTGCCTTTGCCGACTGCGACGGATGCTAAACACGTCTCTGTAACCTAACCGCCGTTTGAGAAAGGACTTACAGGCCCTTTTCTCTTTTGCTTGTCCCTTTACAAAGTAATGATAAACTACCAATGTTACGGGACAATCCGCAGTTTTGTTCATCATCGGTATATCAAGTACTATGCTAAAGTATTTTTGGTAATTGGTCAAGAAAAAAGAATGTGTAAATAAATTGGCCGATTTTGTGGCTCTAAAACCCTAATTGAACAAAGGATAGCAGAATAAGGACAGTTAATTTTTTAGGGCTTTTGGCAAAAATTCCTATAAGTCTTTTACAAAAAGGCTGCTCTGGGGAAATTCAGCATATTAGCTGATAGCCGTTATGGTATTTAGCCGAGATTCTTTGCTTTATAATGACGAGAAAGGGCTTTCGATTTTTGCAATGGCTGGGAGGCCGGTTTTGGGATAATATATATTGCAAATCTTAATCGTCAGGATGGCTTACGCCACTTCTGGTAATTTGCATTGTATCTTTTGCGAGCTTGCAGAAGCAGAGAATGTTTTAGGTAAGCAGATGAGCAAAGAACAAAAGGATTCGGGGACGGAAACAACCGAGAAGAGATTGCTTCGGCCGGCCTTAATTATTTCAACGGAGACAATCTCGGAGTATCCCATATTCCTGGAGCATCTGTTGGTTGGTCTGGCTGATGAATCGATTCCAACAGCCTTGGTCTGTCCGGCGAATTGCAATCCGCCCTCCGTTGTTCCCCCATCGGTTCAGGTTATAAGACATCCCGCTTTTAATTTGCCTCTGCTCTGGCGGCAAAACAGGAGGAGACTTGTTGAGCAGCTCAGCGATTTTAAGCCGACTGTTCTGCACTGTTTGTGCCAGAGCGAAGCGCCTTTTGCCAGGCAATTAGCCTGGCAATTGGATTTGCCTTATCTATTGATGGTTAATTCGCTGCAGAAGCGATTTAGTCGGCTTTTTATTTCATCGAGCCGTTGCGCAAAAATCATTGTTCCGGCTGAAAGCATCGCCGCCAACATTACGAAAGTTTATCCCACCTTTGCTGAGCGAATTGAGCGGATAAATATCGGTACCTTTGCCTCAGAGACCAGCAGCTGTTTCCGCCATCCCAGCTGGCTCACAAGTATGGTAACAGCTCATCCGCTGGATAACGAAAGTGATTTTGAGAATTTATTCGGTGCGGTAAGGCATCTGGCGATTGACGGATACGAATTTATGTTAGTGATAACAGGCGGTGGACGAGCAGAAAAGCAGGTGTGGAAATTACTGACTGTGCTGGGCCTTTCGCAGATTGTTACCATTGTTCCGAGATTGGAACTATGGCGTTCGGTTCTTGCAGCCGGTGATATTTTCATCCAGCCCCAGCCCAGCAATTCTTTTAACCCTTTATTGCTGGAGGCGATGAGCGTTGGAGCAGCTGTGGCGGGCTGCAAGGGCGGAGTCGATGATTTGATTATTGAGGACAAAACCGCAGTTGTGTTTGACCCGAATGATGAGCTTAGTATATATGGCGCTCTACAGCGGTTATTCGACAAGCGAGAGTTGGCGCAACAAATCGCCACAACAGCACAGCAGTCTTTGAGAGAAAACTATACCGTCAGTAACATGGTCTCTTCTACACTACGGGCATACCATGATGCGCAGAACTGGCTCAAACACCAAGGCCGTTTTTAGTTTAGTAGGCCGTAGTCTTCCAGTGTTTGTCGCAGAATTGCTTTTTTGCTTTCGTCCATTGGTGTCATTGGCAGTCGAAGTTCTTCAGGAGCCATATTCAGCATTGCCATCGCCGCCTTTATAGGTATAGGGTTGGTCGCCAGGCCGAGCAGATTCTTGCACAGGGCAAAGAGCTTCTTATGCCATTTCAAAGCCGAGGTAAAATCGCCTTCAAGGATTAAATCGGTCATCGCTTTGACATCGGCAGGGACTATGTTTGCCACTACGCTGATGACCCCCTTGCCGCCGACCGAGGCGATGGGCAGCGTAAGGGAATCATCGCCCGAGATAATGGTTATATCACATCGGGTTTCAATTTCGCTGGCCATATCCAGTTTGCCGCTCGCCTCTTTGATTGCGACGATATTTTCAATTTCAGCTAACCTGGCGACAGTCTCCGCCGTCAGGCCCGTCCCGCCGCATCGACCCGGTATATTGTACAATACTATCGGCAAATCGACCTCTTCTGCTATTACCTTGAAATGCTGATAAAAGCCTTCCTGCGTAGGTTTATTGTAGTATGGGCAGACCTGCAGCGTGGCATCGGCGCCGACCTTTTTTGAAAATGCAGTCAGTTCGATGGCCTCGGCGGTTGAGTTTGAGCCGGCCCCTGCTATTACCGGCACTTCTCCACCGACGGATTTGACAACTCTTTCGATAACTTTTTTATGTTCTTCGTGGCTCAATGTAGGCGACTCACCCGTTGTGCCCACTGGTACTATTGCATCTATTCCGTTTTCCACCTGAAAATCGATAAGTTCATCAAGCGTTCGAAAATCAATTTCGCCGTCCTGAAAAGGCGTTACGAGCGCCACCATTGCCCCTGTAAACATCTTAACCTCCTATATAAATTCTTTTCGCGAAGACACCGAAAGATTATAAAATAATTCATTAATTCCGGGTCAATATTTTTAAATACTCTTTGACAGCGTTAAAAAGTCCCATCTCAAGAGCTTCAGCTATCAGAGCATGGCCGATAGAGACTTCAAGTACGCCGGGAACCTCAGCAAGGAACTTTCCGAGGTTGTTAAGGTTCAAATCGTGCCCGGCATTGACGCCGAGACCGGCATCTTCAGCGGCACGGGCCGCACGTGCATAGTGCTGCAAAATTTCGTCCACGCCCTCGTTGGTTCGAAAAGCTCTGGCGTATGGTTCTGTATACAGCTCAATGCGGTCGGCCCCGACTTCCTTGGCCATCATAATACCGTCAACGTCGGTGTCCATAAAAAGACTAACACGAATGCCTATGGCCTTCAACTCTTTAATAATAGGGCTGACCCTTTCTTTGTCGGCTTTCAGATTCCAGCCGTGGTCGGAAGTATTGGCATCCGGTGCATCCGGCACTAAGGTGGCCTGGTCCGGCTTAATCTGGCTGACAATCTCCATATACCTGCCGAGAAACGGGTTGCCCTCTATATTAAATTCAACGGTCGTTATCTCAGCCAGTTCATAAACATCGGCATATTTTATATGGCGTTCGTCCGGCCGAGGGTGAACCGTTATGCCATAAGAACCTGCCTCAATTACGGTCTTAGCTGCCTGCAGAACGTTCGGTATTCCGATATCGCGCTGGTTCCGCAGCAATGCAATCTTATTTAGATTGACGCTGAGTTTGGTCATTTTTGGCTATTTTACTTACCGCAGAGCACGCAGAGATAATATAAAATTTAATGGATACTTAATTCTTTCTTGAGTTCTTCTGGAGCGTCAGGAAAATTGTTTACCATACGAACAACACTATCTTTCAAAACCTTGACGTTGAAGTTTATCAGCAGGCCCACCTTGCAACCTGAGAGTTTCAGGTAGGAAAGCAACTGGGCTTTGTGAATAGGAGCCAGTTGGTCGATGCTCTTGACATCGATAATGACTGCTTCCTCGACGAGAATGTCCAGCCGATAGCCACAATCCAGTTTGACCTCACGATAGACTACAGGCATGGGCTTTTGTTGTTCTATTTTCAGGCCGCGTTCGGCAAGTTCAAAAGCCAAGCAGGCCTCGTAAGCAGATTCCAGCAGACCGGGCCCCAGAGTGCGATGGACGTCCACAACAGCACCAATAATGGCTTCTGTGATTTGATTTAATTTCTCTTTTTCTGTCATCTCAGCGGTCTTCGCGTTCTCTGCGGTTAATCCGACAAATTACTCTCCGTTTTCTTACCGCAGAGTTCGCCGAGCACGCAGAGATATACTTTTGTTTTTTAATTCACTTTTCTCAGCGATCTTTGCGTTCTCTGCGGTAAAACAAACCTCTGCAATTATATCGCTGCGTTAGTTTGCAGCAAGAAAATTAAGCTGGTAGAATATTCTGATGTTCTTTCTGCCATTCCTGCGCAAGCGGGAATCCATTCCTGTCGCCATTGTGAGTCTGCCTATGGTCCGCCTCTGGCGGAAAGCAGTCTCTATTCACCTGCGCTTTCATGCAGCTTTCTCCTGAACCGAAGGAAGCAGAGGTTATAGTGTATTTTGCTTGGCGAGGGCGCGATACATTTAATAAGAAGACGTGGTTAAACCCAAAGATCGATAATAGGCCACTGATTCCACACTGAGGGACAAATCTCGACCAATCGATTTACTGTCTCTATAAGCAGCTTGTCGTAACGAACTTTCTTGGCCCAATAGCGACTCAGTTCTTTTATGAGCAATTCCATCGCAGACTCTAACTTTACAGGGCGTACAAACAAGGACTCATGTTCATGAATTAAGAGCCAATTCTTGTCATATTTCTTAAAGTCGGGCTTGTTAAAATCTTCTGTTTTCTTGAGCAGAACCCTAACCATCCATTCCACCCAATCGCGTTCCTGTCCCTTATTTCCCCATCCAGCTCCTCGCCGCTGGTCTCGGTAAATTTCTCGTCGCTCAGATGTGGAAAGTTTTGGCATCCCTGGCTGGAAGTTATCCATAAAAATTTGTCCTTCTGCTCCTTCTCGTTCCGCCATATCATCCACTGCTAAATAGTTTTCCGATGCAGCCCTACTGCGCTCGATACCAATTTTCGTCCCATCATAAGATAGCAGGAAATCTGGTCTATCCCAGTGAACTAACTTTAGGGGGTAAGAAAAATAATTCGCATTAGCCCAAGTTGCTAACAATCGAAACCCAGCTTGCCTTTCGTCGTAAATCTTCATATCTCTTTTTGTCTCAGGTTGAGTTGTTATATCCTGCTTTTTAAGATAAGCAATGAGGTCAGCTTTTGATGAAGCTGTATATTCACTGTGGACCTTACTATGTTTATATTCCATAATTCTCGAATCATAACAAAAAATCGCTAAAGCACAAAGAGCTTTCTTGACGGGACCAAGACTACCAAGTTGTCTGGGCAATTTTCTTGCCAAATCCGTTTTTTCCGGTTATAAATCGGCTATGGAATTAAAGGAAACACCTGCTATTATCGTCGGTTCAGCGTTTAGATTTGATAGCCTTTTGAAAAAGTACTTACTTTATCTCTGCGGTCTCCGCGTTCTCCGCGGTGAAAGATAGGTAAATTTATGAAGTTGAGTTGGGCCAGTCGGATTACGATTATTCGGATACTGCTGATAGTTCCATTTGTCAGTTGTATGCTGAAGATAAATGACCCTGCGCTTAGCGAGTCAATGCGCGATGTGATGCGATATGCTGCGACTTTTATTTTTCTGGTTATGGCAGTCAGCGACGCAATTGACGGTTTCCTCGCTCGAAGAAAAAAGCAGGTTACACAACTCGGCGGGTTTCTGGATCCGACGGCGGACAAGCTGCTTATGACCTCTGCGTGCTTGCTGTTAGCTTCGCAGCGAAGCCACGTTGATGGTTTCCTGCTGCCATCGACGGTTGTGGTTTTGATAATCGGCAAAGACCTGTTTTTGCTGATTGGTTTTGTGATTATTTATTTTATCACTTCGCGCTTTTATATCGCTCCTGCGTTAATCGGCAAAATTGCCACAACCCTGCAATTGTCGATGGTAACGGGGATTCTGATTGCCCCTGAGGTCTCCGGTTTTGTGCCAGGCTGGATTTGGTTCTTGGGGGTCATCTGGTGGTCGGCCGCGGCGACTGCTATTTTGGCGACTCTTATTTACATTCGCAACGGAAGTCGCTATATTGAAGAGCACGGGCAGAATAATTAGCAAATAGTATTTAGCCGCCGATTAACACAATACGATATAAGAAATACGAAAATGCAATTTAGCGAAATACCGCAAATTTTAGAAGAGCTTCGCAAGGGCAGGATGGTTGTCCTCGTCGATGCCGAAGACCGTGAGAACGAAGGGGACCTTGTTTGCGCTGCTGAGAAAGTAACACCGGAGATTATCAACTTTATGGCCAAATTCGGTCGTGGCCTTATTTGTCTGCCGTTGGCAGCTGAGAAATGTGATTCGCTTGGTCTTTATCCTCAGACGGTTGAAAATACCGCCCGGTTCGAAACGGCCTTTACCGTCAGTATTGATGCCGCTGAGGGTATAAGCACAGGTATCAGTGCAGCCGATAGGGCCCGGACAATTCAGGTTGCAATTGCTGATGAATCCAAAGCCAGCGACCTTGTTCGTCCCGGCCATACATTTCCACTCCGCGAGCGTAAAGGTGGTGTATTAGTTCGGGCCGGTCAAACTGAAGGGGCCGTTGACCTGGCGCGGTTGGCGGGCTTGAAGCCGGCTGGTGTCATCTGCGAAATTATGAACGAAGACGGCTCAATGGCACGAGTGCCGCAACTACTCAAATTCTGCGAAAAACACAATCTTAAAATCGCTTCGATTGCAAAACTTGTAGAATACCGGCTCCAGCGCGAGAGCCAAATCAAACGAATCGAGCATGTAACTTTGCCTACCGACTACGGGGAATTTAAGCTCATTGCTTACCAGAGCATAACTTCTCCGGAGCCGCATCTGGCATTGTGCAAAGGTAGCGTCGGTGAGCTTGATGAGAACGGCACGCCTATTGAACACACAGAACCGGTCCTGGTAAGGGTGCATTCGGAATGTATGACAGGCGATTTATTTCATTCGCAGAGGTGTGAATGCGGCTATCAATTGGTAACTGCGATGGAGATGATTGAAAAGGATGGCAAAGGAGCATTGATTTATCTAAGGCAGGAAGGCAGAGGCATCGGCCTGACGAATAAGCTGCGGGCTTATAAACTTCAGGAGCAGGGACTGGATACCGTTGAGGCCAATCTGAAGCTGGGCTTCTTGGCCGACAAGAGAGACTACGGAATTGGTGCACAAATCTGCCGCGATTTAGGGCTCAGGGAAATACGAATACTGACCAACAATCCAAAGAAAATAAGTCGCCTTGAAGTTTATGGCATAAAAATTGTCGAGCAGATTCCGTTAAAGGCCGAGCCCGGCAAGCACAACATCGACTATCTCAGGACCAAAAAATACCGCCTTGGTCATATGCTTGATGAGGACCTGTAGTTTTATGAAAGCAATCGTCAAGATGGCTTACGTCGTTGCTGTAATAGTGCAGATATCTTTATTGCTTTTAGGCGGCGCAGGTTGTGAACCAGCAGACGCCGAGTTGTCTGCCAGCACTAATAGTGGTTGTAATCAGCTTTCTGAATATGGCCCGGTGAAAGTTGATATTATGCCCTTGACTGAGTTTACCGGCGATGACGAAAAACCATCAAAAGTAAGGGTCTATGTGAGTTTACTGGACGCATTTGATTGTCAGATAAAAACGCCCGCAGTATTTCGCTTTGAGTTATACGACAGAGTTCCACGCTCTGCTGAGCCAAAGGGAAGAAGAATTTTTATTTGGCCGGATATCGACTTGAACGATGTGGCTAAAAACAATGAGCACTGGCAGGATTTCCTGCGGGCTTACCAATTCGATTTGTATTTCGAACCGAAAGCAAACCAGAGCTACATATTACAGGTGACATCCCTGTGCCCGGGCAGTAGGCGGCTTTCAGCTGAGTTTGTCCTTAAACACACAAATTGATGTGTTCGTATTGTGTAGATTTTTCGCCACGGTTTTTGTAGCAGTCTGCAATTGGAGAAATTGAGCATTTTGTGCAATCTTATCAAAAAATATGTATAGTCCTGTCAGGTTTTTTTCTTTACGTCGAAGCAACTGGTTGCTATAGGATTACCAGAATCTGTGGCCTTTTGGGTGTGTGGTCAAAGCGCAGTTTGTTATTTTAACCCTTTTTGAAGGAGGATTATTATGTCTAAAAAATTATATTTTTTAATCTCCGTCGTTTTGACGCTGGCTCTGGCTGTACCGACGTCCGCCGAAGAAACTTTACTCGCCAGCTACGAGCAGTTTGAAGCCACCGCTGGCAATCTCACAGCCAAGGTCAACGACGAGTCAGGCAACCCCACCGCAGTAGTTACGTGGCCTATGCTACAGGGCAAGGATGCATGTTCATACGACCCAAGCTTCGGGCCGGGTGTAACTGTACCTGCCGCAACCGACGGCAACTGTGTCCTTGGCCTGAGCTGGACTGATGAAGGGGACGGCAGGGTTGATATACGTCATGAATGGTCCGCTTCTACCTTTGATTTAGTCAACAACGATAAAATCCTAATTGATGTCTACATTGTCGGCCCTAACGGCGTGCCGACCACCATCGAATTGTGGGATCACGATTTGGCCTGGCTCCTTGGACACCACGACTCCATACTAACTGACAAATGGTTTACGGTTACGTTTGACCTCTCCGAGCTTCAGGAGGCAGGCAAGCGAAAGACCAACCACTTTCAGATTACGACCATCTATTTCAACGATGTAGCGACAAAGGACGGAAAAGTATTCTTTGACAACCTCAGACTGCAGCGTGCCCCTGGCCCAAAACCCAGCAGTCCCAAGCCAGATGAGCAGGCTGGCGACACCAGCGCTGGTACAGAACCTTAGCCGGGTATAGACAAAACATCTTATAGCGAGATACTATAGCTGTAAGCCGCATTGCTGTGAGGCCGACCAAGCTTGTACCAATCCAGGGCCTATACTGAGTTAATCAGTATAGGCCCACGTTGTTTTTCACACCCCATACTTTGTTTCTTGCGGTTAGTTCACTATTTACGAATCATGCTTTACAATCCACCAGATACTATATTTGCCCCTCCGGTTAAATTAAATTGACCAAAAAGGGTTAATTTGAGATTATATCCTGCACTTTAGTCTCATTTTTTGTTTATTTTTTACAGGAACCTTTTAGGCTGATGTTGGTCTAATTAAGGAGAAAAGGCGTGACCGAAGCTGCAAATATCAGCATTGACGACGCCGTCCTGGTCCAGCAGTGTCGGCAGGGCGATTCTGCAGCGACCGAAAGGCTGATTCTCAAGTATCAGAATCGAATATATAACGCCATATTGAGAATATGCGCAAACCCCGAAGATGCTGCGGAACTTACACAGGATACGTTTGTCAAAGTAATTGAGAATATAGATAAATTCGAGGGCAGAAGCAGCTTTTATACTTGGGCTTTTAGAATAGGTATTAATTTGACATTGAATTACTGCCAGAGAAGTGGCAAGCTGGGGCTTAAAAGCCTCGACGCCGAGGACAATGAATACGGCGGCAAAGATAGGAAGGTGTTGAGGGAATTTTTGAGCGATGATAGTTTGCCTGACCCCGCTGTTGTGGTTGAGAACAAAGAGTTGTGCAGGATAGCTGTAAAAGCGCTGATGAAATTGAATGATGCGCAGCGAGCTGTCGTTGTCTTGAGGGATATCGAAGGTATGGATTACGCCCAGATTGCAGAGGTGCTTGACATCGAGTTAGGCACGGTTAGAAGCAGGCTCAGCAGAGCCAGAACCAATCTAAGAGAGATTATAGAGGCGGTCTTGTAATGAACCAAAGTGAATTTCCAAATATCGACATCGACGAATTGCTCAACAGCTTCATTGATGGAGAGCTGGACCAAAGGCATCGGACCGAGGTTCAGCGGTTGATAAAGCATGATAAGCAAATTGCTGAGCGCCTGCGAAAACTTCAGAAGTGTAAAAGGTTAGTTAGTTCTCTGCCTTACGCCGAGGCTCCGGAAGGGACGTTGGGGAATATTAAAGCTGCGCTGGAAGAAAAGGAACTGCTGGTTCAGCCCCGCCGCTGGCAGCGAACCGACGAGCGTGAAGGGGCGAAGCATTTGCTGGTTCGAAGGCTCACCGCTGCCGCCGCTATGATTGGCCTGGTAGCTGTTTTAGCGGCTGTGATTTACTCGATAGTTGCCCCCGAGGCTGTTACTGATAAACCGGTTGCTATTGAGCAACGGCAACAGCCTACCTCAGAGTCTCAGATGCAAAAGCCCAGACCGAGCGTAGTAGTGGCGACCACTGAAAAACCAATCGGCCGAACCAGCCTCGCTGATATGGAATTTAGCGGCAGGCTTGAATTGAAAACGAGCAACCCTTCTGAAGTTGTGGCTTTTATTAACAAGGCGATTGAGCATAACATCCCTTCAGATGAGCGGACTGCAGCGGTCCCCGCCGAGCTGAGAAAATCGCATGCTCTTAGTTGTAGCCGGCAAAACTTGAGGTCGCTCCTGGCTGATTTAGACAATACTTGGGATAAGTTTGATTCAGCAACATTATTTGTTGAGACTGACCGGCCCGAAGGGCAAATAGTGGTTGACACCGTTGCTGCTGAGCAGATTATCGAAATTGTTAATCAGGATGATTTTGAAACGCGAATAAAAGCAGCAAAGTACTTCGCCACGTTGAACAATATGGCTGAACTCTCACCGGGCAAAGAGGTGTTAACTGCCATTGAGGATAGTAGCCCGCATTTGATAACCATACCGAAGCCGGTTTTGACTTCTGGCGTAAGCCATCCCCAAGCGGAGAGCGAAGAAACGATTAAAAAACCACCAACCCGAGCCGAAGATAGCCAAAAAGTCCATCTGACCATCGTGGTTGTAGACCTGTCCGGCGTAGCGCCAGCGAAGACGGAACGCTGAAAACCCCAATACCGGTTATCTTGAAATGATTTTATATGAACTGCTCGAGATGGCCGAACATTCGCAGTTCGAGCGAATCCCCAAACCGATAAGATAAACTAACTACCTGCTCCCTTTTCGTTTTTTGCACCCGGCTTGCTTTTTTCGCTGGGCTTTGATTCTTTGGTCTCACCCTTGGTTTCCTTTTTTACGCTCTCTGTATCGCCGCTGCCTTTTTCAGCTTTTTCTGCTTTCGTGTAGCTTTCGCTTCTGTAATCGGTTTGATAGAATCCAGTCCCTTTGAAGATTACACCAGCACCGGTTCCGATAAGCCGTTTCAATTCTCTCTTTCCACATACCGGGCATTTGCGTAATGGCTTGGCTGTTATAGACTGTAACTGCTCAAACTCATATCCGCATTTTCCACACTGGTATTCGTAAGTCGGCATAGAAATTACTCCACATCTGTTGATTCATCGCTTGTTTGCTCTTGTTCGGCCTGTTCCTCTTGCGAAACCTCTTGTTCTGAGGATGGCTTATTAACGATTACTTTGCTTGGCCTAATAACCCTGCCATTGAGTTTGTATCCCTTTTGAAACTCTTCGAGCACAACATTTTCTTTCCTGTCCGGCTCAGCCTTTTGCATCACTGCTTCATGTAAAGCAGGGTCGAACTTCTCGTCCAGTGCCTCTATCTGCTCTATGCCGTGTGTTTTCAGGATATCGAGCATCTGGTCGTAGACAATCTGGATGCCCTTGA
>Ga0315541_1003153_pt1 | contig 12944 bp, 11 predicted proteins | sample SalMarSW160190MG_FD_203095 | JGI IMG/M metagenome (GOLD analysis project Ga0315541, IMG submission 203095) | Salt marsh sediment microbial communities from the Plum Island Ecosystem LTER, Massachusetts, United States - Salt Marsh Sediment SW1601-190 ...
TGGTTATCGGGGGTGGGGGCCGAGAGCACACACTGGTCTGGAAGCTCGCCCAGAGCCCTAAGGTCAAAGAAATCTATGTAGCACCGGGCAACGCCGGCACGGCCAAAATCGCCCGCAACCTGGATATAAAGCCCACCGATATTGAGGCGCTGGCTAAAACCGCCTCAGAAAAGAATATAGACCTGACCGTGGTCGGGCCGGAGGCACCACTGGCCGCCGGCATCGCCGACCAGTTCCTCATCCGGGGCCTGCAGATTTTCGGCCCCACCAGACAGGCTACCGAGATAGAGTCGAGCAAGGTCTTCGCCAAGGAGCTGATGCAGAAATATAAAATCCCCTGCGCCCGGAGCGCCAGCTTCTCCAACTACAATAAAGCCTTAGATTATGTCAAGCAACAGCAGCCCCCTATCGTGGTCAAAGCCGACGGGCTGGCAGCGGGCAAGGGGGTGATTCTGGCCGAGTCCATCCCCAAAGCCCTCGAAGCCCTCTCCCAAATAATGGAAGAAAAAGCCTTCGGCGCCGCCGGTGACCGGGTAATCATCGAGGAGCACCTGCCCGGTAGAGAGATGAGCACCTTCGCCTTTACCGACGGCCAAACCGTAATCCCGATGACCTCCGCCTGCGACTACAAAGCAGCCTACGATGGCAACCGGGGGCCAAATACCGGCGGCATGGGCAGCTACAGCCCACCGCCTTTCCTGAGCCCCGCCCTGGCCAAAGCGGTCAGAGAGAAAATCATGGAGCCGACGGTAAAGGCGATGCACAACAAAGGCCGAGCCTACCGGGGCGTCCTCTACGGCGGGCTGATGATTTCTGATAATAATCCCAAGGTACTGGAGTTTAACGCCCGCTTCGGCGACCCGGAAGCCCAGGTCACCCTGCCCCTCCTCCAAACCGACCTGGTTGATATTATGCTGGCGGTGAATGATAATAAGCTGGACAAGCTCAAGGTGGAGTGGAGCCAAGACGCCTGCGTGGGGGTGGTCATGGCCTCGGGCGGCTACCCGGGTAGCTATAAGACCGGCTTCCCCATCAGCGGGCTGGACGACCTGGACAAGGACATTATGGTCTTCCATGCCGGAACCAGGCTGGAATCGGGGAAGGTGGTGACCAGCGGGGGCAGAGTACTCGCCGTGGTAGCGCGGGGCAAGACCATCGCCGAAGCCAGAGAGAAGGTCTATAATAATATCACCCGGATAAAATTCGAGGGCTGCCACTACCGCAAGGATATTGCCCTGCTAAAGGAAGGTTAATATGCCACTAGTTGCCGTAGTCATGGGTTCCAAATCAGATGCCGAAGCGGTACAACCGACACTCGATATTCTCACCGAGTTGAATATTGACCACGAGGTAAACGTAATCTCCGCCCACCGCACCCCGGAAAAGGCAAAACAATATGCCCAGGAGGCAAGGGGCAGAGGCATCGAGGTTATTATAGCCGCCGCCGGTATGGCAGCGCACCTGCCCGGCGTACTGGCCAGCTGGACTACCCTGCCGGTTATAGGCATACCCATTGCCAGCGGCGAGTTAAAGGGTGTTGACGCACTCTACTCCATAGTTCAAATGCCACCCGGAATTCCCGTTGCCACCGTGGCCATCGGCAGCGCCGGCGCCAAGAACGCCGCCTACCTGGCCGCCGAGATTCTGGGCATAAAGCACGACAAAATACGGCAGGCCTACGAAAAATACCGTAAAGGACTGCAAGGGAAGTAAAAGAGAAGCCCTTTTGGGCAGGTTGGACGTTTGTTATTCGTCCCACCCTCCCACCCTACAGAAGTGATACTTCTATCAATTTCTTCTTTGGGGGTGGGGAGGGAAGTTAAGAAGGGCGAAGCCCATTTTGGGCGGGTGGGTATGGGAAGTAAAACACAGGTTTAAAATGGTGAGGGGACACAGGGTGAGGTTGATATATAACCAAGGAGAAAAACAATGATTGAGCGCTACTCCCGACCCCGAATGAAAAGAGTCTGGGCCGACGAGAACAAGTTCCACAAATGGCTCCAGGTAGAGATTGCCGTCTGTGAGGCCTGGGCCGACCTGGGCATTGTTCCCCGCAAGGCGATACCCAAGATAAAGCTGGCCCGGGTCAACCTCAAGCGCATGGAAGAAATCCTAAAAGAAACCCACCACGATGTCACCGCCTTCCTGGGGTCGGTATCCGAGAGCCTGGGCGATGAATCACGCTTTATTCACCTCGGACTTACCTCCTCTGATGTCATCGATACCGCCCTCAGCCTGCAGCTAATCGAAGCCGCCGAACTGCTCAGCCAGGATATCAAAGAGCTTATCTCGGTGCTGGCGCAAAGCGCCATGAAGCATAAATACACCGTAATGATGGGGCGCAGCCACGGCATCCATGCCGAGCCAATCTCCTTCGGGCTTAAGCTGGCGCTCTGGACAGAGGAGATGAGGCGCAATTTGGAGAGGCTGGGCGAGGCCGAAAAAGCCATCGCCGTGGGCAAGATTTCCGGAGCCGTGGGCACCTACGCCACCCTGTCCCCTGAGGTCGAGGAAAAGACCTGCGCCAAGCTGGGACTGTTACCGGCCCCGGTTTCAAACCAGGTCCTGCAGCGCGACCGCCACGCCCAGTTCGTGACCACTTTAGCCATAATCGCCAGCTCGCTGGAGAAGTTCGCCACCGAAATCAGGGGCTTACAGAAGACCGAGACGCGGGAGGTGGAAGAGCCATTTGCCGCCGGCCAGACCGGCTCTTCGGCCATGCCCCATAAACGCAACCCGGAGCTCTGTGAGCGCATAAGCGGCCTGGCCCGCCTGGTGAGAGGCTACGCCCTGACCTCGATGGAGAACATCGCCCTCTGGCACGAACGTGATATCAGCCACTCCTCCACCGAGCGCATCATCCTGCCCGACGCCTGCCTGGTGCTGGACTACAGCCTGAATCTGCTCGCCTCGGTGATGAAGGGGCTGCAGGTCTATCCGCAGAAGATGAAGAAGAACCTGGAGCTAACCAAGGGCCTGATATTCTCCCAGCGGGTGATGATTGCCCTGATAAACAAGGGCCTGAGCCGAAAGCAGGCTTACGAGATGGTGCAGCGCAACGCCATGAAGACCTGGAAGGGTAAAAAGAGCTTCCTTACCCTGCTTAAAGCCGACGCCGAGGTCACCGCTGCCCTGCCTGAAGCCGAGCTTGAGCCGCTGTTTGACGAGAACTATTACCTCCGCTATATCGACGACATCTTCAAGCGCCTGGGGCTAACTGAAGTCCAGTGGCGGGAGAAAAGCGTGGGCGGGCCCGGCGACCTGGCGCCGAGGTCAATATAATGAGTAATGACGTTCTGCTAAATACCGACCTGCCCCTGCCCTCCTTCGTTAAGGGCAAAGTGCGCGATACCTACGACCTGGGCAACCTCCTGCTAATCGTTGCCACCGATAGAATATCCGCCTTCGACGTCGTCCTGCCCTGCGGCATCCCCAATAAGGGGCGGGTGCTTAACCAGCTTTCGGCTTTCTGGTTTGACCAGACTCAGGACCTGGTACCCAACCACCTGGTGGAGGTGTTGAACGACGTCAACCGCCTGGACGCCTATATCCCCACCGAGAAGCGCTTTGACTACCCGGCCTACCTGGCAGGGCGGTCTATGGTGGTGAAAAAGGTCAAGCGTCTACCGGTGGAATGCGTTGTGCGCGGCTACCTTTCCGGCTCTGCCTGGGAAGAGTATGAACAATCCGGCACTATCTCCGGGCTGAGGGCAGCTAAAGGGCTGAAGCAGAGCCAGGAGCTGCCCCAACCGCTGTTTACCCCCACCACCAAGGCCGAGGAGGGCCACGACCTGCCGATATCTATGGAGGAGGTTGGAAAACTGGTGGGGGAAACCATAGCTGAGGAGATTAAGCAGAAAAGCATGGCTATCTATAGCTACGCCCAGGGGTATGCACTGGCCAGGGGTATTATCATCGCCGATACCAAGTTCGAGTTCGGGCTGGATGATAAAAAGCTTATCATCATCGATGAGATGCTGACGCCGGATTCGTCACGGATATGGGAGACCAAACTCTATAAGGTGGGAGAGTCCCAGCCCAGCTACGATAAACAGCCGGTTAGAGACTGGCTGGCCAATTCGGGGTGGAATAAGGAACCCCCCGCCCCCATGCTGCCGCCGGAGGTCATCGAAGCTACCAGCCGGAGATACCAGCGTGCCTACGAGAGACTGACGGGAAAGAAGCTGTAGCCAGCCTTAACGACGAGGGGAAATGCCCTTCTCCAGACCGAACTCGGCAAGCTTTTCCTCCGAGAGATAGAGCTTGCCTTCCTCAGTTTGCTGTATTACCCCTGCCTGCATCAGGGAGCTTAAGGCCTGCGGCTTATAATCGCGCCGCCTCATCATCCTCTCAAGGACCCCGGGAGGCCTCAGCCCCAGCTCGTCAATGGTGCAGGCGTTTTTGCTCTCGGTAGCATTATGCTCCCGGAAAATCCGTATCACCTGGCGGAGGGCGCGTCCCATCAGCCAGCGGGGTATGAAGAACATCCCCACCAGCAACAAAGCGAAGAGCAGAACGATAATGCCTATGCTGGTTATATCCAGGGCTATTCCTCCAGACGGCCCTTGGTGCTGGGCAGTTCGCCGGAAATCCGCTTATCCAGGCCAGTGGCCATATCCAGAGCCCGGCCCAGCGCCTTGAACAGGGCTTCCGCCTTGTGATGGTCGTTGGTGCCGTATATTACCCTGGCGTGGAGGTTGAGCCTGGCTTCAATAGCTAAAGACTCAAGGAAGTGGCGGATAAGGTCGGTGGGGAAGCCGGCCATGTCATTATCGGCAAAGGGCATGTCCAGCACACTGTATCCCCGGCCGCTGATATCCACCGCCACCGCCGCCAGGGCGTCATCCATTGGTACGTCGGCATCCGCCATGCGGATGATACCGCGTTTATCTCCCAATGCATCGCCGAAGGCTTTTCCCAGGCATATGGCGATATCCTCTATCACGTGGTGCTGGTCGTCACCACTGGCTAAAATCATCAGATTGAACCGGCCGTGCTGGGCCAGCTGGGAGAGGAGGTGGTTAAACATCTTTATCCCGGTATTAATCTCGGCCTGGCCGGTGCCGTCAATTCCAAGCTCCAGGCTGATTTTGGTCTCTTTTGTTTCTCTTTTAATTTTGGCTGTCCTTGATTTCATCGTAATTCTCCTGCCGTAGTTTAACACATGAGAGGGGGATAAAAAAGAGGGGGGATTACCCCTTTCCCCTGTTTAGCGTTGGTTCTACTTCCCACCCTCCCACCCTCATAAGCTGCGCTTCTAAAACTTTGAAGGAAAGCCCCCCTTAATCCCCCTTTATGAAAAGGGGAGAGCAGGATAGACAATTACTATGGGGGTGGGGGTACAGATTCTTTAAAAGGTATAACCTTTTGGGCGGGTGGGTATGGGAAGAGAGACACCAGCTAAAAAAGAGGGGGGGCTTAAAGCCCCCCCCCCTTAAAAATCCTCTAAAGACGGGATAGCTAAGCTCTCTCTGCCTCTATCTCCCTGATTGCCTTAACCAGGGTATCGGTATGCTCCGGTTTGCCCGCGCTAATGCGGAAGGAGTCCTTGAGCAGGGGGTGGCTGACATAGCGGATTAATATCCCCCTGTCCAGCAACCCTTCATATATCTGCTCGGCTGTGCCGTTTAGGACGTGGCAGAAGATGAAATTGGCGTTTGAGGAGAAGGGTTTCAGCCACTCAATCTTCTTAAGCTCTTCATAGAGCCGGTTTTTTTCGGCGATTATAGCCTTTACTCTCTCCATAAGGAAGTCAGTGTCATTAAGCGACTCCCTCACCGCAATCGTGGAAGCGGTGCTTACGCTGTAGGGCATCTTTATATTTAGCATATAATTAGCAATATCGGGATTGAAGATACCATAGCCAATCCTGAAACTGGCCAGTCCCGCCCACTTGCTGAACGTCCTCAGCACCATCAGGTTATTATACTCTTTGACCAGCGGGGTAACCGTCTCACCGCAGAACTCAACGTAAGCCTCGTCGGCCAGCAGGGGCAGGCCGGTATCCAGCAGCTCCAGTATATCCTTCTGGGGGGTGGGGGTGCCGGTGGGGTTATTGGGGTTAACCAGCACTATCAGCTTGGTCTTTTTGGTTATCGCCTTCTTAACCGCCGCTACATCGACATTGTAGTTTTCATCCCTGGGCACCTCAACCAACCTGCCATTGCACATTGCCACCGCAAAACGAAAGATATCAAAGGTAGGCGGGCAGTTTATAACCTCGTCGCCGGGGCTGACAAAAAGCTGCGTAATAAGGCCTATCATCTGGTCGCTGCCGCCGGCGGCGACAATACGTTCAAAGCCGACGCCGACATAGCCCGCAAGCAATTTCCTGAGCTCTACCTGGCCAGTATCTGGGTAAATACTAAAAGAATCATACTTGCTCAGTGCCTCCAGCACCTTCGGCGAGCAGCCGTACGGATTCTCGTTGGCATCCAGCTTGATGACCTCGCTCAACGGCAAATTGGCCGCAGCGGCCACATCTTCCGGCGACCTGGTGGCGACATAGCCGTTGATATTAACCAAATCCGGCCTTACCAGTTTTACTATCCCCTCTTTAGACATCTCTTTATCTCCTTTTATATGTCCTGTATAAACAAAATTCCCTCCGCTTGGGAGGGTTTTTTCTGTTTTCCTTTTTAATTTCTGTCTGGTTTTTAAATCTGCGCTACATTACCCCCCAAGCATTCCGGCGCGCCCGGTAAACGCGTAGTTAAAATAATAGTAGTGGGCGGTAGTATAAATTAACATCCCCCTCTTACCTGTCTGGCTCACTTTAACATAAGGCAAATAATTTGTCAACAGTCTCAATTAATCAGCCTTCAGTCTCTTTTCCACAGCCCGGGCGTGAGCCTCCAGCCCTTCCGCCCTGGCAATAGCCGCGGCGGCTTTGCCCAGCTTTTTTAAAGCCGCCTTATCAACCTTGAGCAAGCTGGTAAGTTTAACGAAATCAAGCACGTTGAGCGGTGAGGCGAAGCGGGCGGTAGCCCCGGTGGGCAAAACGTGGCTGGGGCCGAAGACATAATCGCCCAGCACCACGGTGGCGCTTTCCCCTATTACGATACAGCCGGCGTTGGCCAGCCGCCCGACCAGGGCATCGGCCCCCTTTACCATCAGGCAGAGGTGCTCCGGGGCATAGAGGTTAGCCAGCTCTATAGCTTCATCAACATCAGCCACCACCGCGATTACCCCCTGCTTGCGCATGGATTCGGCGGCGATAGATTGACGCTCCAAACCCTTTAGCTGTTGCTCTATCTCTTTATTAACTTCGTTGGCCAATCGTTCTGAGGTGGTGATTAAGATAGCCGAAGCCAGGGGGTCGTGCTCCGCCTGGGCCAAAAGGTCGGCGGCGCAGTAAGCGGGGTTGGCCGTGTCATCGGCGATGATGATTACCTCGCTGGGACCGGCCAGGCCGTCAATATCCACCACGCCGTAAACCAGCTTCTTGGCCAGAACGACAAAGATATTGCCCGGGCCGCAAATCTTGTCCACCGCCGGTACGGAGTCGGTGCCGAAGGCGAGGGCGGCGATTGCCTGAGCCCCACCCACCGAGAAGACGCGGTCAACGCCGGCAATATCGGCGGCAACCAATGTCGGTGGAGGAACCGTTCCATCAGGGCCGGGCGGGGTGGTTAGAATGACCTCCTTAACGCCGGCTACCCTGGCCGGTATGGCCGTCATCAGCACCGTCGAGGGATAAGAGGCAGTGCCGCCGGGGGCATAGGCGCCGACGTGCTCCAGCGGACGTATTAACTGGCCCGCGACCGGTTTAGCCAAAATATCTTTCTGCTTCTGGTGGAAAGAGCCTACCCTCTCTGCCGCCAGCTTGAGGGCCGACACCAGTTCTTCATCCACCCGGCGGTAGGCGTCCTTTATTTGTTTTTTAGTCACCTCCAGCGAGCTGAGCTTTATCCGGTCAAACTTCAGGGTAAAGCCGAAAAGGGCGGCGTCTCCACCACCACGCACCTCGTCAACTATCTGCTTGACCTCCGGCTCCAGGTTATTATCGTAAAACTCAGTCGAGCTTCGCCGGGATAATACCTCTTCCGCCAGCTTGAAACCGTTTATTATTTTCAATTTAGCTTTACCCCCGTTTGCAGGGCCCGGATAATAGCGTCTATCCGTTCCCGCTTCACAGCATTAGTCACCCGCCGGCCAGTGCCGATGAGGCAGGCGGTTGACTCAAAAAGAGTGTCAATAATCTTGAGGTTGTGGCGGGCTATAGTGCGCCCGGTTTCGGTGTTTTCTATCAACAAATCAGCGTCCCCGGGAAGAAAGGCTTCAGTGGCACCCCAGGTGGGCACCACCCGATACAGGCCGAGGTGATTGTCCCGGGCATATTTATCGGCGATATTTATGTACTCCGAAGCCACCCTGAGCGGCGCCGTCCGCCCGGCACTGAACTTTATCAGGTCAGCGGTATCAGCTACCGGTATATCATTACTCACCACCGCCACGATTTTGACCCGCCCCGACCCCAGGTCGAGCAGCTCTTTCACCGGGCTGGTGGGGAACTGGTAAATGTGTTCACGTAACCAGTCGCGGCCGGTTATGGCCAGGTCAAAGTTGCCGCTGGCCACCTGCAACGGCATGTCCTGCGGCCGTATTACCTTTATCGCCACGCCGTCAAGGTCGGTGGCGGGGCGGCGGTTGCCCGTCGGGGAGGGGTAGTCGTCAAGGCCAATGCCGGACTTAGCCAGCAGCTCAAAGGTGGGCGACTGCTGGTGCCCGTCGGGCAGTGCCAGCCGGACTGTATCGCCATCGCCGTTTGGTGGGAAGAGCTTTGATTTACGGGGGCTCCGGCCGGAGACCCGTGAGATTTCCGGCTCAGCCTCTTCCTTAGCTGCTGTCTTGTCATAGATAGAAGCCACTATATCTTTCATATCTTTAGCTTCCCAGCTATTGCGGTTGGCGATAAGACAGGCGCTGACGGTGAGCACCCTGCTTACCGGCGCCAGCCCGCAGCCGGCCAGTGCATCTTCAGTGCCGCAGACCAGGGCTAAGTCGGCGCTTTCCGGTGGATAGGCCTCCGCCGCTCCCCAGAGGGGGAAGACGCCGAATCGCCTCAGGCGCAGGTTGACGGCAAAGCGCTCGGCCAGGTTGGGGTACTCGCTGGCGATGCGGACAACGCCCGGCCTTTCCCTCACCGCCTCCACCGTAGGTATCATTTGAGCGGGGCTGACAGCCATATACAGGGCATTTTCCCCATATACCAGGCTTCCTACCTTCATTAAGGCGCTGCTGGGGTATTTGACCATAAGCTCCTCGAGCCAGTCCGAGCCGCATATGCCCAGGTCATAGTTGCCGATGGACACCTGGACAGGTATGTCCCGTTCGTGGAATATCTTGGCCGAGAGCCGGGGGTAACTTTGGGACTTAACCCGGTAAAGACGCGCCGAGGCATTATAGCCTTCAAGCCCCCAGCCCGCCTCTTTAAGACGGGCGGCGGTTTCGGCCAAAAGGCGGCCTTTAGGTAAAGCTATTTTTATTTCTGTTTTATTCACTTTAGTACCTTACAAGGGTGGCGGGTGGGAATAGATACAAATTCACCGCTTTAATAACTTTAAAACTTCGTTTATAGTCCGGGCCTCAAACTTCTTCTTAGCCCGGTCGGTTAAGATAAATTCCGGCGATTTACCCTGAACATCAAGCGTCCAGTCGAAGCCAGATGCGGCCTGAGCGCCCAGATAGAACTCGGCCTTATAGCCGGCCTCATGTAAACGGGCAACCAGGCTAAAGCCCTCTTTGGCCGCTTCCGGCCTGGCCCTGACCAGAATTCTCGTCGCTTTTACTTTATCCAGAGCTTCCGGCTTGACCATGCCCATGAGGCGGTCAAGGTAAAGGGCAATACCGGAGGCGGGGGTATCCCTGCCTCCCATCAGCGGGATAAGGGCGTCATAGCGGCCGCCGCCGCCTATCTTATCCCTGCCTTTAAAAATCTTAAAGATAGCGCCGGTATAGTACTCAAAGTCCCTCACCGAAGCCAGGTCAATCTGGTAATCGGCGCCCAGAGACTCGAGAAGTTGGGCGACACTGACCAGGTCGTCAATACCGGGTTGCAGCCCGGCTAGATCGGGGGCCAGCAGCGCCTTTAAGCCCTTTACGAAGGTAGGCGCCTTCCCTTTAAGCCCAAGCAGGGCGGACAGGGTTTCCAGCTCGGTGCGGTCAAGCCCCAGCTCAGACAGCTCCTTAATATTGCCATCCAGAATGCGGTCAAACACCTTAGCCTGCTCCTCGGAGCTCAGCCCCAGCCGCGCCAGCAGCGCCCTGATTAGTCCGGCGTGGGATAGTTTGAGCTTAACGCCGTCAATCTGAAGCCGTTTCAAGGCCTCCAGCACCAGCATGACCAGCTCGACATCAGCCGAGGGGGAACTGACCCCTACCAGCTCCGCTCCGCACTGCCACCTCTCTCTGGTTTTTTCGCCGGTGGCCTCGAAGATGAAGGTATTAGCCACATAAAAAAGCTTGGCCAGCTTTTCTTTTTCCAGGCTGTCGATATAAAGGCGGGCGACGGGGATGGTGCCGTCCGGCCTCAAGACCACCCTCTCTCCACTCCAGCCGTCCCAGTCCAAGAAGGAATACACCCGTCCCAGCATACCCGGAGTGAGCGTGCCCACCGAGGTGAACAGGTGCAGGTACTCCAGAGTCGGCGTTCTAACCTCTTTATAGCCCCAGTTGAGGCAGGCGTCCCGGAAGACGCCCTCAATAAGACGAAAGACCGCCATCTCGGCGGGAGACAGGTCACGCGTCCCTTTACAGCGCTGCGTTCTCATAGCTGGTAAATTTTAACACTACTCTAATAGCTATTCAACAGAGGCTTATTTATCAGCCTCACCTCACCCCATTTTTAGCGGTTCTCTTACTTCCCACCCTCCCACCCTATAGAAGTGATACTTCTATCAATTTCTTCTTGGTGGGTGGGGTTACAGAGTCTAAGAGGGTGAAAACGGGGCCCCCGAAAAAACAGCGGTTTTTCGGGGTAAAAAACCCTTTTGGGCGGGCGGGCATGGGAAGAAAAACACTTTGATGTCATAATTTTGTAACTTTTACCCCGCTTTATTTATGATTTCGTTACTGACGGCCTGCTATTATGTTTGTTGTTTGCAACAGCAGCACAACCAATATATAATCTTATTCACACCCCTTTGACGGAACTAAGGATAATATGATTAGAGTTTTATTTAAAAGCCTGCGCATCGCTTTCTTCATCACCCTGATAGCTGGCGCCCTTTTAGCCATTACCGCCCACGCCCAGGCCCCGACGGTTAAAGTCCTGCACGTTGAGGGCACCATCGTGCCCATAGTGGCCGATTATATCGAAAGGGGTATAGACCAGGCGGAGGACGAGAACGCCACCGTCTGCATCATAGAGCTGGATACCCCTGGAGGGCTGCTGGATACGACGGAGCGGATTGTCCAGAAGATTATGAACGCCGATGTACCCGTGGTCGTTTATGTCTCGCCTAAAGGCGCCTGGGCGGCCTCGGCGGGGACCTTTATTACCCTATCGGCCAACATCGCCGCCATGACGCCGGGGACTACCATCGGCGCCGCTCACCCGGTATCGGGGGGCGGGGAAGAGATTCCCGAAGACCAGATGAAAAAGATAACCGAGTTTTCGGCCAAGTGGATAAAGACTATTGCCGAGGAGCGGGGGCGCAACATGGAGGAAGCCCAGCTGGCCGTCACCGAGAGCAAGTCCTTCACCGATGTCGATGCCCTCAACGCCAACATCATCGACCTGCGGGCGGATAACCTGGAGAGCCTCATCGCCGAGATTGACGGCATGGAGGTTACCCTGTCCAACGGGGCTACGGTGACCATCAATACCGGCAGCCACGAGCTGGTCAGGGACGAGATGAACTTTATCGAGAGCTTCCTGCACGCCATCAGCGACCCCAACATCGCCTATATCCTGCTCAGCGTGGGCAGTATCGGCATTATCGCCGAGATTTACAACCCGGGTATGTTCTTCCCCGGAATTGCCGGGGCCATCAGCCTGCTCCTGGCTTTCTATTCCCTGGGTGTTCTCGATGCCCAGTGGGGAGGCATACTGCTTATCCTGCTCGCCTTCGGCCTGTTCATCGGCGAGGTGCTCACCGCCACCTTCGGGATTTTTACCGCCGGTGGCGTAATTGCCCTGATTATCGGCTCGCTGATTCTGTTTCCACGGGGTAGCCCGCTGTTCACTGTCGACCCGTGGCTGATTGCCGTGGTGGTGCTGCTGATTGCCGGCTTCTTCGCCTTCGTTATCCAGAAGGTGATAAGGTCTCGCCGCCGCCAGGCGGCCACCGGCTGGGAAGAGCTTATCGGCAAGACCGCCGTGGTCAGGGCAGCCTTGGCCCCCGAAGGGGAGGTCTTCTTTAAGGGCGAGCTCTGGACGGCGGTATCAGAGAAGGGCCGGGTGAAACCCGGGGAGGAGGTGATTATTAATAAGGTCGACGGCCTGACACTGTATGTTACCAGGAAACCCAAGAAAGCTAAAGGTTAATAGAGGAGACTGGATATTTTAAAATGGACGCTTGGTTAATTGTTATCATCGCTATCTGTGTTGCCGCTTTCATAGTATTTGTCATTCAGCGGGCAGTCCTGGCCCACCGCCTGCGGGTCTCCGCCGGCCGGGAAGAACTGGTGGGACGGATGGCCGAGGTTGATATTGCCCTGGAACCTAAAGGAGTGGTTCTGGTTGAGGGTGAACGGTGGACAGCGATATCGGAGAAAGGACGGGTGGCCAAGGGGGAGGAGGTTATTATAATCAAGGTCGACGGCTTGAAACTTTATGTCACTAAAAAGGAAAAAGGAGGTAACTAGATGAACCCAATTCTTATCGGCGTAATCGTTGTCGTAGTGCTCATTCTCCTGCCCATGTCAATCAAGATTGTCAAGGAGTATGAGCGGGGGGTCATTTTCCGGCTGGGGCGCCTGGTGGGAGCCAAGGGGCCGGG
>Ga0315541_1003156_pt1 | contig 12941 bp, 8 predicted proteins | sample SalMarSW160190MG_FD_203095 | JGI IMG/M metagenome (GOLD analysis project Ga0315541, IMG submission 203095) | Salt marsh sediment microbial communities from the Plum Island Ecosystem LTER, Massachusetts, United States - Salt Marsh Sediment SW1601-190 ...
ACGACCAGATCCACCGTATCCGCATCGCCGCTTTGCATGGCGAGGGCATTGTCCGCTGTTTTTTCCGGATTTTCAGCAAAAGATCCGCCGCTCGGGAGGCGGGCACCGCGGCTCGACTGTCTTCGACGGCTCGACTGAGCTCGCCGAAGTCCCTGAGGCTCAGACCCGAAGGGAGCTCGCCGAAGTCCGGCGACGGATCGGACCGTCGCCGGCAGCAGCCACCTTCGATGTGTCCAACGGGGGCACGTACGGCATTTCATCAACAGCACTCAATCCACGGCCGGAGGGGCGAGTTTTCTCCCGTGGCCGTGGTCAAGTGCGCCCCCGTTCAGACCGAACAAGAGGTCATAGGGAGGGGCTGCGGCCGCAGTCGGTCTCGGGCAGAAGAGGCACAATCCGTCTTTCGTGAGGCAGGAACAATGAAGCCGGGAAACCGAAAAGGCGGTTTCACGTTGGTCGAGGCCCTGGTGGCGGCGGTGATACTCCTGATCGGCGTGATGGCCATTTCCGTGGCAGTGAGTTCCGGCCAGATGCAGATGTACCACGCCGTCCACGCCCAGCGAGGCGCCCAACTGGCCGGGGAACTCATGGCGCGAGTCCTTGCTTTGCCGTATTTCGATCCCGACGGTGCATCCGCGCCGGGGCCCGAAGTCGGTGAGACCAGCGTCTTGGACTTTGACAATGCGGACGATTTCCACGGCTACAGCCAGGCGCCGGGCCAGGTGAGGGACGTGGCCGGCAATCTCTACCCCGCCTCGTTCCAAGTGTTCAGTCGCAGCGTCACGGTCGAGTACGGCAGTGAGAGCGTCCCCGGGCTGGGCAATCCGATCCCCGGACTGACGGTCACCGTGACAGTGCAGGACAGCAAGGGCCTCACGTGGACGTCCACGCGATTCGTCCGGGAGTAGACGGTCGCGGCTCGGCTGTCTTCGACGGCTCGACTGAGCTCGCCGAAGTCCCTGAGGCTCAGACCCGAAGGGAGCTCGCCGAAGTCCGGCGGCCGGTGCGAGCCGATCAGAAGCGCGACCAGATGGAGCCAGGGGCATGATGAAAACGACTACCAGGGGCGAGGGGATTCGTCGGCGCCGCCCGGCGGCGCGCCCGCGGTGCCGGGGCGGACGTTCTGCCCGCCAGGCAGCGGCGAGAGGGCTGACGCTGGCGGAGTTGCTGGCGGCCTTGCTCATTACCGGCTTCGTCAGCGCGGTGGTGGCGGCGATGCTGTTCTTCACGTCCTACGGCACCTCCAACCATGCGGAAATGCGCAGCCTGTTGGTGTCCAAGGAAACGCTTTCCAGGCGCCTGAACTGGGCGGTGGCGCCTGCGCAGAAGGTGCTGGCCAAAGGGGATAACTACCTGGTGCTGTGGAAGGCCGAAACGCTTGTTAATGCGGCCCCGAACCTCTCGGAGCTGCACCGGATCGAGCGCGATCCGGCGACGAATGAGCTGCGATCTTACCAGGCGCCGGCCGATCTGGCGCCGGTCGATAACACGCTGTACGATCTGGCCACAACCGACTTCAACGCCGTCACCGAGGCCCTCAAAGGCGGCCTGACTTTCCCCGGTGAAGTGTGGGCGACCGACGTAACCGGCTGGACCATCACTCTGAACGCGGCCGCTCCCCAGCACGCCAGCTTCGTGGGCTACCGAATAGCCATCACCTTGGACGGCCTCTCGGAGACCGCTGTCAGCGGGGCGCCGCTGATGAACCGATAGCACCATCAAGGAGAAGCGCGATGTCCGGCTCCCGAACCAGGCACGCCCGCGGCGGCGTCGCACTCATGCTGGTCGTGATCGCGGTGGCGGCGGCGACGATCATGGCCTTGGGCTTTGCCATCGCACAGAGCACTTCTGCGTCGCTGGCCCGAAACATCGACGCCAGCGGGCGGGCGCGCATGATCGCCGAGTCGGGCATGGAGATGGCGATGGCCTACGTTCTCGGCAGCGACGGCAGTTGGCGCACCGACCAGACCAATGGCCTGTGGGTCGGCGACCATCCCTACGCCGGGGGCGCGTTTACGATATACGGCGAGGACGGCGAGGACGAGGACGGAGACGGCGTCGTGGACGGCGACGGGGATCTGTCCGACCACTCGCTGGACCTGTTGACCCTCTCGGTCGTCGGCACATACGGGGGCTCCCGGCAGACCGCCCGGGCCGTCATTTTGCCGATCAAGAGGGTGCTCATGATGGTCCCCGACCCGGCGAATCTGACGGTCGAAGATACGATCCGTCTGAGCTTGCTGCAAAGCTGGGGCTGGAGCACACGCCTGCTTGGGGTGAACGCGACGGAGGCGGAATTCGACGCCGCCATCGTCGACTGCCATATAGCCTATTTCCCGGCTCACGCGGCGGTGGCAGATGCTATCGCGACAACGCTCTCTGAACGGGGCTTCCCACTCGTCGTGGAACGCAGCAGGCTGCCCAAGGAGCTCAAGATGGTCCAGTTGAGTAGCGTGGAGTACGATAGCTCGGCCATCAAGGTGCTCGAACTGACCCGGACGTACCTGGACGAACTTGGCATCCCGGTCACCGTGGTTGTCAGCCACCACATCACCGAGGCGTTCCCCCCGGGCGATGTGACCATCTGCGATGCGCCCACCAAGCTGCTGCGTCTGAGCGGAACCCTAGCCACGGGGGCGGAGTCCGTTGCGGCAAAGGTCGACGACGAGAGCCTGGGCACCCTGGCTGTGATGGAGCAAGGCGCACTGAACAGACGCAAGAAGCCCGTCCCCACCCGCCGGGTCGCGCTGCCCTGGGGCGGCGCTTCGTTCTCCATCCAGTCATTGAACTCGAACGGACTGGAGATTCTCCGGCGTTCGCTCGACTGGTCGGGCGGCGCCTGGACGGGGCTGATGCCGGGAATTGTCGCCTGGAAAGACATCGCCATCAGGCATCTCGGCGTGGTCGACAGCTACGACTCGAGGCTCGGGCCCTACGGAGGCGAGAACGTCACGGCCGACGCCACCATCGCCGTCAACTCGGGCCGGAGCGGCTCGATCCTCGTGGACGGCGGAACGGTCAACGGCGCCGCCTATGCCCCGCCCAACGCCAGTCCCGCCGAGGTCGTCCAGCTCGCCAACGGGGGGTCGGCGACCGGCGGATGCCTCAATCTGTCGGCGACCGTCCCCGTTCCCCAGGTGACCGAGCCAACGGACATGGGCAGCGCTACCGGCGATGTGATCTATTCCACCGGCGCCACCGACATCAGCGCCAACCTGCACGTGAACAACCTCACCCTTACCGGCGACGCCGTGGTCAGCATCACCGGCCTCGTCTCCATCCTCTGCCAGGGCCAGGTGCTCATCGAGCAGGACGCGCAACTGATCCTGAACGACGGCGCCGAACTCACCATGTACACCAAGAATTCAGTGGTAGTGAAAGACAACGCGCAGGTAAACGTCAACACGTGCGATCCCAGCCGGCTCAACTGGTCGGTCCTGAAGGGTGGGATTGCAGTGTCGGACCAGGCCCGGCTGTGCGCATCCGGTTGGGGTTACGCTGCGACGATGAGTGTGAATGGCAGCGCTCACTTCTACGGCGTCTTTGTCGGTAGGAAGGTTAAGATCCAGAACAACGGCGCCTGGCACGTTGACACCGCCATTTCCGGCACGGTCGTCACCATCGGCGGCGCGATCGACCTGGGCAAGATCATCGGAAAACGCTACCAGTGGCTGCCGGTACGGTAGATCGCCGGCGGCGCCGATAGCTCTGGCGAACCGCTCTCGGCCGGCCCTTGCCGGCCGAAGGACCCAGTCCCGCAAGCCGCCTGTCAACTCCCTCATTTCTCCTGATCTCCGCCCGCCGCGACCGCGGACGCGGCCAGACGGTTGATGAATCCCGAGAGAATGACACAATAGCGAACAGGCCCTGCCCGAAATGTTGCTCGGGCGGGAAGTCGACGCCGCCCGGGGGAAAGCGGCCGGTTGGACCAGCGCGACTGAGGAGACGGAGAATGTTCGAGAGCGAGCGCGGCCGGAATCAGATGGCCCTGATCGACGATCCGCTGACGCGCCGGGGGTGCCGGCTCTGGCTGGAGCGGGTGCTGGGCTTCTACGGGGAGCAGGGAGGGGTGGATGTTGAGGTCATCGACGACCAGATCATCCTGAACGAAAAGACGGTGGAGTACCTGTACGCGGAGTACACGCCGCCGGAGATCCGCTACGTTGGCGGTGCTCGGCCGATGCTCGAGGCTGTCGTGGGCGAGCACGTGCGGGCCGGCATGAGCGGCCGCGAAAAGGCCCTGGCCCTGATGCGACGCGTCCGCGACAATCAGGATTGCGGCCTGGCCCGGCCGGACCTCTTCAACGGCGGCAGCGAGGAAGACCTGCTCAAGCGCGGGGCCCTGATGTGCAACGAGGTCTCGCGCCTGTACGTCTGCCTGTGCCAGATCGCCGGCCTGCCCGCTCGCCTCCAGTGCTCGCACATCTCCGGGCACATGATGACCGAGGTCTACACCGACGGGAAGTGGGGCTGGATCGACCCGATGAAGGGAATCGCGCCCGTCACCGACGACGACCGGCCCGCCGGCACGTGGGAGCTGCTGACCGATCCCAAGCTCTTCGAGCGCCAGCCAAGGGAAATCTGGGCCGACTGCCGCCCGCCGCACGTTCGCTTCGGCACCGAGCAGCGCGACCCGCGGAACATCGCGGCCGAGACGGCCCGCAACCGCGATTGCTACTTCCACCCGCGCGAAGCCGTGGCCATCGGAAACTACTTTGTCTGGGAGCACCACCGGTACACCTTCCCCTGGCGAATCGCCCCGGCCGACCCGGAGCGGCTCCAGCGGGCACGCATCGAGGAAATGCGCAACCGCAAGGCCGCCGGCTGGCCGGATTACTACTTCGACGACTACCTCTTCGACGAGGAACTGAAGACCCGGTAGGGGGGCTGGGCGGCGTTGGCCCCGCCATTGGGCGTGCCCGCGGGCGGCATGCAGCAAAGCCACATGCCCTACGAAGCCGCCATCATCCGCGGAACTGCGCGAATACCATCGATGTTGCCGAAAAACCGCCCGGCGGCAGGCGGGCCTATTTCCCGGCCGCGATGGCATGCAGCATGTACCGCCCTCCGCCCTGGAGGTGCATGGTGGTGTTCTTGCTGGTCCAGAAGCGCCCGCGGCCGTCGGGACCGACGTGTTCGTCCAGGGCGTGGAAGGCCTCCTCGGCCGCCTCGATGAAGGCATCCCGCCGGGCCGCGTCGCTCGTCAGCTCGGCCGCCTGCATCAGCACGTCGCAGATCAGATACGTCCAGGGACTTCCCCGGCGGCGGGCGGGCTGGCGGCGGGAATGCTCGAGGATGTCGGCGGCGTATCGCAGGTAGTTGACGATCGCCTTCTCGTGCCGCACGCCCTTCTCGGTGAGGGTCTCAATGAACCGCCCCAGGCTCTTGAGGTACAGGGCCGACTGCCAGCCGGGGGCCGGCTCGCCGCTGCGCCGGACCACCGCGTCGTAGTCCAGGTTGGCCACGATCGTCTCGCACAGGTCCAGGTACTGCTGGTCCCAGGTCATCAGGTGGGCGTCGAGCAGGATCTGGAGGTTGTTGCCGCCGCAGCGGTCGGGCACGCTGATCTGGGCGAACCGGTCGGCGCGGATCTTCCAGCCGACCAGCTCGACCAGCTCCCAGGCCGCGTCCCGCAGGTGCCCGTCGCCGGTCAGGAGATAGGCCAGCAGGATGCCGCGGTTGCGGAGGTGTCCGGCCTCGGGGGTGGACCCGCGGTGCCAGGGCCAGTCGAGCTTGCCCCACATTGCGTCGGTGGGCGAGCCGCGATGGGTGCTCCGCCCGGCGTCGACGCCGTGGGAGGTGTGGGTGAACGTCCCGCCGCTGTAAATCATCGCCGGGTCGTCCCGGGTGTGGTAGATGTCGATGTCGGCCTCGTGCCACAGCGCCGCCAGCCCCAACTGCCACCAGGCCTTGGCCAGTTGCGGGTCGTGGTCGGTCATGCGCAGCGCCTGGAGCAGCTCGCCGAAGCCGAGGTCGTACTCGTTGTTGAAGTGGCTGACCGCGGCCAGGCCGTGGTAGGGGCCCTGGGTCTGGTCGCGCTCGTTGCGGGCGGGGGTGTCGCCGTAGTGCCGCCATCCGTATTCGTCGTCCTGCTCGATGTGGGTGAAGAGGTTTTCGCGGCCGTTCACGGCGGCGGCGAGAGTCGCCTCGTAGGCGTCGAAGCGCCCTTTCTCGCCCGGGCGGATGGGGTCGAGGGCGCCGGCCGCGGCGTAGCTCTCGGCCGAGGCCCAGACGGCCGGCCGCGAAAGGCAGGCCGGCATCACCTCGCGGGCGTAGGGCATGCGGTCGGTGACCGAGCGGTCGCCCAGCCGGTGCCGGAAGTACAGCCAAAACTCGTGCGTCTTCTGCTCCCCGCCCTGGATCTCGTGCAAGTCGCCGAACTCGTCCGGCCACAGGCCCAGGCGGATCGTACCATCGGCGTCCACCCCCAGGGACTTGGGGAAGTTCTGCCAGAAGTCCGGCACGCCCAGCGCGACGGCCCAGCGCATGTCCGCCACCTCGATCCAAGGCGTCGCCCGCAGCCCGGCTTCGATCTGCCGGCCGTGGTAGTCCACGCGATAGCCGCGGAAGCGCAGCGGAATGACGTTGTCGCGGTTGACGTGAACGCGGCCGAACCAGTTGGCGCCGCCGCTGGAGTCCTGATAGACCGTCATCGGCCCGGTCAGCGGGATGCGGTCGAGCAGCCTGCCCGGCTCCGGCGAGAGCGTCACGCGGCGATGGCCTTCGGGCAGGCGGACCGGCAGGGCGTACTCGAGGCCCTTGAGCAGGACGGCGCCGCTCTGTCCGAGGATCCAGCGGCACCCGTCGTCGGCCCGACCGGCGGGGCGGGGGTTTTGAACGGTCAGCACCACGCGCAGCAGCGAGGAGCCGGCGAAGGCGTGGATGCGCATGGCGTAGTTCAGCAGCGGGCTCTCGCCGCGCTGGGTCCGCAGGTCGCCGCGGAAGACGACGGTGGCGTGCAGCGGGCCGGCCCGTTCCACTTCCATGCCGGCCAGGCGACCGAAGCGGCTGGCGTAGACTTCTCCCTCGGCGTCGGTGGCGAAGATGCCGGCCGCGGGCGAGTCCGGCGCGATCAGGTCGTCGGCGTCGAATTGCCCGTCGCGGTCGGCGTCCAGCCGGACCTGCGAGAGGCCGACGAAGCCGTGCCGGTTGATGTAAAACTTCAGCGGGCCCGTGGCCGCCCGGAACAGCTCCGTGCGCGGCTGCACGTGGACGGGCTGGGCCACCTGCGGCGGGGAAATGGACTCATCGGCGACCATGCGGAACTGCTCGACCGCCGGGCCGCCCTCCTCGGCCGCGCCGACCGCGGCGAAGAACGAGACCAGCGCCCACTTGACCGACCCGTCCGACCACGCCGCCAGCACGTCGAACTGCGCCGGCACGGCCGAGCCGGCCGAGTCCAGCAGCCGAAACGCCGCCGCGTCCCCGGCCGCGCCCTTCGGCAGCGGCACGCCCGTCCAATACGGCAGCGGCGGGCACGCCGCCGGAGAAAAGTTGCGAACGGAAATCGGAATCTTCACATCAACGGCCGACGACATCGCGCGACCTCCCACAGCAGGCCAATCTCCAGGACAACCCATGAGCGGGCCATTGTAACGACAGTCTTGCCTGCCACCAGGGCGGCGATTGGATTTGTGTCCGCGTACGCGGAAAGCCCGGCGACGGATACCGTGGGCTCTGGCATTTGCCGAGCAGCGCGCCGCCTCCGTCCCGCGGCCGCGGTCGACGCGCGGGGCTCACGTCTGGTTGAACCAGACGTCGACGTGGCGCTGGGGGTCGTAGGGCTTGCCGATAATGTCGGGTCGGCCGTCGCCGGTCAGGTCGCCCACCTTTGCCTCGTGCGTCGGCACGCCGCGCTGGATGACCGCCGCCTCGAACCGCCCGCCGCCGGCGTTGCGGAAGACGATCAGCCGCGAGCCCTCGTGGCCGCCGAGGCCCATCTCGCCGACGAAGATGTCCAGCCGGCCGCTGCCCGTGAAGTCGGCCAGCTCCAGGCTGTGCGGATGGAACAGGTCGTCCGCGAGCACGCGCGGCCGATAGTCGGGCGGGGAGCACACGGCCAGCCGGCCGGGGTCGCTCTCGCCCTCGGCCACGACGATGTCCAGGGTCCCGTCGCCGGTCACATCGCCCACGGCCACGCGCGTCTGCCTGTATCGGTCGATGTAGGTTCGCAGGCGCTCGCAACGCCCGGGCGGATCGATGCGGTAGATGTGAGGCCCGGCCACGAGTTCGTTCCGCCCGTCGCCGTCCACGTCGGCGATGCGCAGGCCCTCGATCTGACTGGCTCCCTCCGTCGGCAGGCCCTCGTCGATCATGTGAAAGCATTCCCGCGGCCAGGGCTCGACGCGGGGATCGTCCCCGAGGTCGTAGTAGGCCAACACCCCGCCGCACTGAGAGAGGAACACCAGCTCGTCTCGCCCGTCATTGTCAACGTCGCCGACGGCCTGATCGTGGTACTTGCTGAAGCGATCCTCGATGAGCCACCGCTTCCACGGGCCCGTGGGGTCGGCGGGGTTCTCGAACCAGTACAGCTCGTTGCCGCCGTACTGCTGCCCGACGATGACGTCGGGGCGCCCCGTGCCGGTCAGGTCGACCGCCACGCCGCCGGCCTCCAGCTCCGGCGCCGCGGCCATGTCATGTCGGGCCCAAGAGGGGTTCTCGTACCAGAACAGGTTCGGCGGGCCGACTTTGCCGCCGATGATGATGTCGTTCCGGCCGTTGCCGTTCACGTCGGCGATTAGGGTGATGTCGTGCTCCGACCCCGGCGGGTCGGGGTCGATCACTTCGTGGCGAAACTTCAAGCGAAGGTCAGTCATTGGCATTTCTCCGGCAGGCCCTCAGGCAGCGCCCGGCTCACGGCCCCGCCGCCAGGTAGCCGCCATCCACCGGCAGGATCGCCCCGGTGATAAAGGATGCCTCGTCGGAGGCCAGGCGGATGCCCACTGCCCGTCCCAGGCCCGAAGCGCCACCCGTGATCAGAGCGGCCCGACCGGCAAATCTTCCTTTGGCGTTCATGCGGTCCTCCGCGGCTCATTCCATCGGCCCCCGGCATGATAGCATCCCACAGAGCCATGACAAGGGCGGCCGGTCGGGTCGGCGCACCAGAAGGCGTTGGTCTCCAGGTAGGACAGCCGCCCGCCGTCGATCAGCGGGGGAAGCTGAACCGCCTGCTGGGCTTTCTCATTGGCCATCCGGCCCAAGATAGCAGAACGCCCCCGCCGCGCAAAAAGAAGGCCCCGCGCCGGCATGGCACGGAGCCTGGTGTATCAAGGAACAGTGGGCCGTCTTGGCCGTGCGTCGCCGCACGGCTGCCCCGCCGAAGCGGGACGAGGTTGCGTTGACATTGGCCCGGTCAGATCTCTCTGCTTTCAGCTTTCAGCTTCTGGCTTTTAGCCTTCAGCTTCCAGCCTTTCCCGGGGTTCTAGATTATCCTCTAGAAAGGAGGTGATCCAGCCGCAGGTTCCCCTACGGCTACCTTGTTACGACTTCGTCCCAGTTACCAACCTCACCTTCGGCAGCCCTGTGACGGGCCGACTTCGGGTGCTGCCAGCTTCCATGACGTGACGGGCGGTGTGTACAATGCTCAGGAACACATTCACCGCAGCATAGGTGATCTGCGATTACTAGCGATTCCAACTTCATGCAGTCGAGTTGCAGACTGCAATCCGAACTGGGGCCGGCTTTGGCGATTTGCTCCACCTCGCGGTATCGCGTCGTTCTGTGCCGACCATTGTAGCACGTTTGCAGCCCTGGGCATAAAGGCCATGAGGACTTGACGTCATCCCCACCTTCCTCCGGTTTGACACCGGCAGTCTCGCTAGAGTCCCCGGCATGACCCGCTGGCAACTAGCGACAAGGGTTTCGCTCGTTACGGGACTTAACCCAACATCTCACGACACGAGCTGACGACAGCCATGCAGCACCTGTACACGTTTCACCCCGAAGGGCAGCGGAACCCCCTTTCAGGGGCCGCATCCGTGCGTTTCAAGCCCAGGATAAGGTTCTTCGCGTTGCATCGAATTGAGCAACATGCTCCACCGCTTGTGTGAGCACCCGTCAATTCCTTTGAGTTTTAGCCTTGCGACCGTACTCCCCAGGCGGTCCACTTAACGCTTTCGCTACGGCCGGGAGTCTGTCAAAAGATCCCCAACCTAGTGGACATCGTTTACAGCTAGGACTACCGGGGTATCTAATCCCGTTCGCTCCCCTAGCTTTCGCGCCTCAACGTCAGGACAGGCCCAGCGTATCGCTTTCGCCTCCGGCGTTCCTCTTGATATCTACGCATTTCACCGCTCCACCAAGAGTTCCACACGCCCCTACCTGCCTCAAGCCTGCCAGTTCGCCGAGCAGTTCCTCGGTTAAGCCGAGGGATTTCACACGACGCTTGGCAAGCCGCCTACGCGCGCTTTAAGCCCAGTGATTCCGAACAACGCTCGCCACCTCCGTATTACCGCGGCTGCTGGCACGGAGTTAGCCGTGGCTTCCTTTGGGGCTCCTCAACGCCTCCGCGTATTCGGCGGAATTGCTTGGTGACCCCTGACAGCGGTTTACACCCCGAAGGGCTTCCTCCCGCACGCGGCGTCGCTAGGTCAGGCTTTCGCCCATTGCCTAATATTCGTCCCTGCAGCCTCCCGTAGGAGTCTGGGCAGTGTCTCAGTCCCAATGTGGCCGGTCGACCTCTCAGTCCGGCTACCCGTCGTTGCCTTGGTAGGCCATTACCCTACCAACAAGCTGATGGGACATGGGTCGCTCCCAGGCCGGCAGGTCCCCGAAGGGAGCCCCGCCCTTTGACCGCTCGGAGATGCCTCCGTGTGGTCTCATCGAGTATTACACCGCCTTTCGGCGGACTATCCTCGTGCCCGGGGTACGTTGCCCATGCGTTACTCACCCTTTCGCCGCGCTACTAGCTCCCCGAAGGGAACGTTGGCGCTCGACTTGCATGGGTTAGCCACGCCGCCAGCGTTCGTTCTGAGCCAGGATCAAACCCTCCGCTTGATTATCGTTCGGCCCCGACGGCGTTACCCGCCGGGGTTCCCGTTCAAGGAGAAGGGGATACTGGCCAACCGAGCCTTTCGGCCCGGTCCGATCTTCCTGCCGCACCTTGCGGACGGCAAGGAAGGCTAAACCCAAAATCCTTGTTGCTTCCAATGGAAGCCACCACGCGGATCCTGAGTCGGTCTTGCTCGATAGCAAGACCAAGGTTGTTCACCGCTGCGACCGCGACCGTGATCGTCGCGGGCGTGCGGTCACAACCTCATGACGGCTGCACTGTTCACTTGTCAAAGAGCCGCGCCCTGGCGGGCCTCATCGCCCACAAGGTCTGATTTGCCGGCCGACATAAAGGGAAGCCGCACCCACCGAATTGTATCGGTCGGCTGCGCTCTTGCCCTAAGCTGGACTTCCCGACACGCCTAGCGTAGCAACCGGCGCCGCGGAAAGCCAGAAAACGCCCGGACAACCTTCACTTATAAGAACGGCCATGCTGCTCGACCGATCCTTTCCATGTAGTCTACCGGTTCGATTTTTGTTCGTCAAGGAACCCATAAAAAAAATCTTGCCCTCCGGCCCGGCCGGCGGCGAGGCGCCATTTCAGGGGGGTCGCCGCTTTCCTTCCCGGCCGGGGCGCGGTAAGGTAAATCCCGGTTGCAGCACAAACTGCATTCTTTCGAACCGGGAGAGACGACGTGGCCAAGACAGCAAGATTCGGGATTATCGGCAGCGCAGGCCTGATCGGAACCTATCACGCCGAGGTCCTCGGCAAACGTGATGGGCCATATGAGCTTACGGCTGTGTGCGACATCAACGAACCGCGGCTGAAGGCCCAGAGCGAGAAACTGGGCCTTCCGGGCACCACGGCCGCGGCCGAGATGGTCGCCCGCGACGACGTCGACGCGGTCATTGTGGCCACGCCCCATCCGCTGCATGCCGAGCACGTGATCGCCGCCGTTGAGGCCGGCAAGGACGTTCTGACTGAAAAGCCGCTGGCGGCCACGCCCGCCGACGCGCGCAAGATGGTCAAGGCCATCAACCGCACTCGGCGGATCGGCGGCATCCACTATCAGCAGCGGTCCAACCCCACGTTCGTCAAGGCCAAGGAGATGATCCAGTCCGGCGAGCTGGGAAAGGTCCTGTGCATCCGCCTGACCGGCTCGTACTACAAGAGCGACTATTACTACAGCCTCGGCGGCTGGCGCGGCACCTGGCGCGACGAGGGGGGAGGGGTGCTTATCAACCAGGCCCCCCACGAGATCGACCTGCTGTGCTATCTGGCGGCCGAGGACAAACCCGCCGAGCTGACCGGGGCATGGAGCAACATCTATCACGTCAACAGCCAGGTCGAAGACATTGCCGCGGCCGCGGGGGTATTCCCCAACGGCGTGAATTTCACTCTCCACGTTAGCGTCGCCGCCCACGGGGACGCCGGGCGATTCGAGATCTTCGGAACGGCCGGGGCGGTCACCATCGTCAACGGCAAGTTCACCCGGTACATCCGCTACGAGCAAGACCTGGTGGACTTCGCCCGCGGCTACGCCGGCCCGAACCCTTACGCCGGCCCGGAGCTCCACGAGCAGCCGCTGCCGGAAGCCGGCGAGCACGATCCCTCGGCCATTCACAAGTGCTTCGCCGAGGCCGTGCTCACGCGCAAGCGAAAGAAGGTCCTGGTCCCGGCGGCCCAGGGGCTGTGGTCGCAGGAGACGATCAACGCCATTTTGCTGTCGGGCTACCTGGGAAAGAAGGTGAAACTGCCCGTCAGCGCCGCCCGGTATGAAAGGATGCTGGCCGATCTGATTGCGAAGGCCCCGGCCGTGGAGCGCGGCCGAGCCCAAGCGGAGGAGGGAATGCCCGCGATCCTGTAGCGGCGCGCGGGCGCATGCTCCAGGACATCAGGCCGGGCCGGCACACACGCCTGAGCGCAAACGCGGTGGGGGGCGTGGGTGGAT
>Ga0315541_1003159_pt1 | contig 12938 bp, 14 predicted proteins | sample SalMarSW160190MG_FD_203095 | JGI IMG/M metagenome (GOLD analysis project Ga0315541, IMG submission 203095) | Salt marsh sediment microbial communities from the Plum Island Ecosystem LTER, Massachusetts, United States - Salt Marsh Sediment SW1601-190 ...
TGCTCACGCTCGTGCTCTAGCACCATCCGCACCGCTCGCTCCCTCACCTCTGGGGAATACCTACTTGTTCTTGTCATGACTCCATCCTCTCAAGCTTTGAACTCTCCGGCAATCCCGGGGCGGTTCATTTCCTCGTTGGCGATGCAACACAACTAGAATTGGATATGCACTTTGATAGGATCGTGAGTTTCGAGACTATCGAACACCTAGAGCGACCGAGAGAGTTTCTCTTGCGTCTTAGAAGTGCTCTCTCTGCCGATGGATTGATGATTCTTTCTGTTCCGCGGGGAATGAATCCTGCCTATCTAGATCGTCCTCTCAACCCATACCATGTGAAGGAATACTCGGCTCCGGAAATTCTAGAGTTGGTTTCCGGTTGCGGATTTATTCCTGTTGAACGATTCATGCAGAATGAGGTTGGTCACATTGAAGTAGGATGGTCTTCGGATGTTGCTGGGAGTTTCATAGCAGTATGCCGAAAGTCACCCAATAGAATTTTAAATTGCCAGGCAAACTCTCTGATGTTGCGATTGAGAATATAGAGCCTAAAAGCACTCTTGGGTCCAAGCACTGGAGATCTATGTCAAAGAAGGTGACCGTGTTCCACGAGCAACCGATCATACCAAACGAGCTGGTTTCGTCATTACCACTGGTGAGACGCGCGCGCAAGCTGTTGAACGCGCGCTGGACGTTGTAGATACGATCAGGATTGAGACTGTTTCACTATGAGCTTTCTCCGAGCTTTGCATTTGGTGTTTGCAGCGTAGTTTGGACTCGAAATGAAGGCCCTCTGGATTGTAGGTGGCGGCATTGAAACAGTGCCGGGTATCCTTTTAGCGAAGCAGATGGGGTTGCACGTGGTTGTAAGCGATGTGAACCCCCAGGCACCCGGTCTTCGGATAGCCGATGACGCGGTAATTGCTAGCACCTATGACATTGAGACAACAGTCGAAGCAGCTCGGATATATCATCGAGACACAAGACCGATTGACGGAGTGATGTGCATTGCTTCAGATGTTCCTCTGACCGTAGCAAGTGTTGCGGACGCCTTGGGGCTACCGGGAATCCCAATCGACGTGGCTCGATGCGCAATGGACAAGCTTGCAATGAAACACAAGTTCCTGTCCGACGGCATTCCAGTCCCCTGGTTCACTTCAATCGAATCAGCTCTGCAATTGCAGCAAGTTGTAAGAAGAGAGCAATACCCATTGGTCCTCAAACCTGTGGACAGTCGAGGAGCCCGAGGCGTGTTGCGGCTTACTCCCGACGTGGATCTAGAGTGGGCCTATCAGTTCTCTCAAAATCATTCTCCAACCGGTCGCGTGATGATTGAGCAATACCTAAGTGGTGCACAGATTAGTACAGAATCAATGGTACTAGGTAGTGTGGTCCACACTCCATGTCTTGCGGATCGTAACTATGAATTTCTCGATCAGTTCGCTCCATACATGATTGAGAATGGAAGCGATTCACCAAGTAGCCTGTCCCCCAGTGTCCAGCAGTTAGTGAGAAACGTGGCTCGAGAAGCGGCGCTAAGCCTGGGCATCACAAATGGGGTCGCGAAAGGGGATATTGTTGTCCATGAAGGCAAGCCCTATGTAATCGAAATGGCTGCCCGCCTGAGCGGGGGTTATCTCTGCTCGCACCAGATTCCTCATAGCACGGGCGTTGACTTCCTTGGCCAGGCGATTCGCCTAGCACTAGGAGAAAAGCCGAATCCGATTGACCTGCAGCCTCGATTCCAACGATGGGTCTCCAAGCGATATTTGTTTCCCGAGCCCGGGCGTGTCGTCAAGATTTCAGGTACTGACAGAATTCAGAAACGGCGGGGGATCCTCCACTGGGAGGTGAGGGTCAAGGTAGGCGATGTGCAAGGCCCGATTGACTGTCATCCTGCTCGGGCGGGTGTTGTGATCGCAGAAGGGAAGACCCGGGAGGAAGCAATAGGTCGAGCAGCTGCTGCTGTGAGGAACATCAGGATTGAGACGGCACCGATAGGAAATTAATGGCAAGTTCGAAACTCTGGCTTTACGCTCTATTTCACCTTAATCTAGCCTACTCCTCGATTCAGGAAGAACAGCGTCCGGAGGTTGTCCGCCGTTGCTACTGGCCGCTGTTGCGCCTCGCCCGTGAATATAACCTACCTGTCGGTATTGAGGCCTCCGGCTATACCCTGGAGACAGCGACGTCCATAGACCCGGTCTGGCTGGACGAATTGTGTCGGCTTACAAGCGAAGGCCCTTGCGAGTTCATTGGCAGCGGCTACGCTCAGATCATCGGTCCGTTGGTACCGGCAGAAGTCAACGCCGCCAACCTGCGTCTAGGGCATCAGGTCTACGAGCAGTTATTGGGGTTTCGTCCCTACATCGCCCTGGTCAACGAGCAGGCTTACTCCGCCGGCCTGGTGCAGCACTACCTGGACGCGGGCTATCGGGCTATCATCATGGAATGGGACAACCCCGTTCGCTATCATCCGGAGTGGAAGCCGGAGTGGCGTTACTTGCCACAGATCGCCTGTGGGCAACACGGCGAGGAAATTCCGCTCATCTGGAACAAGTCCATCGCCTTTCAGAAATTCCAACGTTACGCCCACGGCGAGATGGGACTGGATGAATACATGGACTACCTCCGTGGGCATCTCGCGGAAGCACCGCGTGCCTTTTCTCTTTATGGTAATGATGTCGAGATCTTCGACTTTCGCCCTGGTCGGTATCACACGGAAGCGGTACTACAAGAAAAGTCGGAGTGGCTGCGTATTGGGCGCCTCTTTGAAGCCCTGCTGGCTGACAATCGCTTCCAGTTCATTCGTCCCAGCCAGGTGTTGGAGTTGATGCAGGCACCGGGTGCTGGCAATCGGTTACATCTGGAATCACCAGAACAGCCGGTCCCGGTCAAGAAACAGGGTAAGTACAATATCACTCGTTGGGCCGTCACGGGAAGGGACGACTTAGGCATCAACACTGCCTGCTGGCGTATCTACGAAGCGCTAAAGGCAAACCCTAATGCTAGTGATGAGGATTGGCGTGAGTTGTGCTACCTGTGGAGCAGTGACTTTAGGACTCATATCACCGAAGCACGTTGGGCAGCCTATCGAAAAAAATTGTCAGCATTTGAAAAGAAGGTGACGGATCAACGGACATGGGTGGCCAGTAAGCATCGAACAGGCGGTTCTGATGGCCAAACAACATCAATAGAGCCAAACATTGAACGTAAAGAACACTACTTAACAATTGAAACAGAAACCCTGAAAGCTCGACTAAACTGTCGACGTGGATTGGCGATAGACGGCCTTTGGTTTAAAGATATATCCGATAAACCGCTGTGTGGTACGCTCCCCCATGGCTACTACGATGACATTGCATTGGGAGCCGACTATTATACCGGGCATGTGATTCTGGAAGCCTTGGGACAGCCCAAAGTAACCGACTTAAACCCGGTGGAACCATCGATCAATGAAGAGGAAGGGAGCATTATCATCAAAGGTGTAATCTCAACTCCCCTTGGACCGGTGCACAAGAGATTGCGGATCTGTCTCTCTGAGCCCGTACTAGAACTTGACTATCACTTCGATTGGGATGATGTTCCGGCGGGTTCGTTGCGTGTAGGGAATGTGACTCTTAATCCAGAAGCTTTTGATCGTTCCAGCCTTTTCTATCGCGTGCACAACGGGGGATGGAAAGCCGAGACATTCTTGTTGGCCAATAGAAAAGTAGATCACGGTGATGCCGTGTCTTTCTTGGTATCCGCTAAGGCTGGAATAGGAATTACGAACGGGATAATCGAACTAGGTGATGCCTCACATCGCCTCTGTGTTGAGGTAGACAAAGCGAAAGCGGCATTGATTGGTCTGATTACATATCGGGAAATTGCCAACTCTTACTTCTGTCGCTTGGCGCTCTCAGCAACAGAAGTGGATGAGACACGACGGCTACAAGAGAATCCACCCGAAAGGGACAGCGCATGTCAAGTGGGAATCAGAATAATCGCTCGATGAGACTAATACCGTATATGTTGAGAGATGTTTGCTCTAGCAAGTGTTTGAGGCTTCGCTAAAGAGTACTCGCTACGATGATAGGTTTACCGTACAACAACAAAGGTGGCATTTTGGGGTATAGGCGACTTTGAAGCGACCTTCAGAAACCGAGGAGAGACTTAAAGGCAAGTGGAGCCAAGGTCTAGAAAGGGTCAGTAGATTGACAAGGCAAATCTGGTGAATACACAAAAGAAGAAGTTATTCTGGAATACTGCTGCCAACTATACATATACCTTCGTTAATATGGCAATTGGTTTTGCGCTTTTTCCCTTCATACTTCACACAATCGGAGGCGATCTATATGGCATTTATCTCTTAATTATTGCCTTCTCAGGATACTTGAATCTAATGGAGTTGGGCGTTGGAACCACGACAGTGAAGTTTGTATCTGCACATCTTGCGAGAGGAGAACAGAGAGAGATTAACAGTCTTCTAACCAATTCGTTGTTGTTTTATTCCTGCATTGGTTTAGTAATGGGTGCTATCTTTGTTGCTTGCGCATTTCTGGCCATAACGGCTTTTAGCGTTCCCGAGGGGTTTCTTCCAGTCGCAAGGAGAGCATTCATACTTGCTGGCATTGGTTCGCTGATAGTCTGGCCGTTGAGACCGTTTAGAAACGTGGTTGAGGGCAAGCAAAAATACGTACTAGTTTCCGGGGTTGTTGGGCTTTTCGCGCTAGTGAGGCTTATAGTTATTTTCCTTTTCCTGGAACAGGACTCCGGTCTTTTATTTCTGACGGGTATATTTTTCGCCACCGAAATAGCCCAGAATTTTCTTCTAACCATCTACGCCTTTAAGAGCATGTATTTTCTGAAGCTAGATCCTCGGTTGATCTCTAGGAACACATACAAAAGAATCTTCGGGTTTAGCTGGACTCTGTCTCTGATACAAATTTTCGAGAGGTTCGTTTACCAAACAGACAAAATAATAATTGGGCTATTCTTGCCGATTTCTTCCGTAGCACTATACGAAGGGGCATTCAAGATTCATTCAGTGGGGAGAGTAGCAAGTGGGTTAATGGGGGAGGCAGCAATTCCAGCTGCCTCATCGCTAGATGCAAGTTCAGCTGTTCAGAAAGTAAAGAGCTTACTCATTAGAGGCAACAGATATGCAGTGATGCTTATTCTACCATTGTCAATAGCGGTACTAGTCTTCGCCAAGTATATAGTTATTCACTGGTTAGGAGCCGAGTATGCGTCTATTATCTTTCCTGTCCAGCTATTTGCGGGTACTACACTACTAATGTGCGGTACTGCGCTGAACCGAGCTATGCTGATCGCTACTGGTAAGACAAGGTTCCTGCTGTGGTTCACTATGGCGAAGGGCCTAGGGAATCTTATCTTGAGTGTTGGTTTAGTGTTGTATATGCACAGTTTTGTTGGGGTGGTATGGGGAACGGTTTTGACAAATGTTGCGGGATACCCTATATATCTAACTCACTCCCTTAAATTGTTAGATATTAAGCTTGGTACATTTCTCAAGAATGTAATTCTGTCCCTGTACCCTTATGTGGTAGTCCCTCTGGTACTAGGGCTAGCGGCGGTTCAGATCCGTCCTCCCCACGGTCTATTTGAAACGGGAGCATATGTGATGGGAATGATAGTGTCCTATTGGGTGGGTACATTCTTCTTTGCGTTGCAGAAGGATGAAAGAGAGGACTTGAAGAGGCTGTTTATGTCTTTTGGTGATGTATCAAAGGGGTAACACTTCTCCTTCCTTGTAATTGTTCGAGCCTCGGTAGAATGGTATAATGTGATAAATCACCGAAGGAGGAATGGGAGATGAGGACCAGGTTTGTCATCCTTCAGATCCAGGCGAGCCGCTATCGATGCCGGGCCTGTCACAGGAGCTTCGACCACTACCCTGAGGGAGTGAGTAGAGCGCAGCAGAGTGCGGCGACCAAGGCAATGACCGTTCTGTTATGGGTCCTCCAGCTCTCGCTGGATAAGGTGAGCACTTTCCTGCGGGCTTTAGGCTTGGGATCGCCAAGGCCCTCTCACTGTAGGTGGTACATAAAATGGGCATAGATTCCATGAGGGAGGTGAATCAGGTAAAATGTGGGGGATGGCTATGTTAGATATGTTACCAACCGTTGCTAAATGCAAGATGGCCTCAATCATTGGGAAAGTGGGCAGAGGTCTATGTGACGTATCTTGCGGCCTTGAGAGGATCAACAGTCTGACAAAGAGTGAACGGGCGCTGCTGAAGCGTAATACCCAATTCAACAACAGACACGCTGGTCAACGGTGTTTCGTCATTGCAAATGGTCCCTCGCTAAAGGCTCAGGATCTGAGCCGTCTCAAGGATGAAGTAACATTTGTAGTGTCAGGTTTTTGGAAGCACCCTGTTGTTAAGGAATGGCAGCCAACCTACTACAGTATAGTAGATCCGAATTTTTTTAATGGCTCTGAAGCATCTACCCGTTTCTTTGCTGATTTGAGACAGCACGTTTATAATACCACATTCTTTGTACCACTCTTGAGGGGCCGCAGAGCGGTAAAGAAACATGGATTATTGCCGGAAGCAAGGACTTTCTATCTTGCGAGTTTTGGGCCTCCATGGCCCACATTTGATCTAACCGGGCTCCTCGGAGGTATGTATAGCGTTAGTCTTGTGGGTATATACGCGGCGCTTTACATGTGTTGTAACCCTATTTATCTAATAGGGTATGACCATGATTATCTAGCAAACCCCGGTATCAATAGTCATTTCTATGAAGGAGCAACAATAGGAGGGAGTAAAATGGCGCATTTGACACCTGCTCAATTGGCTCCGTATGATGTTGAAATGGAGAACAATTTAAGACTCTGGAGATCATACCATAGCCTCAAGCGTCTTGCTCAGGGAAGAGGGGCGCATATTCTTAATGCGACGAATGGAGGGTTCCTTGATGTTTTCGACCGGGTAGAGTATAATTCAATTTTTGCTCCTAACTCGCATGATAAATACGGGGAAAACAAATGAATGCTTTGGATTTCTTGATCTGCCTTGGATTCCTGACAACTGCTTTTACTTGGCGAGGGATATTACCGGTTGATTTAAGATTTTACTATTCGATAATCCTACTGCTCGTTTTGATCTATCTCCCTTTTGGGGAGCTGGTTGTGAGCAAGCGATTTTTATCGCTTCTTTTTGCTATTGCAGCATTGTCTATTTTGTCCATTTTCCTTGGGAAAACGACGATATTATCAGTATTTTCGCAGGTCGTAGGGGTTGGCGTTTTGAGCATCGTTCTATTCTCGTATTTTAGAACACGACAGAATAAGATCTTAAGAAAAATTACATATTATTTTAATATAGCTTTCTACATATCGATAATTGCTATTTGTCAGGAAATCTCGTTCTTGCTCGGCTTTGAAAAGGGCTATGCGTTTTCATATTTTCTACCTGGCGTAGGCCCTGTTACCACCGAGGGAATACTCTTGCGGGTTAACTCTGTTTTTACAGAACCGGCGTATCTAGCTATGGCACTTATACCTGCTGTATATATCGCTGTCCAGAACATATTCCTTGGGAAACATCTGTTTCTTAGCAAGGTCAAATCTGCGATAATTCTTTTGGCGCTGTTGCTTACTTTTTCTTCTCTTGGCTATATAGGACTCATCGCCTGTTTTCTACTTTCAATAGACAAGAAGCGGAAGAAGCAGTTACTTAGAATATTATGTCTTGTGATAATATTTTCTTATGTGGCTATTATATGTTCGACGAATCTTCAGGCTAGGCTTACAACGCTGGCAAATTTGCTCCCATTTAGAAAACTAAGTAACGAGGGTAATGTGAGTTCTTTGATACTATATACGAACTACTTGGTAGCCAAGAAGAGTTTTCTTTCAAATCCTCTGTGGGGCTCAGGGCTAGGGTCCCATCCTTTTACGTACGCAAAGTACCTTCCTAATTTGAAAGAAACACCAGGCCTTGGATTTCTGAGTTTCATGAACCCTAACGATTTAGGTATGAAGGATGCTATGTCTTTATTCTTAAGATTGCTCTCCGAGACTGGATTGCTTGGCCTAGGCGCTTTTCTCTACTTCATGATGGCAAATAGGGTCAAGAAAAAAATCGAGCCCTATCATTCTCTTAGCAAGATGTGCGTTGTTTTCTTTTTAATATATGGAATAAGGAATGGGCAATATGTGAGATTTGAATTGTGGTATTTTATCGCTTTTTATTACTACTTAAAAAAGGCGTTTGACCATCACGTAAGAGAGCCTTTGATGCTCTTGTAAAACCTGTTTCGATGAGTGCAGTGGAGAAAGAAATTGGGTTCTATAGAAGAGGTAGGTATGAAGGAAGCGCCCTAGATTTTAGTTGAAATAACTGCTGCCTGATCCGTAGAGGGGGTGGATGATTTGGCCTATTCCCGTCTCTTGGTGCACTTGCCCAAAATAGCTGGTTGACGTTGCAAAAAATTACCTTAGGGTAAAAGAGAGAAGCAAATGAACGATATCGAATGGATTAAAGACGGCGCGCAACCCATTGCATTGATTGTTCGTCGCGAATATAATCCCCAAGCGACTGAGTTTCTGACGCCGCTTGACTTCAAACAGCAAGTTGGATTCATCGTCTACCCATCTGGGGGGGCAATTACTCCGCATGTACATCGGCCGCTAGAGCGGCACCTGATTGGCACCTCAGAAGTGTTGCTAGTGCGGTCCGGTCGAGTGGAAGTTGAACTATATACGGATCACCATAAACTGATCACAACCCGCGAATTGAGAGCAGGTGATCTATTGCTGCACATCAGTGGAGGACATGGTTTTCGGATGCTAGAAGACACCGTTTTGCTAGAGGTCAAGCAGGGGCCGTACACTGGCCTTGATGAGAAGGAGCAGTTTAACCCATGATTCCCGTCAATGAGCCACTCATTAGCGAGCGTGAACTGGAGTATGTCACGGAGTGCCTGAGAAGTGGGTGGATTTCCTCGGAGGGGCGGTTTGTCCGCGAGTTTGAGGAGAAGTGGGCGGCCTATTGCGGGATGCGTTATGGTGTGGCAGTGAGTAATGGCACAGCGGCCTTGCAGGCGGCGGTGACCTGCCTGGATTTGCAGCCGGGCGATGAGGTAATCATGCCAACTTTCACAATTATCTCTTGTGCCCAGGCGGTGGTTTACAATGGGGGGGTACCGGTGCTGGTGGACTCCGATCCCAAAACATGGTGCATGGATGTCTCTCAGATCGAGGAGAAGATCACGCCGCGCACGAAAGCGATCATGCCAGTGCACATCTACGGCCACCCAGTGGACATGGATCCGATTCGTGAAGTGGCGGATAAGTATGGCCTAATTATAATTGAGGATGCAGCTGAGGTACACGGGGCGGAATACAAAGGGCGCAAATGTGGTGGGTTGGGTGACATCAGTTGTTTCAGTTTCTACGCCAACAAGATCATCACCACCGGCGAGGGTGGGATGGTACTTACTAACAGCGAGGACTACGCTGAAAAATTACGCACCCTGCGCAATCTATGTTTTAGAAAAGAGCAGCGCTTTTACCACACGGAGTTGGGATATAACTTCCGCTTAACGAATGTGCAGGCAGCCATCGGGCTGGCACAATTGGAACGCATTGATGCACTGGTAGAACACAAGCGTCGGATAGGGCACATGTATACGGAACGGTTGAGCGACATTCCTGGTTTGCAATTACCATCTGAAGAGCGGTGGGCCAAGAACGTGTACTGGATGTATGGCGTAGTGTTGGATGAGGGTACAGGAATGGACGCGGTGGAGTTCGCAAAGCGGTTGGCAACACGTGGGGTAATGACGCGGCCCTTCTTCCTGGGGATGCACGAGCAAGCCGTATTTCACAAAATGGGATTATTCAAGGGGGAGCACTATCCGGTGGCCGAGCGGATCGCCCGGCAGGGGCTTTATTTGCCGTCTGGGATGGCTCTAACGGAGGAGCAGATCGATGCTGTTTGTACTGCTGTCCATCATATCATTAGATAATTAAAATGCACTTCAGGGGGCTTGAATAATGGACGCCTTCGGTGATTATGCGCGATGTTACGATGGCATTTATCAATCAAAAAACTACAAAGCTGAGTGCGACTTCCTGGGGGAAATTTTCAAGACCTTTGCACACGGCCCAATCCACTGCATTCTTGATCTAGGCTGTGGCACCGGCGGTCACGCTATCCCACTGGCGCAGCGGAGCTACTCAGTAACCGGTGTGGACCTTTCCGAACGAATGGTGGAGAAAGCTCGGGCCAAAGCAGCGAAGGCTGGCCTATCGATTACCTTTCGTCAAGGTGACATCCAATGCCTGAAGCTGGGTCAAACTTTCGACGTCGTGATCGCGATGTTTGCTGTCATCAGCTATCAAATCACCAATGTTGATTTAGCCGTTGCCCTGAAGACCGCGCGGCGGCATCTCAACTCTGGCGGGTTGTTTATTTTCGACGTCTGGTACGGTCCGGCAGTACTCACCGAGAGGCCCTCAGACCGGCTCAAAATCGTGGAAACGAATGGTGAGCGGCTCATCCGCTTTGCCAAGCCGGTCCTGGATGTGGTCAAGCAAACTGTGCAGGTGAACTACAAGGTGCTACGATTGAAGGGTAGTCAAGTACTGGACGAGGTGGATGAATCACACTTAATGCGGTTCTTGTTCCCACAGGAAATCACACATTACCTAGAGATAGAGGGGTTTCGGATGCTCCATCTATGTCCATTTATGGAGCTCGACCGGGAGCTGACGGAACGCGACTGGAATGTATCCATTGTAGCTGAGGCAGTTTGATATGATAAATTGCTCAATTGGCACTGAACAACGAAAAGTTTCAAAGTATAATGAGGGTATTTCCGCCCTACTCAACGTTGGCATTTTCATTCCCGGGTCAAAATCCAGCGGAGGCATCTATCAGTATACCCTCGCGATGATAGATTGCTTGAAGAAATTTGATAATGTGAATAAATGGTTCATATTTCATTACCTCAATACGGATTTTCCCGTGTCTTTGTATTCGGGGAATCGCTGGCATATCATTTGTGTAGAATCAAAAAAGAGCAGGATTATTCAAGGCATAGCTCGTGCGACGAGATTGGTGCACGCTTGGCGGTGGAAGTTTTCCGGAGGCAAATGGCTTTATGTTAACAAACGACTGTGCAAACGGTTTCTTGCTCATAATATTGATTTAATGATTTACCCCGTTCCCACTACAGTTGCATTTGAGGCTGACATTCCTTACATTTTTAGTATTCATGATCTTCAACACAGGGTCCACCCTGAGTTCCCGGAGGTATCAACCTTTGGGAGACGTGTAGCACGAGAGTATCTCTTTCAGAATGGAGCTAAACATGCGCTTGCCATCTTGGTCGACTCCGAAACTGGCAAAGAAGATGTCCTAACAGCTTACGGTTCTTGTGGGGTCACGCCTGAAGTGATCAAAGTTTTGCCCTTCTTGCCCCCACCGTACATTTTCGCAGGAGCGGAAGAGAGTATTTGCGCGAAAGTGAAACAGAGATACTCTCTTCCCGATACCTATATCTTTTACCCCGCACAGTTTTGGCAACACAAGAATCATGCTCGCCTGATCAAGGCGCTTTATCAGATTCGGATAAAATATGATCTAAAGGTGCCCGTGATTTTCGTTGGTTCGAGAAAGGGAGCGTTCAAAGCAGTAATGGGATTAGTGTCTCACCTGAATTTGGAGGAACAAGTTAGGTACCTTGGATTTGTCCCGGAACAGGAGATGGCAACTCTTTATCGGATGGCAACTGCTTTGGTAATGCCAACTTTCTTTGGACCAACCAATATCCCGGTGCTTGAGGCCTTTGCTCTGGGCTGTCCTGTCATCACTTCGAATATTCGTGGCATTCGCGAACAGGTAGGCAGGGCAGGACTTCTAATCGATCCGAAGAGTGTTCAAGAAATTGCTGATGCTATCTATCGAATCTGGACAGATTCAGCTCTCCGACAAGACCTTATTAAGAAAGGATACGAGAAAATAAAAAACTACACTCCACAAGACTACGCTAACAGACTATTAGCTGTTATTAAAGAATGTCAACTTAAGGTTTTAGAGCGCTGATGTTATGACTGGCTTCTTAATCAATGGTTGGATCAAGGTCTCTAAAGGGTTTGGCAATGAGATACCGCCAAGCGATGTGATCATCGATACTGTCGAGGTATCCGTATGAGATGAGCAAGCTGCCGGTTGTCTTTGTCAATTTTGCTGTTGATGAATTTGAAAGGATCGAGTAAGATAGCAGAGGAGATGATGAGTTTACAGCTACCCCAACTATATCGACTAAGGAGCGGGGTGGATCGGCCATATCTGCAGCGTTAAAATTGTGTTAGGAGGAGATAATGGCAAAGAAAGCGTTAATAACCGGGATCACAGGCCAGGATGGCTCGTATTTAGCAGAGTTTCTGCTTGCCAAGGGCTACGAAGTTCACGGTCTCATCCGGCGGGCCAGCACTTTCAATACCGATTGTATCGATCACTTAAGACTCTAGACGAGGTGGAGTCTTGCTCCTAGACAAGGCCGTAAACCTACAAAAGCCGATTGAGTTTAGTCCTCATGCCCGAGAGAAAATGCTGGATCGTGGGGCTGCAGAGAGTGAGGTCAAAGCAGCTATTCGCACCGGTAGCCCTGAACCGGCGCGGAAAGAACGCTTCATGTTTCGAAAGAACTTTGCCTTTAGCAACCAATGGCGAGGTAAGCACTATGCCATCAAGCAAGTAGCTCCCGTTGTTGCAGAAGAACCTAACCGGCTGGTAGTAGTGACGGTGTTTGTATACTATTTTTAGGTGAGGTGATGAAGCATGGATATTATCTATGACCCGACTGTTGATGCTCTGACCATCCGTTTTGTTAAGGAGAGGGTGGAATGTGAGACGATTCGCCTTAGCGATCAGGTGGCAGTGGATATCGGTCCAGGTGGACGCGTTGTGGCAATTGAGG
>Ga0315541_1003160_pt1 | contig 12937 bp, 7 predicted proteins | sample SalMarSW160190MG_FD_203095 | JGI IMG/M metagenome (GOLD analysis project Ga0315541, IMG submission 203095) | Salt marsh sediment microbial communities from the Plum Island Ecosystem LTER, Massachusetts, United States - Salt Marsh Sediment SW1601-190 ...
GCTCTATTTTACATTTATGAATAAAATACTAATTAAAGTTAAAGTTTTTACAAATTCCAAAAAGGAAGAGGTGATTAAGAAAGCTGAAGATAGTTTTGAAATTAGAGTAAAAGAAAGGCCTGTTAGGGGAGAGGCAAACAGGAGAGTGATTGAGGTTTTGGTTTTATATTTTAAAAATCCCAAAGCAAAAATTAGATTAATTAAAGGATTCAGACAACAGAACAAAATTTTTGAAATTACCATTTCTTGAAAATCACCCATCGTAAAAAATTGTGTCAACTCTGATTTTTAGGATAAATAAAAAGTATAAAAAAATAATTAACCCATCACTACCAGAAATCCTACGGATTTTGGTATGAGGGCGCAGAATTTATGGAAGAAAAAGAATTTACAGTTTCAGAATTTATTGATTTTCTGAATAGTATTTTAACTCCCAGGAGAGTTGTTGTTGTTGGAGAAATAGGAGAGAGGGTTAATGAATACCCTAATTATTTATATTTCAAACTTTTAGACCTAAAGGAAAAAGCAATGTTAGATTGTTTTATTTGGAGAAGAGATTTGGAAAAATCAGGCATAGATTTAAAGCCGGGAACTAAGATTAAAATTTTGGGATTTCCTAAAATTTACAAACCTAACGGAGGTTTTAATTTTCAGGTTGAGCAGATTAGTTTTATTGGCGAGGGTGTTTTAAAAAAAGCGTTTGAGGCCTTGAAAAAGAAATTAGAGGCAGGAGGATTTTTTGCTTTGGAAAGAAAGAAATCAATCCCTCTATTTTGTAAAAGGATAGGCTTAATAACATCAAAAATTGGGAAAGGGGCCTTACCTGATTTTGAAAAGAATCTTGGCGATCACGGTTTTCAGGTTTATCTTTACGATGTAAGGGTAGAAGGGTTGTTTGCAATAGATGCTATTTCTGAAGCTATTCAGTGGTTTAATAAAAATATGATAAATCTTGATGTGATTGTTTTAATAAGAGGAGGCGGAGATTGGGAAAGTTTGCAGTCTTTTAATTCTGAAAAAGTCGCTAAGGCAATATTTGCTTCTAATATTCCCATTATATGTGGTGTCGGGCACGAAAAAGACATAACCATCGCTGATTACGTATCAGATCTGCGTGTTTCTACACCAACACAAGCAGCGAAATTTCTCTCTAAGAATTGGGAAAACGCAGCTATAAACATTCATAAATACGAAAAAGGATTTTCTGTTTTTATAACCAATTTATTTAAAAACGTATGGGACAGATTAAACTTTTTTGCTAAAGATTTTAATACTAAAATTAAAAATCTATTGCTTGAGAAAAAATCTGAGACGGAGGAGTTGTCTGAAGATTTTAATAAAAGCAAAGATTTTTGGCAAAAGAGAGTCCGGGATATTTTAAAGCAGCAAGAAGAAAAACTAAACCTCTCAAACCCTGTTTTGAAGTTAAAGCAAGGCTATACAATGACACTGGATAAAAACGGCCAGATAATTAAAGATTTGGATGGAGTTAAGTTTGGTGATTTGATTCAAACAAAATATTATAAAGGTCATATTTTGTCTCAAGTAAAAGAAAATAAAAAAGAATAATTATGGCAGAAAAATTTAATTTCACAAAAGCATATCAAAAAATCGAAGAAATTAACGAATGGTTTCAGGGAGAAGATATTGATTTAAATGAAGCACTGTCAAAATACAAAGAAGGCATGGATTTAATTGGGAAATGTAAAAAAGAATTAGAAGCTGCAAAGAATCATTTTGAAGAAATAAAAAATCAATATAAATCGGAGGAATTGAGCGAAGAGGAAAAATAGCGTCAACTCTGATTTTTAAATAAAAAATCAAAAAAATTAATTAACCCGTCACTACCCCGCTAAGCGGGGTGTGAGGGCACAGAATTTATGAAAAAGGTATATATATTTTTGTTAGTAGTTCTTCTTTTTACAGGAATTGCAGTATGTGTTATAGTGTTTAGGTCGGATAAAACACCGGTTGATAATAATGATAGTATAAATAGTTTTGAGGAATGTATCTCTGCCGGCTATCCTGCGATGGAAATCTATCCAAGGCAATGTAAAACACCAGATGGAAAATTATTTACAGAATACATTGGGAATGAAGAAGAGGATAATAATATTTTAAATCTATCTAATAATATGGTTGTAATAATGCAGACTAATTTGGGCGAGATTAAAATAGAGCTTTTTTCGTCTGACGCGCCAAAAACAGTAGAAAACTTTGTAAAACTTGCTAAATCTGGATTTTATGACAATGTAAAGTTTCACAGGGTAATTAAAGGCTTTATGATTCAAAGCGGTGACCCTTTAAGCAAGGACGATTCTCTTAAAAATAAATGGGGAACAGGTGGGCCAGGATATACTTTCGCTGATGAGATTCATTCAAATAACTATAACGTTGCTGGCACGATTTCTATGGCTAATGCCGGGTCAGATACTAATGGCAGCCAGTTTTTTATCAATACTGTTGACAATAATTATCTTGATTCCAAGCATACTGTTTTCGGTAAGGTGATAGAGGGAATGGATGTTGTTAGAAGTATTGATAATACTGCCACAGAAGGCCCGGATCGCCCTATTGACGACGTGGTTATTGAAAGTATTAAGATAATTGATTAAAATTTAGAAACAAAAGGTCGGAAAGGTTAATAATTAAATAAATTAATTTAAAAATACCATGAACACAATCTTAACAATTTTAGGAATAATTATCTTCATTATTTTGATTTCCATCAAGCAGGTTAATCAGTATCAAAAAGGAGTAAAGTTTATGCTTGGTAAGTATATTGGTTTGATGGATCCGGGATGGAGATTGGTTTTTCCTATTATTCAGTCCTATAGAAAAGTAGATTTAAGAGTAAAAGCAGTAGATGTAGCAAGCCAAGAAGCAATAACTAAAGATAATATCTCAGTAAGCGTTAATGCTGTTATTTATTATAAGGTCCGAAGTGCTGATAAGGTAATTTTAGAGGTAGAAGATTTTTATTATGCTATTTCTCAGTTGGCTCAGACAACAATGCGAAATGCCGTAGGCCAGGTTGATTTAGACGAACTTCTTTCCCAGAGAGACAGGGTTTCAGAAAGTATAAGAACTATTGTAGATAAAGCTACCGATCCCTGGGGAATTGAAGTTATCAATGTTGAGTTGAAAGATATAACCTTACCAGAAGAGATGAAAAGGGTTATTGGCAAGCAGGCAGAAGCAGAAAGAGAAAAAAGAGCAATGATTATAAAAGCTCAAGGAGAGGTGGTTGCTTCTGACAATATGGCTAAAGCTGCTAAAACTTTATCAGAATCAAAAGGAGCCCTGCATTTAAGGACTCTTCAGTCAATTAATGATATAAGTTCTGACCAGTCAAATACTATTGTTTTTGCAGTACCTTTAGAGGTTTTAAGGGCTTTTGAAGCATTCGGTGAAAAATTACCAAAAGAAAATAGAAATGAGGAAGATAATAATACTCAACCTCAACTCTGATTTTCTTTTTAATATACACGGCTTGAAAAGATGGAAAGAGAGGCAGAAGCATATTGGGAAAGATGAAGTAAAAAATCGCCCCTTGGGCGATTTTTTTGGTTTACCCTCACAACTAAACAAGGACAAGCCCCGCCTTTGGCGGGACAAAAAGACAAAGTTAGTCCTTGTTATGGCGCGAGGGCTTGACAGGTTATTTTAATTACGCTATAATGCTCAATGATAATAGGCGAGCTAAGCAAAAAGAGAAAGGTAAAATCAGTTAGGTTTACAACCCACGTATATAGAGAGAGCTTGAACTTTATTAATTTTTTTTTCGTTTTAAGCTTTTCCCATTTATCAAGGATGAAACGGGACATTGTGTGAATTTGGATAGAAAGGGACTTCTAACTTAAAAAAAGGATTTAATTTAGTTTACTATTTCCTTCCTATGGTTAAGTGGAGTACAATGCCCGATAACGGGAATTAAATTCGCCGTCCTTCTTCATCCTATTGATCTTTAAAAAGGGGCTTTTATCAAGCCCCTTTTTTATATCCTAAAGTGTTCCCAAGCTATTGAACCAGTACACGGGGTTGACAAATTTACTCATTATGATTAAAATAGAAATATTAAACCCTCTTAGGGTAGCTCTTTAAAAAGAAGGCGTCTGATTGAGTAAAAACCGGAAGAAATTATAAAACAGGAGATAAAATAATGAATAAAAAAGAAATTATTCAGAAAGTAAAGGAACAAATTAATCCAGAGTATATTAAATACCTGGTCTGGTATGGCAATTTGGCGGGGAACAACGTTAATATAATGGCGGTAATAGATAAGAGGAGAACCAGAGTTCGCCCTTACGAATCACCAAAATCAAAATTAGATATTTTGACGATTGGCAAAGGCGAATTTCAAAGGAGATTAAGGAGGCTTGACCCCATAATCACCGAACCCCTTATAACTGGTTTTTTGTTGGAAGGCAATGAGGTAGAGTTTGGTTTGCTGAGGAGCAATACTATGATATCTTTTTCTCGTGTCAAGGAAACAGCAAAAGCAGCTGCTCCTTTTCTTTTTGAGAAAGCCCGCGCAAGGTTAAAAAATGCCAGTCAGTTATTATGGGCTTCCGAGCAGAAAAATGGAGATAATTTGCTTCCTTGTTTGGTCAATCTTTCTTGGGCTTGCAGCTATTTTGAATTTGCTGAGTATTACGGGAACAGCCCCGGATTCGTTCCTATTACCTTCGCTCACTTATTAGCGCAAGATGGAAAATCCATACTCGGAGAAGTTATGGGAGTTTTGAAAGCTGTTAAATCAGGGAGAGAACTTAGTAAAGACCAAGCGGTTGATTTATTCAAAAGAACTCAAAAGATGTTAGGGGTGGTTAATTAAAACCACCCTTTTTTATTAACACAAGCAAGGGAAAAATGTAAAAATGAATTTTTACATTTTAACCGAGCAATGTGTTAATATAGTAAGGATGCAGGAAATATTTAAATGTATGTTTGAGGTTTTTAAAAAATATCCAAATATAATCGCTGCTGTTTCAAGAAAGGAAGACGGAACAATGAAGTTATCTGGCGCTTCAATGGGGGACAAGGAGATTATTGAGAATAGAGAAAGATTTTTAGGAAAATTGGGGATTGAAGATAGGTTGACGGTGAAAGCGGGTTTGGTTCATGGGAACAATGTAAAGGTTGTTTCTAATGAGGAAGCCGGGAAGGTAATAAAGAAAACCGACGGATTAATAACAGCAGATAAAAATTTATTTTTGACTATTACGGTGGCTGATTGCCTACCGATTTTTATTTACGACCCGGAAAAAGAAATTATTAGTTTGGTTCACGGCGGCTGGCGGAGTTTGGCTCAAAATATTTTGACTCAAGTTATTAAAAAAATGGCGGGTAATCTTGGAAGTTTACCAAAAGATATTTTAGTTGGGATAGGTCCGGGGATTTCCCAATGCCATTTTGAAGTGAAAGAAGATTTGTTAGTAGAATTTAAACCTTATTTGGGAGACGCTCTATTAAATAAAAACGGAAAATTATTTTTAGACCTAAAAAAAATAGCTAAAATTCAATTAACTAATTTAGGAGTGAGAGAAGAAAACATTGAAACTATCCCGGAATGCACTTTTTGCCTCAAAGATAAATATTTTTCTTTTAGAAGAGACCGACCAAAAATACCACAAACAATGATGGTAGTTATTGGAAGGAAATAAAAAATCGCCCAAAGAGCGATTTTTTGTAAAAGTAATCCCGGCTTATTTTTAATTAAATCTTAATTTTATTTACCAACATCTCTAATAAATTTTTCACTTCATTTTGAGCTTCAGCTTCAGTTTCGCTGTCAACAAATTTTTGCCATTGGACTAAAATTTCCTCATTGTCTAAATTTCTAACCGCATTTTCTAATTTTAGTCGTGTTTCAAAATCAATTTCTGTTTCTGCCTTCAATACTTTCTCAATAAAAAGCTTGGTAAACTCTAAAACTTTCTCATTTAATTTTTGAGTTTCTAAACCAGTTTGTGTTTCTTGAAATTCTTTTTGAACAGCAAAATATTTAGCGCCAAAAAAGACATTACCAACTAATAATATAATTATAATTATAATAAATAAATAAATTTTTGATTTCATATTCTTAGAATTAAGAATTAACTTCTTAATCCTTACTTCTTAATTCTTTCCCTTAATTTAAGAATATATATTTATACATCAGTGAATCAAGGTTCTGAAACGCGAGAGCGTTTCATGGTTCTTATTTTATCACGATAAAAGTTGTAAAGCAATAAAATTATAATTGCAATCAGCAAAATAGTTTTCCAGTCAACGACCTTTAGCCACCAGTATTTGGTTTTTAATTCAATGTTGAAATGGACACCACTGCCTTCTTTGACCTGAAAGGGTTTGCCGTCGTAAACAAGATAACCTGGCGCCTCAACCTTTAAATAATAATAACCCTCTGGCACCAAAAATGAGTAAGTGCCTCTAATATCAGTGGTTTGTGGATTTTCCTGTTGATATTCTTTTGCTGGCCATAATTCATATTGTTTGGTTTCAGGATTTAGCCAAAAAAGAGAAACAATAGCTCCAGGAATACGAGTCTCTTTTTCACCGTCTTTTTCATAAACATATCCTTCCGGGTCAACCACGGTAATCAGCCGGATTTCTTTTGTTCCCAACGCTGGGTCCTCAAAATCCATTACCGTGATAATCTCGTATTCACCTTCAACTATTGGCGCTTGAATTTCAGCAGTATAAATTCCATCATCATCGGGATCAGTATATTCAAATTCTAATAAAACTAATCGTTCCTCAATTTCTACGGGATCATATTCCTTGGCAAAAGAAGGCGAGGCAAAAACCATTGACGCTAACAATGAATTTAGCGATAATTCCTGATTCTTGCTTCCTAATTCTTTTTTCTTTGATTTAAAAACCACATATCCCTTAACGCTTTTCACCGGCTTGTCCGGTTTGACCACTAACTGAAGTGGTTTGCCGGAAATAGTGTTAATTCTTTGCTCTGGCTCGCCTTTTTCAGCAACAGATAAAACAATGTTAAAATCAATCAATTCTCCGCCAGTTTTGGCAAAAACAATTTCTGTGGGAATTTGCTGTTTTGCTTGGGCCGATAATTCAGCTATTGGAACGCTTTTGGGCAAAGCAAATTTTCCCGGTTCAATTCTTGCTGTTGGCAAACCAACTCTTTCAGTTAATCCGGGCAAGGTCAATTTAACGGTTTTTAATTTTTTAATATCAGTGATTTTGGTTACCCCAACTTTTTTCAGGGTCTCTCCAAGGTCAGGAAATTTTTCAGCTAATTCCTTAATCTCTTTTGGCAAAGGTGCTAAAACAAATTCTCTGATTGACCCTGAAGGCAATAACTGCCACTTACCTTGCATTGTTAAAGGCGCTTCTTCTGGCACTGTAATTATTTCTTCTGGTATTTCTTCTGGTTTTGGTTTGGGCTTAATGATTTCCTTGATTTTCTCTGGTATTTCTTTTATCTTTTCTGGTATTTCTTTGATTATTTCGGGAATTTTTTCTATGATAGATTTCTTTTTTCTTAAAATAATAGTGTCAGAAACAATCTCTGAAGCTTGGCCATATTGAGTGTAAAACTTAACATAAACAGTATAAGTTCCTTCCGGGCATTGTGGTTTTCTATAGCATAAATCCCAATCGTAGGAGGATTGATAAGTAATCTGACCTGTATCTGCTCCTAGAGAAAAATTAGGGTCCCTGGAGATAGTCATTCTTTTAGTATCTCTTCCAGCAAACAATTTTAAACCAATCTCTCTTTCTTCGGTATATTTATCGTCATTATTAATCAAAACCTTAAATCCTCCTTTGGGACTTTCTGAGGTAGGAGATGGTGGACTTGGAGGATTATATGCCCCTGAAGGCAAACCGCCGCCGCCACAACCATTAGTGGATTTAGTCAAAGAAATTGTATCTGTTGGCACAGCGTCTCCATTTCTGTATTTAACGGTGTAAGTGTAGGAAGTGCCGCAGGATAAACCGGTATCTTGCCATGTATTGGTCTGAACCCAGCCGGAATTAGCTCCGGAACGAGAGAAATAATAACCGGAAGAGCTAGCCGTATCATTAGGAAAAGAATCTACTGACAAAGTAATACTATTTGTGCTCACTGCAGTAGCTGTAAGATTGGTGGGAGTGCCAGTTAAAGTATAAATCGCCGAAGCAGTGCTGTAGTCGGAGTTGCCTGCATTGTTGTATGCCCTGACGCGATACTGATAAGAGTGGTTGGCCGAGGTGGTGGTATCAACATAAGGTGAAGCGGAATCAGTATCTATCTGAGTCCAGTCGCCAGCTTCGGTTTTGCGTTCTATTTTAAAGCCGGTTTCGTTTGAAGAATTATCTGTCCAAGTAATTGTAAGCTGGGTATCACTGTCTCTAGTAGATGAACAAGTAGAAGGAGCAGTGGGCACCCCTTGAATCTCAGAGCCAAAGGTAATAAGGTCATTTTCTAAAGAATCACGCTGAGCGGCAATCCAATCATCACTTCTTAATGTATTGGAAATCCTTACCTCGTCAAGATAACCGTCAAAGTGGTCATCATCGTAAGTATCTTTACTTCCTATTCCTGTATTAGTAGAAGTGGTAGGGTCAACACTGCCGCTAATACCTACTACAGAAGCAACTTGAGAACCATCTATAAACATTTCTACTACATTACCGGTGGCATCACGAGTGCCCCAGAAATCATGCCAATTATTATCGGGTGCGAATATAGATTTTGCCTGTTTAGCAGTGCCGTTTACCCGGACCTCCCACTGTACTTGATTGGTAACACCCGAACCCCATTCTAACTTCCACCAAGAATCAGGGTCCGCTGTATTCGTGGAGCCTTTTCTTATTAAGTCAGTATCTGTTAAGGTGGTCTCAGTTGCGGCATTAGCCCGAACAAGTATAGTAAAATCACTAGTGCCAAACTGTAAAGCAGTAGCATCTGGAATACCGACATAATCACTGGGAGTATAACCTCCAAAATAAGGATAATATCCCAAGCCATTCGCATCTGTATTATTTCGCGATGTTACTTGTTGATTGTTGGCATGATTAGTTCCAGCAGAATCTTGGTAATATCCAGATTGTTCGGCAAAGTGGTAAACCGCGGCAAATCCATTACTCCAGACATCGGTTATATTCTGATCGTCAGAAGCCCCGGTGTTGTCGTAATACATATAAATAAAATCAGTGGCGGAAGAGGTATCTATTTGAGGAACTTTGACCCAAATGATTGCTGTCTGGCCCGAACTGTCCCAATATTCAATCTCATGCTTTAATTCGGTAGAATTATCAGAATCAACAAATCTTAAATCCTGACCGGATGACTGTGCCTTGGTAAAATCAAAATTAGAAGAAGTTAATTTGACCATTACTGGAAAACTAGCTAAGTTTTCCGCCTGGGCAGAGTTATCAAAAGTGAGTTTTTTGCGGTAGAGCCAGTCAGTGTTCCACCAATAAGAGGCAACAGTAGATGTGCCGGAAATATTTAGAGGAGCGCCGGACACCGTGTCTGTTGTTGAAACTGTTTTGAATTGAAGTTCAAAAGTTTTACCCGTCGTAACTTCACTTTTTACATCTCCTCTGGCAATTAAATATTGAGTTGTGGTGGTAACATCAAAAGTTTCGGTAAAAGTTAATTCTCCGTCAGCGCCGTCAAAATTCCCAGTGTTTCCCAATTGATTATCGCCGGTGTCCCAAGTGTCGTCTGAAGACAGCCATAATTCAATATTTTCCAAATCATCATCAGCATCAATGGTTCCAGAGTTCTCTTTCAAGGTTATTGCTGTGACTATGCTTGTGGTTACATTCCTCGCTATACTAGCTGAACCCAAGACGGTATCTTGAGATGGGACGTAAATATAAGAGGGTTGAGAAGTAGAAGCAGCTATTGTAGTAGTAGGGCTTAAGATGGTTATTGTCTTATCGTCCGCAGCTGTAGTCGAGCCGCTGGAGCCGCTAATAACCAATTCAAGATTGTCGGCAGAAGAAGTGTCTGAAAAATTATCAAAAGATAATTCTGAAATTGTAATCGCGTCTCCAGCCGAAAAATCTTCTGTAACATCTATTACTAAGGTTTTATTTGCATCCTCGTAACTGGCCGTAGTAGAAATTTTAAGAGAACGAATCAAGTGTTGATAATCGTCAGCTTCTCCTGCAATAAACATTGAGTTACCATCTGGAGAAAAATCCAACCCTTCCGGCTGACCGAATATCCCTACGTCCACCGCTCTTGTCGTTACTATTGTTCCGTCTGTTTCTGCCTCAATTATTATATTGCTTTCTTCGGATAAAAGAAAAAGATGCCCGGAAACCCTATCATAAGAAAGGTCGCCCAAATCCTTATAACCGGCGGCAAGCAGGTTGGTCGCTAGAGTAGTAAATTCAGTAGTAGTTCCATCCATTTCAACCTTAAACACCCGTCCGCCATTACTGCCATCAGCGTGTTTTTCAGTAACCACGTAAAACCAATCGTTATCCGAATCGTAGCTGATTCCTTCCATACCCAGATTACTGGTCACGATCATGGTCGGTGTTATCACTGTCCCGCTACTTTTAGCTATCGACGTTGTTTCTGAATCAATTGTAATTATTATAATATCATATGGATCCCTCTCCTGAGTCACCGCATAACTTGTACCCGACATCCAATCTATTCCCTCTGTATCAATAAAACCAGTCATTGTAATGGTCCTCAAATAGCTTCCGTCCGTTTCGAATTCATAGATTGTCGGCGTACCGTTGATAATAAAGAAAAGAGTATCTGTGAGCGGATTATAAGTAACGCTCGAGCAATCACCGGTTATCTGCGCCAAATCATTAGTATAGTAGTAACTTGAATAATCTGACAATGTTGAAGCTACGTCAATCGTCGTATCTGTCTGGTCCCATGTCATATTAAATGTAGCGGGTATTTTAATACGGATGTCGTTGGTAGCGGTGATAGTGGCGGCAGCCGCATCGGTAATGGTAATTCTTTCAATCGCCGTAGCTGCATCATTCACATAAAAGGTCTGATTGGCAGCGCTGGAGATAGTAGGAGCGACAATAGTAATAGTTTTATTATCGGTATCGGCAACTGTTCCGCTATTATCTGTTTCTAACTCCAAGTTATCCGCAGAGGAGACATCCGTAAAGTTAGCAAAAGATAATCCATATACAGTAACGTCATCCCCGGCTTCAAAGTTTATCGTTACCGGAATAACTGCGGTGCGATTGTTGTCTTCAAAGGTGGCTGTAACTGTGTCTCCGGAAGATGCAGCTCCTGTATGATCCCAATCTGTTCCTGCTATATTAGCCGCTGCATCGGAAGTATCCCAGGTCATATTAAAAGTTGCCGGGATGGTAATCCGGATATCGTTAGCAGCGGTAATAGTAGCAGTAGTAGCATTATCAGTTATAGTAATCGTAGAGATAGCGGTGGCGGATTGATTAACTGCAAAACTCTGGTTGGCTGCTGAAGAAATTGTGATTGCACCGCCAGCTGCAGGAGTATAATTCACAACAAGAAGTGGCGCTGCTGCTGTCTCCCCATTGTAAGCCTCCGCTTCCCTTTTGTTTGTGCCAGACGCTGCAGCGATCTTAAAAACCATGGAATTACCGCTATTCCATCCTCCTCTGTCTACAATCTCCTTCACAACAGTGGAGATATCACTGGATTGATACTTACTATCTACTGTCCATTGTGCTGTAATTGTCCATGAAGCAGAAGCAGTTGTATAAGTTCTCAAAGAAATGTTGCTGGTACCAGTAGTAAACGTAGGTGCATTATCTATGTCCTCACCCCTAATCTCTAAATAAACATCTCCTGTCCAGGTACCCGCATCACATTCAAATTCAATATAAGCGCTGTCTATGGTGGCACCCTGAGGAATGGTAACATTCTGGAAACGCATACCTACTATTTGGTCATGCCCATCATATGCCAGCTCTAAATCGGTGCTGGTTATAACTACAGCACCGGTAGAGGTATTTTGTTCAGCATCATCACTGCTCTGAGAAACGCTAATACTAATATCAGGGGTTATAGTTATAGTTATTGTCTTATCATCTGTAGCCGCAGTTACGCCACCTGCACCGGCAATCACTAATTCTAAATTATCAGCAGAAGAGGCATCCGAGAAGTCTGTAAAAGATAGCCCGTATACGGTTATGTCATCCCCTCCTTCAAAATTTAAATCTACAGGTATAACCACAATCTGACTATTATCGGTACCTTCAAAAGTAACGCTAACCTCACCGTCTTGAGCTGACGCTGGTGTGTGGTCCCAATCAGTTCCCCCTATATTAGCGAGCGAATCTGATGTATCCCAGATCATGTTGAAGTCATCCGGTATCTTTATGCGGATGTCATTGGCAGCAGTAATGGTAGCGGGGGTTGCATCAGTTATAGTAATCGTAGAAATTGCAGTAGCTGAATCACTCGTCGTAAAGCTCTGATTGGCAGCGCTGGATATGGTGGGCGCAACAATGGTAATGGTCTTATCATCATAATCTGCAGTTGTCCCGGCATTGTCTACTTCTAATTCTAAATTATCTGTGCTTGAGACAGCGGTAAAATTTGCAAACGAAAGTCCATATATAGTAATATCGTCGCTTGCTTCAAAATTTATCGTTACGGGGATAACCACTGTTTGATTGCTGTCTTCATAGCTAACAGTCACCTCAGCATCTTGAGAAGTCGCGCCTGTGTGATCCCAATCTGTTCCTGCGATATTAGCTGTAGTATCTGATGTATCCCAGGTCATATTAAAGGTTAAGGGAATCTTTATGCGGATATCGTTGGCGGCGGTAATAGTAGGAGGATCAGTATCGGTTATAGTAATCGTTTGAATACCGGTGGCTGAATTACTCACCCCAAAAGTCTGATTGGCCGCGCTGGAAATGGTAGCTGATGCAACTGCTGATTCTTCACTTCCCCAGGTCAATTCATTATCAGCTTCGGTTATGTTCCGATATT
>Ga0315541_1003163_pt1 | contig 12931 bp, 15 predicted proteins | sample SalMarSW160190MG_FD_203095 | JGI IMG/M metagenome (GOLD analysis project Ga0315541, IMG submission 203095) | Salt marsh sediment microbial communities from the Plum Island Ecosystem LTER, Massachusetts, United States - Salt Marsh Sediment SW1601-190 ...
GCTCACGATGAACCGTTTATTGGTCAGCGCGGCGAAGAAGGGGGAATCCTGGCCGTAGGAGTAGTTGTACTCGATGGCATAGGGTTGCTTGACGACGATGGGCGCCATCTCTTTCAGCGCCGACAGGTCATCGCCGGTGGGGAAGGGAACGTTGAAGACGACGGTTCCCTCCAGCGTTTCCTCCATTTTCCTGGGAAATTCTTGTTTAGATTCTTTGGCAGACATCAGGCTACCTCCTATTCCTCGCGTTCCAGGATGCTGACGGTGACGTAGGTGCCAGTGCCGGCGTGCGAGTGGATCGCGCCACAATGGGCGTCGGGCACCTGGAGGGCCGGGTCACCGAAGTGCTTCTCGATGGCGTGCTGCAACTGCCAGATGGCGAAGACCGCCTGCATCAGCCCTGTCGCGCCGACGGGATGGCCGCAGGCGATCAGGCCGCCGGAGGGGTTGACCGGGCAGGCCGGCTCCTCCGGCAGGTCGAGCCCGTAGTCTATGCCGGGCATAAAAGCCTTGCCACTGGCGGCGAAGGGGCCGCCCTCCCCGTACCGGCACAATCCCATGTCCTCGTAGGTCTGGATCTCCGACGAGGTATAGGCGTCGTGCAGTTCGACGAAGTCAATCTCGTCGAGCGGGTCGGTGATGCCGGCGTTCTCATAAGCCTCTTTGCTGCCCATGCGGCCGGCGCGGAAGGAGTGGACGCCGGGGTAGCGGAAGCCGTGATCCCACAGGCCCTTGTAGTAGGCGCGGGAGTCGGCATCCATCTCGTTGGGCAGGGCGTTGTACTTGTAGAAATCCTCGTAGGATTGATGGGGCCGGTCAGAGAGGCGCATGGCGTCGGTGCCCCGGCCGATGCCGGTGACGCGCACGCGGGGGATGCGGTGACCGCCGGCCTTCTCCAGTTTAGTCAGCCCGTCCTCCGAGCAGAGCACGGTGCAGGCTGCGCCATCGGACATGACGCAGATGTCGAGGCGGGTCAGCGGCCAGGCGACCATCGGCGCGGCCCGCACGTCTTCGATGGTCAGTTTCCTCCGCTTCTGGGCGTAGGGGTTGTGGTAGGCGTTCAAGTGATTCTTGACCGAGACGTGGGCCAGTTGCTCGGGGGTGGTGCCGAACTCGGCCATGTGGCGGCTGACCATCATGGCATAGTAGCCGGAGTAGAAGCCGCCCACGGGGTAGTCGAAGGAGACGTCGGAGGCCAGGGCGATGAACTCGTTCCCCTTCCAGGTCTCCACGTGGGACATCATCTCGAAGCCGTAGCACAGGACGATGTCCGCGTAGCCGGAGGCGATGGATTTCCAGCCCTCCTGGAAGCAGATGCCGCCGGTGGCCCCGCCTCCCTCGACGCGGTGAGAGGGCTTGGGAAGCATGCCGATGTAGTCCTGGGCCATGATGGCGGCCATCAGTTGGCGGGCGAAGTGGTCGGAGAAGTACGAGCCTACCGTGGCGTCCACCAGTTCCCAGAACCTGGGGTGCTCGATTCCCAGGTCGGCGATGGCGTAGTCGTAGGCCTCCTTGACCAACGCCGGGAAGGTCTTGTCGGGTCGGGCCTTGGCAAACTTGGAGACCCCACCCGAAACAGCGTATACGGGTCGCATAGAATACCTCCTTGAAGTGATGCGTGATACGTGAGTTGTGAGGAGACAACAAGGGTTCACCTCTCAGTTGTCACTTTTCTTGAATCACCTCCTTCGTGATCCCCAGGTGGGTTGGCAGTGCGAAGTGCCCATCGGCGTGACGGGGCATTGAATGTACCGCGACAATCGCATCCCGGTTCAGCGAACCGTAGATGTGGGGGAAGCCATTTTCGTATTTGATTTCTGCCGAGACCTGGCTTTCGTCTATCGCGAGCAGCAGAAATTCGCCTGGCACGTCCCGATAGAACGTGTTGGCAACTTGAGAAATAGCACGTCCACCTCATCGCTGTCCAGGACGTTACAGATTTCGGTGTCGAGCCGTAACTCCAGGTGCGCCGCGTCGGACAGGCCGGAGCGGAGCAGCAGGGCGATGTCCACATCGGAGCGGGCGTCGGCCTCACCCCGGGCGTGGCCAGCGCAGTTCGGTCATCAACAGGCCGTAGCCGTCGTGGCGGTGCCTGTGGCTGCGCGTGCTATTGCAAGACGGCCACGGCGCGGATCATGTAGTCGCTGCCCTGGGGCTCCCAGTAAGCGCCGTCCACCTCGTAACTATGGCCACTGCTGCTGGCATCCACCCCTAGCGTGGGCCGATAGTCTTCTACGTGCAGAAAGCCCACGCAGAAATCGGCGGTCACTGTCAGGTCGTACCCCGATAGGTCCACATCGTTCCAACCATCCTGGGCTGGGGTTGCCTGGAAGGGGGTAAGCAGGTCAGTGTGGGTGATCGCGTCCCAGACGTGCACTTCGATGGGGCGGGGATCCTGGAGGTAATAGCGCGCCGTCAGCACCCGCGCCGAGCCACCTGGCGGGCTGAAGCAGACGGCAAAGCCCTTGCCTGTGTCCCAGGAGGCAGTGGCGTCCATCGTGCCATCGTCGTAGGCCAGTTCGCTGGAGGCCGAGCAGTTGTTCAGAACAAGCGGCAGGTAGACCCTGTACCCTCGCACCCAGATACGGATGCGCACCTGGTCAGCGTGCTCGTCCTGGGAGCGACGGAAGACGTTGATGGTGTTGGCAGTCGAGTTCTCCCAGTTGACTCCCCTGGGATGGCCCATGTCGTACATACCGCCAGCACACATGCTGTTGATGCCGATGGCGCTGCTATCGCTTCTGGCACCCAGGCGCACCCTGTACATGTTCGGATCCATGCCCAGGTTGTGGGTGAAGGGCATCACCGTACCCAGGGTGGCGCTCACCCATCCACTGTCGTAGTCGGGCGGGTCGGGGCGGGTGACGCAGACGCGGACTTGGCCGGCGGTGACATCGTGCAAGTAACGAAAGACGCTGACGGTCGAGGTATTCACGCTGGACCAATAGGCCCCGCGCCGGGCCCCGCTGGGGAGCACGAGTCCCCCGTAAGCGTAGTGATTAACCCCCCGCAAGGTGCTGCTGAATGCCAGGCCGACGGCGTAGTCGTCCACGTTCCCGCCCACACTATGGGTAAAGGCGAGCGTTTGCTGCTGGGCGATGGGCGTCCAGTCGCTGCAGTATTCGGGCAGGGGATCGGCCACCCAGACCCGCACGCGGACCCGGTCAGCAAACGTGTCGTCGGCGGAGCGGAGGACTTGAATGGTGTTGCTGGTCAGGTTCTGCCAGGCTGCTCCATAGTAGTCCCCTCCTGTCTCCAGGCCCCCGTAGGCTCGGGTGTTGATGCCATAGCCTTCCGCGTCGGTGTCCATGAACCACAACTCGACGGCGTAATCGTTCGGGTCGCCGCCCAGGTTGTGGGTGAGCGTTTCCACCGTTCCGGGCGTGATGGTGATCCAGCCACTGCTCCATCCAGAGGTGGCCTTGGCGATACGGGAAGCACCGGTATTCGGCGTCACAGGGCCGGGGAGCGCCGGCCCGGGCTCAGAGGGGCTGGCAGCCGCACTGCCGATAAGCAGGAGCAAAACTGCCAGCGCCAGGCCAGCCACCACAGATACCCAGATACACATACGCCTGTTATTCATTGTTTTCTTCTCCTTTCGTTGGATGGGCCTTCATTCCTCGCCTTAGGTTTATGACTTCAAACCGCGGGAGGCAGGGAGCAGGATCAGCGGTCGAAGTAGATGGACTTGCCGGTGGCGGAAAGGGGAATGCCCATCACGAAATCGGCGTCAATCAAGCCCAGTTCCCGCGCTGCGACGCCCGCCCGGTACATGATGCGATTGTCCACGTTCAGCATCCCGGCCATCTTCACCGCCGAGCCGATGGCAATGCCCATATCCAGCAGGTGCAGGGCGCAGTTGGGCCCTCGGAATTCCCCCTCGACGGTGTTAGGCTCGATGCAGGTCAGGCTTCCGCAGGCTGCGCAGTTCAGCTCCAGCGTCTGAGCGTCCTTCAGACCGATGAGCACCACCGCCTCTGAGTTGAGGACGTTCCTCCCGTCCCGGTCGAAGTTGGGCTTGCCAGTCCGCTCCCCGTAGGCGATCATTGCCTCGCCCAGCCGCTGCAGGTTCTCTTCCTCGACGATTTCCACCACCACGAAGTCCCGTCCCGCCGCCTTAGGGGCGGTCCGGGCGGAGATGGACATCAGTTCGGCCACGGTACGCAAACTCATTGCTCATTTCTCCTTGTCCAGATTGCAATTCATCCAAACCGCCCGGCCAGAATCTCCTCCAGCGTCGGCTGGCCGATGACCTGGAGTTCGTATCGCACTCGATCCACCGGGTGGCGGACGTTGATCAGCCGCCGCAGGTCAATGGGCGTGGCCACCAGAACCAGGTCACACTCGGCCCTGTTGATGGTCTCCTCCAGATCCTGTATCTGGTCATCGTCGTACCCCATCGCTGGCAGGAGCGGGCCGGTGTGGGGGTACTTCTCAAACGTGGCGGCGATAGAGCGCACCGCGTAGGGGCGGGGGTTCACCAACTCCGCCGCGCCGAACCGCTGCGCCGCCACTACCCCGGCTCCGTAGGTCATCCCCCCGTGAGTCAGCGTCGGGCCGTCCTCGATTACCAGCACCCGCTTACCCCGGATGGCCTCCGGTTCCTCGACGAAGATGGGGGAGGCGGCCTCCACCACGGTGGCCTGCGGGTTGGCAGCGTAGATGTCCTCCCGCACCTGAGCCACCCCCTCGGGGCTGGCTGTGTCCACCTTGTTGATGACCACCACGTCCGCTGCCCGCAGGTTGGCCTCCCCGGGGTGGTAGCGGAGTTCGTGGCCGGGCCGGTGAGGGTCCGCCACGACGATGTGTAAATCGGGCCGGTAGAAGGGCAGGTCATTGTTCCCCCCGTCCCACACCACGACGTCCGTCTCCTCCTCCGCCTGGCGCAGGATGGGCTCGTAGTCCACCCCGGCGTAGACCACCACGCCCCGGTCGAGGTGCGGCTCGTATTCCTCCCGCTCCTCAATGGTGCACTTGTAGCGGTCCAGATCCTCGTAAGCGGCGAACCGCTGCACCGCCTGAGCGACCAGGTCGCCGTAGGGCATCGGGTGGCGGACTACTACCACTTTCTTGCCCAGCCGCTGGAGCACGTCGCAGACGTGGCGAGTAGTCTGGCTCTTGCCGGAGCCAGTGCGCACGGCACAGATCGCCACCACCGGCTTGTGGCTCTCCAGCATCGTCGAGCCTACCCCCATCAGCCGGAAGTCGGCTCCTGCAACCAGCACCTGGGAGGCTTTGTGCATCACGTACTCGTGGGAGACGTCGGAATAGGCGAAGACTACCTGATCCACCTGGAGGCGGTGGATCAGGTCGCTCAGTTCCGTCTCCGGGTAGATGGGGATGCCCTCGGGGTATAGGCTCCCGGTCAGTTCCGGCGGGTACCGGCGCTCCTCAATGTTGGGAATCTGGGTAGCGGTAAAGGCGACGACCTGGTAGGCCGGGTTGTCGCGGAAGTAGACGTTGAAGTTGTGAAAGTCGCGTCCGGCGGCGCCCATGATGATGGTGATGATGCGCTTTCGGCTCATATTGCTGTATTTTCTTCCTCCCAGATGTTTTCCTCGGTAGCGTCCTCCTTGCCTCGCACCAGGAAGAGCCACAGCAGCAGGGGCACAACCAGTACCAGGATGCTCAGGCAGCACGGTGCGATGCCGTAGGCGGGTGGCATGGCGCCGGTCTGAGTGCTTGGGCCGAACTCAGTGCTCCACTCCCCCAGTCCGGTGAAGATCATGATGCCCCCGATGCACAGTGGGATTGTGCAGCATAGGAGCGTCAAGACGCCCACTACAATGGTGATAATCGTACCTGTTTGTTTTGACATCTGATTCTCTCCTTATTGGGATATAACGGCAGGCGGTATTGTGATCACGCCAATCGGGCCAACAGGATGCCCAACTCGTAGAGCAGCATGAAGGGCACCATGACCAGCAACATATTGACCGGGTCGGTGGTGGGTGTGATGATCGCCGCCCCGGCGGCCGCACCGATGATGACGACGCGCCGCGCTTTGGCGAATCCCTGGGGGGTGACGACGCCCAACTTGGCCAGGAAGTACATCACCAGCGGTGTCTCGAAGATGAGGCCCGCCCAGAGCATTATGTTGCTGACGAAAGAGATATAACGGTCAATAGAGTAGCGCTGTTCGACGATTCCGAACAGGAACCCCTGGAGGAAAGGCAGCGCGGCGGGGAGCAGCACCTCGGCCGCGAAGATCACTCCGATGGTGAAACTCAGCGAGGCAACCGGTGCGCCGATGAGGACGTAGCGCCGTTCGAGGGGCTCCAGGCCGGGCCGCACGAACTGGAACATTTGATACATGATGACTGGCATAGCGATTACGATGCCGATCACGATGGCGACCTTGAAGAAGACGGCCGGGGCTTCGGTAGGCGAGATGGCCAGAGGCACCTGTTCGCCGAGCGGAGCAACCAGCATTTTGAGGACAGGAGGGGTGACGAATGTGCCCACGACCACCCCTATAAGCAGCGCGATGATTACTTTGATGAGACGCTGGCGCAGTTCATCCAGGTGTTCGAGAAGTGTCATCTCAACCTGGTTGCTCTCTGTTCGCTTCTTCAATCCTGTTCTTCCTTTGCCCCTTGCTCGCCCTTGACAATGTCCTTGACATTCCCAACAATCTCCCGCATAACCTGGCGTGTCTCGCGCTCGACGTTCTGAAGTTCAGCCTGGATGCTGGTGGTAGCCTCTCGCTTGTTCTCGTCAATGCTCTCCAGAACCTGGCGTGTCTCCTGCTCGGTAGCCCGAATCTCGTCCGAAATGCTGGCGACAGGTTCCTGCTCCCCCCCGGCAACATTCTCCAGAGTCTGGCGCGCCTCTTGCTCGGTGGTCTGGAGTTCAGCCTGTATGGTATTGAGAAACTCACCTGAAAGCCTGCGCATCTGACTGGTGGTACGTCCAATCGTGCGGGCGATCTCCACCATGCGCTTGGGACCGACCAGCAAAATGGCGATGACCAGGATGACCGTTAATTCCCAGGGGCCAACATTCAGGAAATTCACCGCTTTTTCCTCTCTGCGTTCTTGACGGCTTGCGCGATGGCCTCTTTGTGTTCCACTAATGTGCCCAGCACACCGTTTACAAAGCGCGAGGCGCTGTCGGAACCGAAAGTCTTGGCCAGTTCGACAGCCTCGTTGATGGCTACCTTGATGGGCGTCTGGCCGTCCACAGCGAACTCGAAGATCGCGATGCGCAGGATGTTGCGATCAATGTAGGCCATCTGTTCTAGTGGCCATTCGGGCGCATAGCGGTGGATGAAGACGTCGAGCACAGGCTGGTGCTTGAGCACGCCGTTCGCCAGGTGGCGGCTGAAGGCCGCGGCGGCTGGCGGCAGCCCGACTCCCGCCAGTCGCTGTTCCAGCACGACAGCGGGAGTGTGATGCGCGCAGTCAATCTCGTACAGTGCCTGTAGTGCCACGACGCGAGCCTGATGACGGGCCTTCACGGCTGTATGCCTCCGGTGCGGGTCGGTCACGCTCCCTTAAAAAGGTAAGCCACGTCCTCGATGTGCACGTCGACGGACTGGACTTCCATGCCGACCATGTCCTGGATCGCGCGGGTGACCTCGGCCTGGATCTGGCGGCCGATGCTGAGCATGTTGACGTGTGGCTCGGTCACGACGTACAGTTTCACCCGCACGCTGTTTCCAATGACTTCAATTTTCACCCCATCGTGTCGCAGGAGGCGCCGCATGCCCGGTGGTGAGGTCATGCGGGCCACGCCTGGCACAGCCAAAGTCGTGAGGCGGGCAGTGGTCTCCAGTACCTCCGGTGCAACGGTTATTTTGCCGATCTTAGGTTGCGCTTCCATCCACACCCCCTTTGTTCATTGATTCATTGTTCATTGTTCATTGATTCATTGTTCATTGATTCATTGTTCATTGATTCATTGTTCATTGATTCATTGTTCATTGATTCATTGTTCATTGTTCATTGTTCATTGATTCATTGTTCATTGTTTCATTGTTTAGCCTTGCATCACCAGGCCGCCGTCCACCGTCAGCACCTCGCCGGTGATGAAGGAGGCTTCGTCGGAGGCCAGGAAGGCGACGGCGTAGGCTACCTCCTCGGGCTGCCCCATCCGTCCTAGCGGCGTCATCTCGATCACGCGTTGTTTCCACTCCTCCGGCATGTCGGCGGTCAGATCGGTGGGGATGAAGCCCGGTGCGATACTGTTCACGGTGATGTTGCGGGGGCCCAGTTCCTTGGCCAGGCTCTTGGTGAAGCCGATGATGCCTGCTTTAGAGGCGGCGTAGTTGGTTTGCCCTCCCTGGCCGGCGATACCTGAGACAGAGGTGATGTTGATGATGCGCCCCTGGCGCTGTCGCACCATTGAGCGGGCAGCGGCCTTGCAGCAGTTGAACACGCTCTTGAGGTTGGTGCGCAGCACCTCGTCCCAATCCCCTTCTTTCATCAGCATCAGCAGTTGGTCGCGGGTGGTGCCGGCGTTGTTGACCACAATATCTATCCGGCCGAAAGCGTCCAGCGCCGCCTGGATCAGCCCCGCGGCCTGCTCGAAATCACCGACGTCGGCCTGCACCGCGATAGCCTGACCCCTGGCGGCCTCGATGGCGGCCACGGCCTCGGCGGCGGCCTCCGCGCTGCGGTGGTAGTTGACGACGACGCGAGCGCCACGCCGCGCCAGTTCCAGCGCGATGGCCCGTCCGATGCCGCGCGACGCGCCGGTCACGACGGCCACCTTGTCGTTCAGTGATCTGTCCATAGTCTCTTCTCCGTCAACCCAAATCGGTGCTGTTGCCTAACGGTACCGGCTTCACCCGTCGCGCGGCCCCATGCAACGACACCCCCGCTATGAGACCAACTCCAAATGCAGTGAGCCGCCGATTTGCCCGCACATAGCACGGTCGGGTGCAGTGACTTGGTGCGACCCGTTCGCCCGAAACCGTGCATTCGCACGGGGGATGGGCGGCAAAGGTCGCCGGTGAACTTGGCGAGCAATGGACGCCAGGTCACCACGAACTTTGACAACTGTGTATCCACATCGGTGCGACGTTTCCGTCAAAGCATACACCGAAATCGAAAAAACATCAACTCCGACCACCCCAGGTGCCGGGGTGTGAGCGCCATCCTACGGCAGGCGACTGGTCATCAAATGTCGGAAGCGAGGACGGAAAGGCGGTAAGCGGCGAGCCAGACGCCGTGACCCCGCCGAGCAAGCGGCTATGGTCAACGCAAGTGAAGGTGTGATGAGGCGTCGTCAGGCAGAACCTGCCTACGCTGGCTATCTGTGTAATGACGAAGATACGCTGACGTGGGGCCGGGGTACGGGAAGGTAGAGGTACTCAAGGGGGTCAGGTCTTATGGCAGACGAGAATACTCGTACTGAAGACTGGAAATCACTCCCCTGGAAATCCATCCAGCGGAACGTCTTCCGCCTCCAACGGCGCATCTACCAAGCCGCACGCCAAGGCGACGTCAAGCGCGTCCACAGCCTACAACGGTTGCTGTTGCGCTCTTGGTCAGCACGTTGTCTAGCAGTACGTCGGGTGTCGCAGGATAACCGAGGCAAGCGCACGCCGGGAGTGGATGGGGTAGCTTCGCTTACCCCGCACCAACGACTGCGAATGGTCAACGACCTGCGGAACCTGGCGACCCATACGCCCGCCCCGTTGCGGCGGGTGTACATCCCCAAGCCGGGGAAAACAGAAATGCGGGGACTATCAATTCCCACGATGCTTGACCGGGCACTCCAAACCCTGGTCAAAATGGCACTGGAACCGGAATGGGAAGCACGGTTCGAGTCCAACTCCTACGGCTTCCGCCCAGGACGCTCACCACACGACGCGATTGAAGCAGTCTGGCTCTCTGGGAATTGCCGTGGCGGGCGCACTGGAAGCCCGAACTTGTTCGGGTTTGCCAGCGGGCACCCCAACAAGTTGGAGCATCCGAATCCTGACCACGGGAAATCCCGAAGACCCAGCAGTCTTCAACTACATCCGCCTGAAACCCAAATACGTCCTCGACGCCGACATCACCACATGCTTCGACAGAATCTCGCACGACGCCATCCTGGACAAGCTCCACGCCATCCACCCGATAGAGCGTCTGGTTCGCGGTTGGCTCAAGGCCGGAGTGCTCGACCACGGCCAGACTATCTTCCCAGGAGCCAGAACAGCCCAAGGCGGCCCGCTCTCACCCCTCCTCGCCAACGTTGCCCTCCACGGACTCGAAACCGCCATACGCCAGGCTGCGCCCGCCAAGTCACCGCCAGGCGCCGTCCGCTTTGCGGACGATGTCGTGATTCTCCACCACGACCTCGATACGCTCAAGCGACTCGCCAAAGTAGCGGAGGAATGGCTGGCAGGCATCGGCGTAGAACTGAACCCGGAGAAAACCTACATCACCCACACCCTCGAACCCTACGACGGGCAAGTCGGCTTCGACTTCCTGGGCTTTCACGTGCGGCAGTATCCAGTGGGAAAACATCGAACCCGTACCTACCGGGGTAAACCCGGCTTCAAGACCATCATCAAACCCAGTCGCAAAGCACTACAACGCCATCGAGACAGACTGCGGGACATCATCCAGCACCATCGCGGTGCGCCTCAATCGGGCCTCGTCCACGCGCTCAACCCAGTCATCCAGGGCTGGGCCAACTACTACCAGTACTGTGTCGCCAAACACGACTACCAGATTCTCGACAACGTTCTCTACCACCAACTCACGCGCTGGGCCAGATACCGCCACCCACGCAAGAGCGGGAAGTGGTGCTATCAGCGCTACTGGCGCAAGGTGAACGGGCGAGTACGCTTCAGCGATGGCGAGAGTGTCCTCAGCTTTCACCAGACGACGGTAGCACTACAACGAGACTTCGCGATTCCATGTCATTCTGAGCGACCAGAGGGAGCGAAGAATCTCGTTTTGCAGAGTTGGACCGCCTATTGGAAGCGAGATTCTTCGTCGCTTCGCTCCTCAGAATGACAAAGTCTCGTTGTAGTAGTAGTCAGCCGCTTTGTTAAAGTGCAGGGGGACAGAAGTCCCTACGACAGTGATTGGGTCTATTGGTCAACCCGGCTGGGACGTGACCCGAGCAAACCACGACGGGTCACGCGACTGCTCAAGAGACAGCGTGGCTGTTGCGCACTCTGTGGACTGCGCTTCACGACAGAGGACGTGATGGAAGTGCATCCGAGTTTGCCGATTGAGATGGCCATCGTTGTCTCCTTCTCAAATATGAACTGTGAGTGGGCTACTTCCTGCTCAGAATGCCTCCCAGTCCCTTAGCGAGATCCCCCGCGCTTTTCGCCGGTCCAGCGCCGCCCAACACGCTGTCAATTTGCCCAGCGATGGGAGCCGGGAGCTTTTCCTTGAGAAAGCCGATAACCGTTTCCACGGCTGTCTTGGCCATCTCTTCGGAAAGACCGGTTTTCTGTGAGACCAGCTTGATCAACTCGTCCATTGTTCTCACCTCCTCTCCAGTCGAGCTATCGCTGATCCTATGCCACCGACAGTTCAGCAGTGCAATGCGCGCAACGGGTGGCCTTGATTGGGATAGTGGACAGACAATATGGGCACTCTTTCGTTGTCGGTTCGGCAGGTGGTGCCTCCTCTTCCCGCTTCAGTCGGTTGATGCTGCGGATGAGCAAGAACATCACAAAGGCGACGATGAGGAAGCTGACGATGGCATTCATAAACACACCATAGTTGATCGTCACTGCGCCCGCCGCCTGCGCATCGGCCAACGATGCGTAGGGTGCAGCCGGGGAGCCTGCCTTTAGCAAGACGAACAAGTTGGCAAAGTCTACACCTCCCAGCAGCAAACCAACAGGAGGCATGATGATATCGTCAACCAGCGACTTGACGGTTGTACCGAAAGCGGCACCGATAATGATGCCCACGGCCATATCAACCACGTTCCCACGTATGACGAATTCTTTGAACTCTTTCAACATGTTGGTCTCCTCTCTCGATTAGGTTCTCACTGTGGGCCAGACCAATCAATCACACTCGTCGGCCACCCTTGAGCTCGCCCTGCAGAGCCTCAAGCTCGTCCCACTTGCCAGCAGCCGCCAGGTTCGCCTGCTCAGGCCAGGTGCTAGGATCCGCCAATGCGGCAAGGTCGGCCTCTGTGAGAATCTGCCTCAGCCGACTCACATCGGTAGCAGCCAATTGGGCAAAGGTTGTGATGCCAGCCGCCCGAAGCACACTCGATATCTTTGGCCCAATCCCCTCGATGCGCTTCAAGTTATCCGGCGTGGGTGGCGCTGACTTTGCTACAGGTGCCGCTGCTTCAGCGACACGAACAGGCGCTACTGCCTCAGCTTTGACTGTTGGGACGGCCTCTTCCTCGCGGCGACTGCGCAGCCACCACCAAAACAACAACCCTAGCAGCACCAGGATTATCAGCACCCAAACCCACCAGGGAATGCCACTTTGCTCCCCAGCCGCCTGAAACGGGCTGGAGAAGGCTGTTAGAGCCAGACTGACTATCAACAGACCGAGTGAGATACTGTATTTGCGGAACATGATTGTTTGCCTCCTTATGCTTGAAACAATGCCAAATGGATTCAGACAGATACACGCTTTGGATGTACTTTGACCTCTTCCTCCTCCTCCTACTTCCTCCTGCGCTGAAAGCATCTGCCACCTCAACTCATATGCCATCGCCTCCTTCGCTAGCGTACGGAAGTACTCAACGTTAAGCGGCCTAACGGCACCGGCTTCACCCGCCAGGCGGGTTTTCCCCAGAGCCTCCGCAAGAAGGCACCTCACACAACCACGGAGCCTTCGTTTTCGCGCGCACTCAGCTTGGTCGGCTCCGCTATGGTCGGCGGGGCGGTCGCCCACCCCGCCGCCACTCCCGAACCCCGCGTGATAGTTTCCCATCACGGGGCTCTTCGTCACACGAGCCTTTGTCACAGGCACTCCATTGGGGGCGGTTACTCGCCCCCGGAGCT
>Ga0315541_1003164_pt1 | contig 12931 bp, 10 predicted proteins | sample SalMarSW160190MG_FD_203095 | JGI IMG/M metagenome (GOLD analysis project Ga0315541, IMG submission 203095) | Salt marsh sediment microbial communities from the Plum Island Ecosystem LTER, Massachusetts, United States - Salt Marsh Sediment SW1601-190 ...
CGACGGTCCGTCGCGGACCTGTACGAGGAAATCTAAGAGGCTCTAACAGAACCCCGGTGGCACGGGCTTCCAGCCCGTGATTCCATGGGCAAGATGCCCATGCCACAAGGAGAATGTGTCTTTCTGCTAGAGGCTCTAACTGTGTTAGCACAACTCGAAGGTGGCTTCAGGGGCACACAGGCCATACTTCGCCGCCAAGCGGGCAAACACGCGAATCCCCTCGATTTCCTTCTCACCGGCGGTGTAGTACACGGCGTGTTTGAAGTAGTCGCCAGCCACGTCGGCGTCGATGGCGCGCGTGTGAGCGGCCTCGGCCACGATCGAGTCGAGTTCGGCCATGCCTTTTTGAAACGCGCGAGACAGTAGCAGGCGCAGTTGCGGGAAGGGCGCACAAAACCGGCCGATCCACATCATCCGCGCCAGTGGAAGCCCCGTCAGGTCATTCCAAAGCGTGCCCAGGTCGAACTGCATGGCGTAGGGATTCGGGCGGGTCCAGGCGGAGTCGCCGCTGACGAGCAGGCCGTCGACGGCATCCGGATCGAACGCCTCGGGTTCAAGCGGGATAAAATCCGGAGTTGCATCAAAGGTCTCGCCAAAGATCACCCGAGCCAGGTCGACGGTGCCCCCTGCGTGCGGATCGACCGCGACGCGCCGCATCTTTGCCGGCTCGACCTCGGCGAAAAGGAGCTCCGTCCGGGTTTCCCCGCGGCTGCACAGGCCGAGGCCGGGAATCAGGCGACATAATGGTTGGCGCACGCAGTCCATCACCGGCAACAGCGCACAATCAAATTGCTCCGCCTCGAACCGCGCGGCCAGTGGGCCGGGAGAACCTTCTTCGAGTGAGACATTGCTCCGGGCCGCCAAGCCGCGGATCAGCGGCTGCGAGCCCAACCCGCCGACTGCCCCCAACCGGAGCATCTGTGTGCCCCGGTAAAATGGGTCGACGCTCGATATCGGGTAACCATCGTCGCGGCCGGAAGGCCGGTGTATGAGCGATTCCCCGTCCATTGTCCTCGCCCTGTATTGGCGGCAATCTTCTTGCCCCATTTTCAGGTGGCTCTTGGGAGAATGTCAAGCGCCGGATGCCCTTGCAGGCGATGGTGCCTACATATTGGGCGCAGCATCGTGTTACACTGGACTCGAGCGATATTGGCAGGGCGGGCGTCTCGCACGTGTGACCGCATGTGCAGGATGCCCGTGCCTCTATTATCCAGGTAGGTATCATGCGCATTTATGGACTGACGGGCGGCACGGGCAGCGGCAAATCGGAAGTGGCAAAGCACTTCGCCAAGCGGGGCATCCCCGTCATTGACGCTGATAAGGTGGGACATTCCCTGCTCGAGCCCGGCGGCGCCGCGGTGGATGCCGTGATCGAGGCCTTCGGGCATGGCATCCTGACCAATGGCCGGATCGACCGCGCCAAGCTGGGCGACATCGTCTTTGCGGAGCGGGAGGCCCGCCGCCGATTGAATGCTGTCGTCCATCCGCTTCTGACGAGAGCGATCGCCGAGCAGTGCGCCGCGTTGGCACGGCAGGGCCGCAAAGTCGCGATCATCGACGCGGCGCTACTGGCAGAGGGTGGCAAGCGTGATGCCTGGCTCGATGGGCTGATCGTGGTGACGTGTTCACCCGAGATACGGCGCCGCCGGCTCGTCGAGGCCTGCGACATCACGCCCGAACGGGCTCAGCAACGTATCGCCGCCCAGACCCCGCCCGAAACGAAAGTGCCCTTGGCCGATTGGGTCATCGAAAACGAGGGTGCGCTCGAGGAGTTGCGCGCTTGTGTAGACCAGGTTGCTGACGAGATAATCGGTCTCACCAAACGATAACCATGGCATAAAGCATGGACGCTTCAACCGATGAGCCGGTCGGCGGGCCGGTGACGCGAGCAGGGATTGTCCATTTTCTTGTGGTTTTGTAGTGAAAAGCCTTGTTTCTCATTGGGCTCCCAGGCGAGTTCCCTACTCCCCGCTTCCAACTGAACGCTTGCGATTCGGCTATAATGGGGCCTGGGGTTCGTGTTGTGGGAATCGGGCCTGGCGGCCTGAGTAATCTGGACGGGGATCACAGTGTGAATAACGCGCGTGAAATGCGCGACGTCCGGTTCGTATCCCGGGCTGGAGAAATCGCATTTCGGGACCCGGTGGAGACCGTGTGCGCTTTCAGGCTCGAGGAGGTGCTGCCGTCATTGGCGCACGTCGAATCGGCCGTGGAGCGTGGGCTGCACGGGGCGGGGTTTCTCGCGTATGAGGCGGCCCCCGTTTTCGATGCCGCCCTGGCGGTCCATGCGCCCGGCGACTTCCCGCTGCTGTGGTTCGGGCTATATCGCACGAAGGAAGCCTGCCCACACCGCGCCTCACAGGCCGAAGGGCTCGAAGTAGGGCCATGGAAGGCCATGGTAACCGAAGAGGAATACCATACTGCCATTGCGCGCATTCGTGGACTTATCGCTGCCGGCGAGACTTACCAGGTCAACTACACATTCCCGTTGCGCGGGACGTTTCGCGGCGATCCTCTGCAGTGGTTCAGGCAGCTTTGCCAAGCCCAGCAGGCCGATTACTGCGCCTTTGTCCACACGGGCCGCTTCTGCGTGTTGTCCGCGTCGCCAGAACTCCTCTTTCGGTTGGATGGTGACACTCTCGAGGCGAGGCCCATGAAAGGTACCCGGCCGCGTGGACGCTGGCCCGAGGAAGACCGGCGTTTGGCCGCCGAACTGGCCGCGTCGGAAAAAGACCGCGCCGAAAACGTCATGATCGTCGACTTGCTCCGCAACGACATGGGGCGGATCGCCGAAACGGGTTCAGTGGCTGTTGCCAGCTTGTTCGATGTCGAACGGTATGAGACGGTTTGGCAAATGACCTCAACCATCACGGCGCGGACCCACGTTGCCGTGCCGGCGATCTTGGCGGCGCTTTTCCCGTCCGGCTCGGTGACGGGTGCTCCCAAGGTCCGTACCATGGAGATCATACGCGGGCTTGAACCTTTCCCGCGTGGCGTCTACTGTGGCACTGTGGGGTGGTGGTCACCGGGCCGCCGCGCCGAGTTCAACGTTGCCATCCGGACGGTCACGGTTGACACGGAAACAGGGTCCGCACACTACCATGTGGGAGGTGGCATCACCTGGGGTTCGAGCGCGGCGGGTGAGTACGAAGAGTGCCGCGTGAAGGCGGCGCTGCTGGCGGTCCGTCCGCCGCGATTCGATTTGCTCGAGTCGTTGTTATTTGACGGCCAATACTTTCTCCTCGAGAATCATCTGGACCGGCTGCGGGATAGTGCGGAGTACTTCGGCTTCGACCTGGACCTCGATGCCGTCCGGCGGGCGCTGTTGGACAAGGCGGCGGCGTTTGTAGGGCAACCCGGCCGGTACAAGGTCCGTCTTCGCGTCGGGCGCAGCGGCGCCGTGAAGGTCGATGCCGAGCCGGCGGCGCCCGCGAGGCGTATGCGTATAGGTTTTGCGCGGGAACCGGTGGACGAAAACGACCCGTTCTTGTATCACAAGACGACGCACCGCGCCCTCTACGAGGAGGCAATGGCTTCCCGGCCGGACTGCGACGATGTGCTGCTATGGAACCGCCGCGGGGAAATCACTGAGAGCACGCGCGCGAATGTGGTGCTCGAAATCGACGGCAAATCCCTCACACCGCCCGTTTGTTCGGGCCTCCTGGCGGGGACGATGCGGGCCCATGTGATTGCTGAGGGCCAAATCCACGAGGCGCCCCTGACCAAGGCCGATGTGCGCCGCGCGGAGTCTGTGCGACTGATCAACTCGGTCCGCAAGTGGATTGACGTTAAATTTATAGACGTGCCGGATGAGAATTCGCGGACCGACGGCCGGGTGACCGGCTAGGCCGAACCTCTCGTAAAGCAAAGCATCTCGCCGCGTCATTGCGAGCGAAGCGAAGCAATCTCGTTTAACACTAAGGAATTGCGTCTGTGAGATCGCTTCCTCGCTGAGTTTACCCATGAACGGTTATGTCGACAACTTGTTGTCAATGTTCAGCTCGCCAAGGCCTATAATACCCGCACGCGAGAATACTTGTCACGGGACTTGCCCGCCGAAGGCGGGCTTGCCGCTACGGGCGCTGATCAGTGAAGAAGGCCATGGAACTGTTCGACACGTTCGTAAATCCGCCGCGTGAGTACACGCTAATACCATTCTGGTTCTTGAACGACGACCTGTCGGAAGAGGAACTGAAACGGCAGATCGACGACTTCGAGGCGCACGGCGTGTACGGGTTCGTGCCGCACGCGCGCATCGGACTGCCGGAGAGCATCGGGTTCATGTCGGAGGCCTGGCTGCATTTTGTGAAGGTGTGCGTAGACTACGCCGCCGAGAAGGGCATGTACGTGATTCTGTACGATGAGGGCATGTATCCATCGGGTTCATGCTCTGGACAGGTGGTCGCGGCGAATCCGCGTTTTGCCACGCGCTGCGTCCAGCGCCGGAAGAAGGGCAATATCAGAGAGGGGTGGGAACTCATCGCAGAGGACGCCCAGTGGATGTATGTCAATCGCTTATCCGGCGGCACCATCCGCGGCGTGCATTACGGCCAGGACGACGGCGAACCTGGTGCGCCTCCATCGGCCGATCTCTTGAACCCGGAGTCAACGGCATGTTTTCTCCATCTCGTGCACGACCGGTATTACGATGCGCTCAAGGAACATTTCGGCAAGACGATCATGGCCATTTTTACCGACGAGCCGAGCTTATTGGGCCGGGGTCATCGCCGAAACGTCCAGCCCTGGACGTGGGGGTTCGAGCGGTTTCTCGAGGACTGCCTCGGCTACGATTTCCGCCCGCATCTCGCCGCGCTGTGGGACAAGGATCACACTGAGGCTGCCCGCTATCGGGCAGACTTTTACCGCGCGGTCAACGCCCGCCTCGAGCAGGCCTACTATGCGCCTTACAGTGAATGGTGCAAGGAACACGGCGTAGCGCTCACAGGCCACCCTGCCGGCCCGGACGACATCGGCACGTTGAAGTATTTCCACATTCCCGGCCAAGACATCGTCTGGCGCTATATCGAGCCCTATCAAATCGAGTCGCTCGAGGGCGACCAATCGACCATGGGCAAGTGCAGTTCGTCGGCCCAGCGCCACCACGGTCGGGCGCGGAACCTCAACGAGTGTTTCGGGGCCTACGGGTGGGAGTTCACGTACGATGAAATGATCTACGTGACGAACTGGCTGCTGGTCCGAGGCGTGAACATGCTTTCACCACACGCATTCTACTATTCCATGCGCGACAAGCGCCGCGATGAACGGCCGCCAGACGTGGGACCAGGCAACGTTTGGTGGGACGACTACAATGTGTACGCCGATTACTGTCGGCGGCTCTGTTGGCTGTTGGCGCAGGGCAGGCACGTCTGTCATTTCGCGATCCTCGGTTCGCCCACCTCGCTGCCCTGGACCGCCGCCCGCGCCCTGTTCGAGACGCAGCACGATTTCAACTACCTCGATACGAACACGCTGACGACTGCATGCACGGTGACCGCCGATGGGATCGCCATCCGCGACATGCGTTACAAGGCGCTGATCGTCGACGGCGCCGAATATGTCACACCGGAGGTCATAGGCGCCCTTAAGCCCCTGCTCGAAGCTGGCAAGGTCATCGCCTACCGCGAGCCGGTCGCAGGCGTCGCGACCGTGGTGTCGGACGCCCCGGCGTTGGCCCAGGCGCTCGACGCCATCGTCCCGCCAGACGTGGTCCTGACGCCGGCGGACCCGGACCTCCGCTACATCCACCTCCGCAACGGCGACACGGACTTCTACTTCTTCGCCAACGAGGGCCGAGAGCCTATCAAATGTGAGCTGGCCGTGGCGGCCCAGGGTAAGAAGGAATGGTGGGACCCCGCGACGGCCGCGCGCCTTCCAGACGCGCCAACGAACACGCTCGACCTGCACAAACTGGCCACACGGGTCCTCTGCGTGCAAGAGGAGAAACCTCTTTGACAGGATTGACAAGATTCTTGAGATAGAGGAACAGAATCTTGCAAATCATGTGAATCCTGTCAAAAAATACGTAACCGAACTTACGAAATGGGGTATTTAGCATCAAGGACTTACGTGTGGCCTGTGACATTTCCGGTCAAATAGTGACGCGGCCGGCGCCCTGTGCGGGAGCGGAGACAATGACTTCGCCTTCGAGCCCGACGCGCCGTTTGTACTGGGCCAGAAGGTGGTCGGCAAAGGCCTCGACGCGGGCGGAGTCGACCAGGTTGATGGTGCATCCGCCGAATCCGGCGCCGGTCATGCGGGCGCCGAAGCAGCCGGGCGAGTTCCGGGCGATGTCGGTCATCACGTCCAACTGCTCGCAGGTGACTTCGTAGTCCTCGCGTAGGCTGGCGTCGGAGGCGCACATGAGCTCGCCAAGCGCCCGGACGTCCACATGGCGCATGGCGCGGCACGCCGCCTTCGTGCGGGCATTCTCGGTGATTACGTGCCGTGCCCGGCGGAACACATTTTCCGGCAGGGCGTCCCTGCACGTCTCGAGGTCGTTGATGTTGAAATCGCGCAAATGCGTACCGGTCTTGCCGAGCTTTTCGCCCATGCGGCGCACGGCCTCGGCGCATTCGGCCACGCGCTCGTTGTATTTCGACGAGGCCAGCCCTCGCGCCACACAGGTGTTGGCGATGACGAAGGTCGCCTCGGGGAACGCGACGGGCACCAGCTCGTACTCGTACGAGCGGCAGTCCAGGAATAAGGCACGGTCCGCCTTGCCCATGCGGGCGATAAACTGGTCCATAATGCCCGTGCTCAGGCCGAGAAAATCGTTTTCCACGCGCCGCCCGAGCTTGGGGGCCTCGGCGCCGGCAAGCTCGAACCCGCCCAGCGCCTCGAACAGGGTTAGCGCAGCCATCTCGAGGCTGGCCGAACTGCTCAGTCCGCATGCGATGGGCACATCGCCGATAATCATGAGGTCCGCCCCGGCCAGTGGCTTGCCCAGTTTGGCCAATTCATCGGCCACGCCGATGATGTAGTCGAGCCAGGGCTCATCGGCGTTGCGCGCGCGGTTATCGAGTGCCGCCTGGGCGGTCCGGTCGAGGTTGGCCGCAAAGGCGTTGAGCAGGCGGTCAGAGCGTTTCCGGGCAAGGAGGACCGTCTCCTGCTCGATGGCCATGGGCAGCACGAATCCGTGATTGTAGTCCGTGTGCTCGCCGATGATGTTGACGCGGCCCGGTGCGCGCGCGGCAATCTCCGGGGCAAACCCGAAGTGGGTTTCAAACGCAGCCTTCGCCCGGCTGAGATCGATACTCACGGCTCCTCTCCTGCAGTTGTCAGTTATCACCATTCAGCTATCGACTAACAACTGACGACTGACAACCATCAATCCCCGTAGCCCTTTGGATGGGCCTGGCGCCAGGCCCAGGCATCGTGAACGATGACATCGAGATCGCCTTTTTGGGGCTTCCAGCCCAGAACTTGCCGAGCCCGTTTGGAAGAGGCCACCAGTTTATCGGCGTCGCCCGGGCGCGGGTCGCCGTAAACCACGGTGAAGTCGCCGCCTGTGACACGCTTGACCGTCTCGATGACCTCGCGCACGGAATTCCCGGTGGAATTGCCCAGATTGAAGACACCCGGAGAGCCACCGCCGCGCAAGTACGCCATGACCTCGAGATGGGCGTCGGACAGGTCCTCGACGTGGATATAGTCGCGCACGCAGGTGCCATCGGGCGTGTCGTAGTCCGTGCCGAACACGGTGACGCAGTCGCGGGCGCCCTCGACCGCCATGAAGATGTTCGGGATAAGGTGCGTTTCGGGATCATGGAACTCGCCGCGGCTCTGCGAGGCGCCGGCGGCGTTGAAATAGCGCAGCGACACGTAGCGCAGGCCGTAGGCCCGATGGTGCCACTCGAGCATTTGCTCGATCACGCGCTTGGATAGGCCATAGGGATTCAGCGGGCGCGTAGGCATGTCTTCGGTAATCGGCACTGCATCGGGATCGCCGTAGACCGCCGCGGTCGAGCTCAGGATAAAATGGCGCACGCCTCCCGCCACCATAGCCTTAAGCACGCTGTGCGTCCCGGCGACGTTGTTCTCGAAGTACTCGAGGGGCTCGGCGCAGGACTCGCCCACCAAGCTGAACGCGGCGAAGTGCATCACGGTGTCGACGGCGTGCGCGGCGAGCACGTCCTCGAGTAGTACGCCGTCGCGAATGTCTCCCTCGACGAACACGGCCTCATCGGCCACGGCCCGGCGATGCCCCGTGACCAGGTTGTCGAGCACGACCACCGCCTCTCCCGCATCGATCAGTCGCTCGACTGCAACACTGCCAATATAACCGGCGCCGCCGGTGACCAGCACACTCATCGTGAACACCTTTTGGTTAGGTAGGGTCGAGCTCCTGCTCGACCTGGACAGCCTTTTTCGGTCACGCAGGAGCGTGACCCTACCGACGCAGGAAGTCCCAGTAAGGAAAAGGCGCGCCAAAGCGCGCCATGGTTTCCTTAGAAACCCCCGTAGCTAAACAATGGTCTCTTCTGTGTCGATGTCGAAGAAATGGGCCTTCTCCATGTCGATATCGAGCACGTAGGCCGTGTTGACTTCGGGTTCTTCGGTGCTCTTGATGCGGGCTGTCACCGTCTGCCCGCCCAGCTCGAGGTAGAGATACAGCTCGGCGCCCATCGGCTCGACCACTTCCACGTTGGCCGTGATGCTCTTGCCGTCCACGGCCGTTTGGGAGACGCTGTCGTACATATCTTCCGGGCGAATGCCGAAGACGACCTTCTTGCCCAGGTAGCTGTCGAGCGCGTCCCGGTGCTTTGGGTCCACCCGCAGGCTGACGACCTTGTTGTCATCGCGAAAGCGCACCTCGCCGTTCTCCGCGACGGTGGAGCCGGAGAGCATATTCATAGGGGGGCTTCCGATGAACCCCGCCACGAACTTGTTCCTCGGCGACGTGTACAACGTCAGCGGGGTTGCCACCTGCTGGATTATCCCGTCCAACATCACCACGATCCGATCGCCCATAGTCATGGCTTCCACCTGGTCGTGGGTCACATAGATCATCGTCGACTGGAGCCGGGTGTGCAGCTTGCTGATCTCGGCACGCATCTGCACGCGCAGCTTCGCGTCGAGGTTCGACAGTGGCTCGTCGAACAAGAACACCTTCGGCTGGCGCACGATCGCGCGCCCCACGGCCACGCGCTGGCGCTGCCCGCCCGAAAGCGCCTTGGGCTTCCGCTTGAGCAAATCCATGATGCCCAGGATCTCCGCCGCATCGTGCACGCGCTGCTGGATTTCTTTCTTGGGATACTTGCGCAGGATCAGCCCGAACGCCATGTTCTTTTCCACGGTCATGTGGGGATACAGGGCGTAATTCTGGAACACCATGGCAATATCGCGATTCTTCGGCGGCACATCGTTGACCAGTGCATCCCCGATGTAGATTTCTCCCTCCGTGATCTCCTCCAGGCCGGCGATCATGCGCAACGTGGTGGATTTGCCGCACCCCGAGGGACCGACCAACACGACGAACTCTTTGTCATTGACAACCAGGTCCGCATCCTTGACCGCTTCGATACCACCGGGGTATATCTTCACCACCGATCTCAGTTCGACTCTCGCCATGGATTGTCAGCCTCCTCGAACCGGCCTAAACGCGACTGCCGCCCTCGCATAGCGACCGTGTAATATCAAGCATTACGATACCGTAGCCCGACGGTTTGAGTCAAGCGGTCGGCCCGCCTTTCATGACACAGGCCCCCGTGTTGACTTGACACATACAGAGAAAAATGCTTGACTTTCCTCGGCAACCAGGTGCATACTCCTAGTGATCACAAGAGTGGAGAAGCCTGACAATGAAAGCCACCTTCCTGGACCTACGGCGAAATCCGGGGAAGATCCTTGAGGCCATTGAGCGGAATGAAACAGTAACCCTGTCCAAACGCGGACGGGAAATTGCGTATATCGTTCCCAAGAAGGAAGCGAAACGCGCTCTGTCCCTCAAAGACGGTCCCGCGTTCGGCATGTGGAAAGACCGCTCGGACATGGACGATCCGGCCGATTATGTCCGCCGAACACGAAATGGTCGGTTCGGTGATCTTTGATACCGATGTTCTGATATGGACGTTGCGCGGCAACGAGAAGGCCGCCCGGGCCATTGAGAATGATGAAAACCGCGCCGTCTCCATCGTCTCTTGCATGGAGCTTTTCCACGGCGCCCGAGACAAACGCGAAAGAGCGGCCATTCGCCGCTTTCTCCTCGATTTCGAGACGATCCCGCTTTCCGAGGACATCGGCCATAGGGCCTGCATATATATGGAGCAATATGCTTTGAAGCCAGGTTTGGGGCCCATTGACGCTCTGATCGCGGCGACAGCCGCTGAAAGACAGGAGCGGCTTTGCGCCGGCAATACCAAGCATTACCGGCAGATTCCCGAAGTGAACCTCAAACCATTCCGGCCATAGTTGCCATCTTCATCCTGTTCGAGGATCACTTGAAAACGACCCGTACTCATCGGACAACCCTCTCCCGATTCCCACGGGCAAGATCGAAAATGCCTTGACAGGGAATTGAGTATGGCGTCCCCGAAATTCAGGCTCAAGGCGAGCACGGCCCCGACCGGATGCCCCGGCCCGCCGCCCGAACCGGGTGGCGCGAGCACCCCGCCGAGTCATAAATTTCACCCTCGACTTCGGACACGCTCTTGGCGTCAGCCTTCCCGCCATAGAACTCGCCAGCAATGATGGCGCTTTGCAGCGGCAGCATCCCCCAAAACACCGGGCCGCGGTCGCGTGCAAGGATCATGACCGGAAGCCAATATTCAATCTCATCAACCCAAACCTGAACCTGGAAGGCAACGCAGTCCCATTCGCTGTTGATGCCGACGTCCGGAATGTCGTAGGGCATGAAGCTGCCCAGCACCCCTTGGGCCTGTTCAACAATGACGGCATCGAGGTCGTCGGCCAGGTCGCAAATCAGGCCCATCGCAACCTCGCCCGCGCAGCAAACCTCGCCCAACACCGCGGCCAAAACGTCATCGTACCAGGTGTGATAGCCCTCGAAGAAATCAGCGAGGTCGCCCATGAGCGCCTCCAGGTCAGCGCACTCCAGGTCGTACCTCGAAACCGTCTCGAGGTCACTCGCCAGTACATCGAACTCCTCGGCCAGTTCATGAACCAGCGGCTCAATGTAAACGATCACAAGCTCGAGGAAATCGCAGGCGCCTCCGCATGCCTCTGCCAGCATCAGTGCGAGCGCGTCGCCACCATGGACGGCAGCATAGGTGTCGAAATAGTCCTCCAGGTCGGCCGCATACTGCTGAACGTTCGCTACCTCGAAGTCTTCCAAGTTGTAGCTCTCGGCATCGGCTACAAGCGTCCTCACGGCGTGCAGCACGTCCAGAATGGCGGGCACCACGATATTGGCCACGACTTCACTATCGATCGAATAGTTCGCCAGGTAGTCAATGAGCCCATCCCAAAAGGCAGTGTCGACGAGTCCGTCAAGGAATGCGCTCGGGTCGCCTGTCGCAAGGTCAAGGTTCTCCGACACATATTCCTCGATCACCATTAGCAGCTCCTGCAACGCTTGGGCGTCCTCCTCGGTGAATTCTTCTCCGATGAGCTCTGGCGCCACTTCTGCGACACCCGACGCGACTGCAGCCAGCAATCTGGCGACATCGGTGACCAGCACATCCTCGTTGGTATAGTTACTGAACTCAGCGCCGAAGTCCTCGAGGAGATCATACAGGGCTTGCTCATCGTAGCCCTCAAGGTCTGCCATACGCTCTCCCAGCCTCGGCCCGAGGTCCTCTGCAAGGGCTTGCAGTTCGCCAACGAACGCCAGCACATCGTCCACACCCAAAGACAGCGTGGCAACTATTGCCATGGCGTCCGTAAGGATTACGCTGTCACTGGAGAAGTCATGATCCAAATAGTCGCCAGATGCCTCAAGAAGGTTCAACAGCTCTCCGGTATCGCCCGAATAAATCGCACTCATGTACTCATTGAGGTCTTCGGCATAGGGGTCCAGCTCTTCTTGAAGCGTCGCGTCGATCGCCTCGAGGTCCCGCACGAGTTGATCGAGCCGCCACGAGGCAATCAGACATCCTCGGACACGGTCCCATACCACTCGCCCTGGACCTCCACCCAGTACGTCGGAAGACCCCAAGATGACGCACCCTTCAGCAGTTTTTGAACCCACGGCTTCTTGTACATGACAACTGGTGCTGAGTAGGGAAGCACCTCCATCAACATTGGGGAGGATACGTCGATTGTCCAGACCTCGTAACCATTCACATAAAACTTGTCCGCAACGGTCAACGATAGTACCGTCTCGGTGTAGTAATAGTCCCCCTCATCTTCCCACTCTTTAATTCCACCAATCCAATCACCGATTTTCTGCGACTCTTCGACGAGACCGGGAAGACCAAAGTTCCAGGTGTTGCCCACTGAGAGGGGCCAATAAGCGTGACCAAACGCGGCCTCGCCCTCGCCTTCGCCCTCGTAGGGTTCGCCCTCACCCTCGCCTTCGTAAGGTTCGCCTTCGCCTTCCCCTTCGCTGCCTTCGCCTTCACCCTCACCCTCGCCTTCACCCTCGCCCTCACCCTCGCCTTCACCCCCGCCTGCGGAGACAGACACCTGTTTTTCGTTATTCTGCCCCGTGACGAAGAGTATAGCGTCATTAGTCTTTTCGGGCAGCTTATCTCGATCTACAAATACTTTAACGACAGCGCCACCCTGCCCCTGGTCTTTATCCACGGAAAGCCAGACCTTGGCATCGGTAGGCTGAATCGTGATGGTCCAATCGAGCGTACCGCCACCAGTGTTTGAAATCGTGAAGCTTAATTCCGTCTCGGTGGTGCCGAAATCAAGCGAGGCCGGATTCACCGCGATCATCGCCGTCATGCTAGGACAACCGGTGAGGCCTGCCAAAGTTACCAAGAGCGTCATGCTGAGAATACCGAACTGGACTTGCTTAACCATT
>Ga0315541_1003165_pt1 | contig 12930 bp, 10 predicted proteins | sample SalMarSW160190MG_FD_203095 | JGI IMG/M metagenome (GOLD analysis project Ga0315541, IMG submission 203095) | Salt marsh sediment microbial communities from the Plum Island Ecosystem LTER, Massachusetts, United States - Salt Marsh Sediment SW1601-190 ...
CCGTCGTATTCCATGTCGTTGACCCATCGGTACACGCGCGTAACACGGCGGCCTTTGGGTCCGAAGGTTTGCTTGACCTCGTTGTGGGGACTGAGCGCAAGCAGGGCCAAGGCTTCTTCGTACAGGGTGGGGATGGAGCCGGTCTTGTCCGAGCTGTGCGAGTTTGTCTTGTCGTCTCCGTTCGCTGGATTTCATGTTCCCGCCCTCCATACTCTAAGTATATATACTTAGGGACCCGCTATCAAGAAAAAATGCATCCATTCTTCTGGATGCATGAAAAGCCCTTCCCCTTGCCCCCCCCAGGCCTCCCCTATTTCGTAGTCCCTTCAATTCTGCCCAGAACCTATACCCGAGGCCCAAAGCATTCGGTTGCGGCCATGCCGCGCTATGTGATATCCGGCCCAAAGCCGTTCACAGGGCCCACTCGATACCCAGCTCCATGAGTTTGCCCGGGGTCGGGTTGCCCGTATCGAGGTCCCAGCCCATCAGGGCGTAATACTGGTCCAGCATCTTCGGAAAGGCCTCACGGTCCACGTGAGCGCCCTTGCTGGGACCGTCGGGCAATGGCTCGTAGAGGCGGTCGGGCAGAATGTCGTTCTTGCGCGTGAACCCACGGCGGGCGTTTACCTGTCGCATCATGTTCGTTTTGCGCTCGCCAACCTTCATGAGTTCCCAAAAGGTGCACTTCCAACCGGTGGTGAAGTAAATCAGGTCCTCCAACTCGCGGTAGTGGAAAAGGTTCCCCGGCCCCCAGACGAACATGCAGAGCGCGAGGGTGTCGAGCAGGCTGTAGAAGTGCTGGCTGTAAACCGTCATTCGGACTTTGGGCAGGTCCTTCGAGCGTGCGTCCCCTTTGCCGATGATGCCCAGGCCAAGGCACAGGTCGCCACCGCCAGCCAGGAGCCAGTCGTGTTCCGAGGACATGTGATCACCGCCGATCGGACACGTGGCGTACATGATGGCCTGGCTCGGCTTGACCTGTGCCATGTGCGCCGGGAGCCCCTGGCCTTTGCAATGGATCGCGAATGGAGCCGTATCTTCACCGAAGTGGCGGATCGATGCCCCGAAGCCCTCGGCCAGCACGTCGCCCACGCCCTCGCGCCTCGCCACGCGCTCGATCAGCCAGAACAGGTCCTCCGGTACGCCGAAACCCAGCGGTCTCCCGTCCGTCAGAGCGCTTGGAATGTAGCCGCGTTCCATCGACTCGAGGAAATAGGCGGCGGTGGCGCCCATGGTAATAGTGTCAATGCCATACTCGTTGCAGAGCTCATTGGCCTTGGCTACAGCCGCCGCGTCCGTGATGTCGAGATTGGACCCCAGGATGCTGAGGGTCTCGAATTCCGGCCCCGCCAGTTTGTCGCTCACTTCGTACGGGGTTTGAGCCTGAACCCGTTTACGGCAAGCCACTACGCACCCGAAGCATGTGGCTCCACCCGCCCCGATCACCTCCTGGAACACCTGGCCGGTCAGATTCCTGTAATCCTCGTGGAACCCCCGGCTGTAATTATGCGTCGCTATATTACCAGCCTCGGCATGGAACCCAACGATGCCGGGCGTGCCGTGCTTACGCAGGGTGGCCGGGAAATCCGCATCCCGAAGCCGTTCCACGGCGAGAGCGCTGAGCTTTTTCAGCCCCTCTGGGTCGGCGAAATCAACCTTCTTCTTACGCGGCGCTCGCACCGCGACGGCGCGCAGGTTCTTGCTCCCCATGACGGCGCCCATGCCCGTACGGCCAACCGCGTCGTCGCGGTCGGTCATCAAGCAGGCGAAACGGACACGCTTCTCGCCCGCCGGTCCGCACTGAATGACGCTCAATCTCTTGTCGTCCGCGTTCAACTCCTCGTTCAGGATGGCGAGGACCTCGCTCACATCACGGCCGGTCAGGTGCGCAGCGTCGCGGATTTCCACATTGGCGGCGTCAACAAGGATGAAACAAGGCGCTTCAGCACGGCCCGTGATCACAATGGCGTCATAGCCGGCGAATTTGACCGTGGGGCCAATGTCGCCGCCGGTCTGTCCCTCGCCCACGGCGCCCGTCAGCGGCGAGACGGCCACAACGCTGCATCGGCTGACTCCCGACACGGCGCAGCCTGTGGCAACGCTTGGCGCGATGGTCAGAATGTTCCGCTCGTCCAGGCCATCCACGTCCCCCGGAGCTTCTTTCAGCAGAAAATAGGCCCCTATGGCGCCGCCCCCCATGTAGGTACGGTAGAAATCCTCCGGGAATTGCACTTTTTCGATGCTTCGCGTACTCAGGTCCACGCGAAGAATGACACCGTTATACCCTTTGGGCATGATACACCTCCGCGCACAAGCGGGGGCGCCTGTGCCACATTAAAGACGCCTCGCGCAGATTGTACACCACTTGTTGCGGCCATGCTACGTCATCTGTCCTCACCGCTTCCGTGCGGCGCAATGAATTGACTTGCCGCATAGTAGGGCCGTATCATACCTGCTCTAACGCACCCGCGGGTCTTCCAATTGGGACAGGGGGATGGGACAGGTCATCGTTATTGCCAATCAGAAAGGCGGAGTCGGCAAGACGACCACCGCGATCAACCTCGCGGCGTGTTTGGCTGCGGCGGGCCGCTCGTCCCTGTTGATCGACCTCGATCCGCAGGCAAATACCACCAGTGGCCTCGGGATTGATAAGAACGCACTGGAGCGTACCATATACCACACCGTCGTGATGGGGCTGCCCATACGCGACGCCCTACAGCCGACGATGATGGAGAAGCTCAGTGTCATTCCCGCCAATAATGACCTGGTCGGCGCGGAAATCGAGCTGGTGAATGAGGATCACCGCGAGTTCCGTCTCCGCCGACGCCTGGAAACGATCAGGGACGAATATGAATACACCTTTATCGACTGCCCGCCCTCGCTGGGGTTGCTCACCCTCAACGGGCTGGTAGCCGCCGATGCCGTTCTGATAGCCTTACAGTGCGAGTATTACGCGCTCGAAGGGCTCAGCGAACTGCTCCACACCATCGTGCTGGTGCGGGACCGGTTGAATCCGCCGTTGCACTTACAAGGTGTGCTGCTGACCATGTTCCAGCACACCAACCTGTCCAGGCAAGTCGTGGCCGACGTGCGGGCCCACCTCGGCGAGAAGGTCTACGAAACGATCATCCCGCGCAATGTCGCGCTGAGCGAAGCGCCCAGCTACGGCAGACCCGTGATCCTGTATGACCCAAAATGTGCGGGCGCTCAGGCCTATCTTGCGCTCGCTCGCGAGGTCCTATCCCGTGGCTAGATCGAGAAAAAAGGGGCTGGGCAAAGGCCTGGATGCGCTGCTGACGACGCAGCCGCGCCCGGAACTGGCGCCCGCGCCGGCCGAGACCGTGCCCGACGAGGCCCGCATCTACCAATTGGACCCGCATGCCATCAAGCCCAACCCCAGACAGCCGCGCCGCGCTTTCGACGAAGAGACGCTCGAGGAATTGGCGGAGTCGATCCGGCGAGACGGTCTTCAGGAACCGGTCATCGTGCGCAAAGTCGGAGACGAGTACCAGTTGGTCACCGGGGAGCGTCGCGTGCGCGCTTCGATCATGGCCGGGAGCGACACCGTACTGGCCATTTGCCGCGATGTCTCCGATGCGGACATGTTCAGGCTCGGCCTTATCGAAAACATCCACCGCGACGACCTCAATGCGATCGAGCTTGCCCAGGCCTACCAGGCGCTCGTCGACGAGTTCGACTGGACCCAGGAACAGGTCGCCGTGGAGGTCGGCAAAAACCGTGTGACCGTAACGAACACCTTGCGCCTGTTGAACCTGCCGCCTGAGGTGCAGCAGTGTGTAGCGGATGGGTCGATCACCATGGGCCATGCCAAGGCCTTGCTGGCGCTCGAGTCGCCCAAGGCCCAAAGTGACGCGGCCCGCAAGATCATCGCGCAGGGACTATCGGTCCGCCAGGCGGAGAAGCTCACCGCACCCAAAGAGCCCAAAACCAAGAAGACCGGACAAAAAGACCCTAACATCATGCGGATCGAGGATGAACTGCGCCGCTGCCTTGGCACGCGCGTCAACTTGCGCACTTCCAAACCGCACCGCGGCCGCATCGAAATCGAGTACTTCAGCCTCGACGAACTCGAGCGCATCCTTGACATCCTATGCGGAAAATAGCAAAGCCCCCGATTTGAACTGATATGGTTCCTAATGCGGCACAGCCGCAACCAAAAAAGAAGAAGAGTGTAGCAAAAGGGGATTAGGGAGATGAGGAGATGTTTCGATCGAAGAAAAGCAGTTTGTCTCCCTTCGTGAGGTGTGAATGGGTTAACGGGGAAAGGGCTTATGATAGGATGCCGGAAAGCACGCGGACTTATAGCGAAGTCATTGTACGAGCATCTGGGCGGGCGCGATCTTGAGAGCCTGGAGAGACATTTGGCAAAGTGCGAAGTCTGTCGGCGGGATGCAGAGGCGCTGGCTAAATTCGCAGCGAGCGGTGAAATTCCGAAACCAACGGTCCCCATTCCTGCCGATCGCCGCCAGGCGAAAGTGCTCGGTAGACTCGCAGCCAGTAGTGAAATTGTGGAACCGACCGTCCGGGTTCCTGCCGAACGAATCGAACAATCAATTCTTGTCATTCGCGGCCAAAACGTCCTGCTCGACTCAGACCTCGCAAAGCTGTACGGAGTTGAGACGGGGCAGCTTACCCGAGCGGTAAGGCGAAATATCGACCGGTTTCCAGAAGATTTCATGTTTCAATTGTCAGATCGGGAGTTTAGAGACTTGAGATGCCAATTTGGCACCTCAAGATCGTGGGGTGGTCGCCGATATCCTCCGCGTGTGTTTACCGAGCAAGGTGTGTCGATGCTCTCTAGCGTCCTTCGAAGCAGGCGAGCCATCCAGGTAAACGTCCAGATCATGAGAACCTTTGTTCGTTTGCGCAAGATGCTCTCGTCGCATGAGGAGCTCGCCCGCAAGCTGAAAGCGCTGGAAGGGAAATATGACAAGCAGTTTAAGGTGGTCTTTGATGCCATTCGCCAGCTCACGAGACCACCGGAGTCGAGACGCCGGCAGATTGGGTTTCACCCGCCCAAAAAGGAAAGGAAACACCGGGAATGAAACCGGCGCGTGAGTGGCGGAGCCAGCTCGAGGGCGTGACGCCCGCCAAATCTCCAATATCTCCATATTCCCTTTTCTTACACGTATTTATGAAAAAACGTTCCCAAAACATTGTCGTAAGCTTCGAACATGTTACGGAATAAGACTCTAAACGCATAGTTAAAGGTGATAAACAAAGCCGGCGGCCGTATCACCTCGTCGAAAGGACGTTTCGAGATGCTGGACATTAAACTGGTGCGGGAAAGTCCTGACCTCGTGCGCGCCGCACTGGAAAAACGCAATACCGTCCTGGACCTCGATGCTATCATCGACTTGGACAAGGCCCGGCGCCAAATACTCTACGAAGTCGAACAACTCCGTGCCGAGCAAAACCGGGCCTCGGCCGAGATCGCCAGGCTGAAGAAAGCGAATCAGGATGCCTCGCAGGCGATCGCGGCCATGAAGACGGTCAGCGCGCAGATCAAGCAACTCGACGAGCGGGCGAAGGGCGCGAACGCGGAGCTGCGGGCCAGGATGCTCGAGGTCCCTAACATCCTCGACGACTCGGTCCCTGTAGGCCTGGATGAATCGGCTAACCGGGTCGAGCGGCACTATGGCCCAATCCCGCAGTTTGATTTCGAGCCCAAAGACCATGTGGAACTTGGCGAGCAACTTGGTATTCTCGATTTCGAGCGCGCTGCAAAGGTCTCGGGCGCGCGGTTCACGCTTATGCGAGGCCCGGGCGCCCACCTTGAACGGGCCCTGATCCAGTTTATGCTCGACACGCACACTCGGGAGAACGGCTACATGGAATTCCTCCCGCCGTTCCTCGTGAGCGGCAAGGCGATGGAGGGCTCGGGCCAGCTCCCCAAGTTCGCCGAGGAGGCATTTACGGTGGAAGGCAGGGACCTATGGCTGGTGCCGACGGCCGAGGTCCCCCTGACGAACATTCATCGCGACGAGATTCTCGACGGCGATGAGTTGCCGCTGAACTATGTGGCCTACACGCCGTGTTTCCGAAGCGAGGCCGGCTCCTACGGCAAAGACACACGCGGCATGCTCCGGCAGCACCAATTTAATAAGGTCGAGCTCTATAAATTCACTACCCCCGATTCGTCCTGGGACGAACTGGAAGCGCTGACGCGAGACGCCGAGTCCATTATGCAGAAGCTCGGACTGCCTTACCGGGTCGTGACCCTGTCCAGTGGCGACATGGGCTTTGCCGCGGCCAAGACCTACGACATCGAGGTGTGGCTGCCGGGGCAAAATGACTACCGCGAAATCAGTTCGTGCTCCAATTGCACCGACTTCCAGGCCCGACGCGCCAACATCAGGTTTCGCCGAGACAAAAAGCCCGAATTCGTCCATACGCTCAACGGCTCGGGCCTGGCCATTGGACGGACCGTCATCGCCATTCTCGAAAACTGCCAGCAGGCGGATGGTTCCGTGGCCGTGCCGGAAGCGCTCCGCCCCTACATGCACGGCATGGAAAGGATCGAATCGCTCAAGTGAAAAACCCATATGAGAATGCCGCCCACGCCCTTCGGAACGCCCGGCTCGCAGTTGCCGTGACCGGCGCGGGCATCTCCGTGGAAAGCGGCATCCCCTCCTTTCGCGGAGAGGGGGGCATCTGGACGAAGTATCCCATCGAAGAGTTCGCGTCCATTGACGCGTTTCTGGCCAATCCCAAGAAAGTCTGGGGGTTCTGGTATGAGTTGGGCGACATGTTGCGCGATTGCAAGCCCAATCCCGCCCACTACGCCCTAGCGGAACTCGAGAAGATGGAGATGTGCCGGGCGGTCATTACGCAGAACATCGACAACCTCCACCAGGAAGCCGGCAGTGTCCACGTCATCGAATACCACGGCAATTCGCACCGGATGGTCTGCATGGACTGTGGCCGGGGTCACCCGCTCGACTTGACCAAGCCGCCCTCAGGGGTGCCCCGCTGTGTGTGCAACGGTCTGATGAAACCCGACGTGGTGATGTTCGGCGAGCTGATCCCCGAGTATGCCCTGATCGAGTCACACAAACTCGCCCGGCAATGCGATGTGATGATCGTCGTGGGCACCTCAGCGGCGGTCTTCCCAGCCGCCCGGCTGCCATACACCGCCAAGGATGACGGCGCCTTCATCATCGAGGCCAACATCGAAGAGACCGATTTCACCCGGTCCATCACCGACGCGTTTCTCGAGGGCCCCGCCGGCGAAACCCTCCCAGAGCTCGTTCAATACGCCAAGGCGTAGCCGATTGCAGATTGGTAAGAGTAGCGCAGGTATCGCCTCGTTCCGCATTTCTTGTTTACAAAATGACACCATTTCGCTATTATGTCTGATTAGATGTGGGATTTCTTTGCGTGGTTTCAGGTGCGGTCGAAGGGCTTTGCGAGGAGGTGGTGCTCTATTCCATTCGAGGATCGCTAGCTGTGGGTTCGCGACGATGATATGTCATATTTAAGCGAGTGGAGGTGCACATAATGAGCAACGAAAAAGGATTTACGCTAATAGAATTGTTGGTCGTGATCGCGATCATCGGCATCTTGGCGGCTATCCTGCTGCCGGCCCTCGCACGCGCACGCGAGGCGGCGCGCCGCGCAAGTTGCCAGAACAACCTCAAGGAGTGGGGATTGGTTTACAAGATGTACGCCAACGAGGCGAAAGGGGGACTGCTCCCGCCGATCGCCGATCCCATGACGTATTGCCCCAATATGGACGACCTCATCGCATTCGCGGGATGTCCACAAGGGGACGCCATCTATCCGGAGTATCTCACCGACTTGAACATCTGGATGTGCCCGTCGGACGTGGATAACAGCCAGGCGTTTTACGACGGCGGGCCTTACGGGACGGGATTGTTCAACGATGCGGACGGCAACCCGATCACCGAGTGCTTCGACGGGATCAGCTACACTTACCTCGGCTGGCTGATCATGAATGATGACGAGGTTACCGCGGCCGCCAGTCTGGTAATCGAGCTCTTGGCCGGGACGATATCTCCGGACGAGGACTATGACCTCGAAGGCCACCCCGTGCTCGGGGACCACACGATCTACCGCCTACGAGAAGGGATCGAGCGATTCCGCATTACGGATATCAACAACCCGGCCGCCTCCTCGGTGGCCCAGAGCGAAATCCCCGTGCAATGGGACTACATCACGACGACTCCGGCGGGATTCAACCACGTGCCCGGCGGCTGCAACGTGCTGTTTCTCGACGGCCACGTCGAATTCATCAAGTATCCTGGCAAGTTCCCCGTGACGAAGGTCTACGCGGAGCTGGCCGATCTCGTCGCGGGCCTATGACACGTTCTCCCGAGCACGGCTCGGCCGGCCGCAAGCTGACGCCGGTAGTCTGGCCGCCCTTTTTCTCGATGGTCAGGCGCCTTACGGACACACGATTGCCCTCGCCGCGCAGAAGGTGTGCTGTACATGGACGGTCATGTTGAGTTCGAGCGCTATCCGGGCAAGTTCCCCATCGCGAGGGGTTGGGTGACTGTTCTCGAATTGCTCTAAGTCCAGGTTAACACAAATTCAATCGCGGCTCGTGGCACCCTCAAGCACTAGCTTGAGGGTGTCTTAACATGTTGCGACTGCATACTTTACACCCTCAAACGAGTTTGAGGGTGCCACGCAAACATAGCCGAGGCCGGCTGTGCTACATCTGTCGCTCTTTTTGCGTTGAGCTGTACTAAGCGAATAGGATCGACCGGGAGCCTCACCACAGAAACACGCGGCGCGATTGGCGTTTGTCGAGACGGTGGAGGCCGGTCTCTTTCGCAAGACGTAGGGCGTGGGCGTATTCCTCGGCCGTGAGGCGGCGGCTGAGCGGCGGGATGTCCTGTGCGCGATAGCATGGACGATACTGGTCCATGATGTTGATATAGGTATCCTTCGAGACCTCGTCGGCGAGGAAGCGCACGATTTCACCCGTCCCGGCTAAAGCGTTGGGCAAAATCAGATGACGCACCAGCAGCCCGCGCATCGCCACGCCCTCTTTGTCCAGCACGAGGTCGCCGACCTGACGGTGCATCTCCTTCACCGCCGCGAAGTTCACATCGGGGTAATTGGGCGCCTCGGAATGTTCCTGCGCCACGGCCGGGTCGCCATACTTCATGTCGGGCATGTAGATGTCCACCACACCATCCAGCAGCGCGAGCGTCTCGAGTGCATCGTATCCGCCGGTGTTGTATACCAGCGGCACGTGCAGGCCACGCCCGGCGGCGATGTCAAGCCCTGCCAGAATCTGCGGCACGACGTGCGACGGCGAGACGAAGTTGATGTTGTGGCAGCCGACGGCCTCGAGTTCGAGCATCATGCGGGCCAGGTTCTCGGGCTCTACCTCGGTCCCCTCGCCCATCTGGCTGATCTCGTAATTCTGGCAGAAGTGGCAATGCAGATTGCACCAGGAGAAGAAGACCGTGCCCGACCCGTGCCGCCCGACGAGGGGCGCCTCCTCGCCGAAGTGCGGATGGAAGCTGCACACCATGGCCCGCGCGCCGGTACGACACTTGCCCCTCTCGTCCCGCTGGCGGTTCACGCCACACCGATGTGCACACAGATCGCACGCCGCCAGCCGCTCAAACGCCTCCTCGGCGCGGACCTTCAGTTCCCCGCGCCGTCCAAGGCGCACATATCCCGGTTCAACATCCGTCATCTTCACACCACGCCAACCGGGGCGAGGTAAATCACGAATTCGTCCTCGCCATCGAGCCGAAGCAGGGCGTCGATGGCCTGCTGGTCGTAGGCGCCGATGGCGCAGGCGCCGCAGCCCATCGCCTCACAGGCGAGGTAGAGGTTCTGGCAGACGTGGCCGGCATCGAGCAACATGACCTTGTGCGCCAGGACCGTATAGCGCCATTCGCCGCGGTACGGGATGCAGCTCCAGACGAATACGGCTGCGCTATCCCCGACAAACTGTTGGCCGAGCGCCGCGTGGGTGATCTTCCGGGCCATGCCGCGTTCGGCGAACTCGAGCAGCAACTGGTGCGTGAGGGGCAAGTAGCGGAACACGGCTTGGTCAAGCCCCCTGACGCGGTTCGCCACGATGTAGGTCTCGAAAGCATGCCGGGCCCCGGCCGAGGGCGCGGGTCGGAGGCTGGCATAGCCGCCGGGGGCGACTTCCTCGATCCCCTGGGTGGCCCAGAGCAAGAAAGCCAATTGTTCCAGGGAGAGTTCTCTTCGCGAGAACTGGCGCCGGCTTCGCCGCTGCCGCAAACATGCGCCAATGTACTGCTGCGATAACACCTCCTCAGCGGGTTTTGGCAGGTCCACGAGCCTGGAGTTTGCATCGTAGGGCTTCTGGACGGGCGGCGGCGGAATCCCTTTCATCTGGTCCGACACGAATCCATGGGAGGCGCCGAATTCGGACTTCATAAAAGTGCGTTTGGATTGTATCGCGTTCATAGCGTCCCTTGTTAGTTGTCAGCCGTCAACTGATAACTGCTTTTACACCTCCGGCGGTTCCAGCACGGCACCGTAGGCTGCGCTGGTGACCAGGCGCTCGTAGCGCGCGAGCCAGCCGCGCTTAAACTTGGGTGCGGGCCGCCGCCACGCCTTCTTGCGTTTGGCCAGCTCGGCGTCGTCCACGAGCAGGTCCACCGTCCGGTTGGGCAGGTCCACCTTGATTTGGTCCCCGTCCTGGACCAGCGCGATCGCTCCACCCTCGGCCGCCTCGGGCGAGACATGGCCGATGCTAAGGTTCTTGGTGCCGCCGGAGAACCGGCCGTCGGTGACGATGGCGATCTTGTCGCCCAGCCCGCACCCGGCCACGGCGGCCGTGAGCGCCAATGACTCGCGCATGCCGGGGCCGCCTTTGGGGCCTTCATAGCGCACGATGAGCACGTCGCCCGGCACCACTTTGCCCTCCTGCAGGTACTGCATTGCGGCGTCCTCGGCATCGAACACGCGCGCCGTCCCCGTAAACTGGAGCATCTTCTCGGCCACGGCGCCCTGCTTGACCACGGCGCCGTCCGGCGCGAGGCTACCCTTCAGAATCGCGATGCCGCCTTCCCTGGCGATGGGGTCGTCCAAGGCATGAATGACCTCACGGTCGGGGTCCGGGGCCGTCCCGCACAACTCAGCAATGGTCTTGCCGGAAACAGTCCTGCAATTACCATCCAGCAGCGGCGATAACGTCTTCAGCAGCGATGGGATGCCGCCGGCCCACTCGAAATCTTCCATCATCTGGTCGCCGCCGGGCCGTAACGAGGCCAACTGAGGCACCTCTCGGCTCAGACGGTCGAACGTGTCGATGGTCACGTCGACTTCCGCGGCATGCGCGATGGCAGGGATGTGCAGTGCGGTGTTGGTCGAACCGCCAAGCGCCAAGTCCACCCGGATCGCGTTCTCGAGGGCGGCCTCGGTCACAACCTGGCGGACCGTGACGCCTTCGCGGACCAGCTCCATCACACGTTCCCCGGCTTCATAGGCCAGGCGCATCTTCTTGGCCGTGCCCGCGAGGCTTGTCCCTGTGCCCGGCAGGCTCATGCCCATCGCTTCGGTCAGGCAGGCCATCGTGTTTGCCGTGTAGAGTCCCTGGCATGAGCCCTCGCCGGGGCACGCCTCGGTCTCCAGTTCCGCCGCTTCCGCTGCGCTCATCTTGCCGGCCTGGCACAGGCCCACCGCCTCGAAGGTATCGCGCACCAGCGACAACTTACGGCCATGGTAGCGCCCGGACATCATAGGCCCGGCAGTCACTACGATGCCGGGGATGTCTAACCGGCACGCCGCCATCAGCATGCCCGGCGTGATTTTGTCGCAATCCGTCAGCAGCACGATACCGTCGAGTTGGTGCGCCTGCACGATCGACTCGATCATGTCGGCGATGAGTTCGCGCGACGGCAGCGAGTAGTGCATGCCCGAATGGCCCATTGCGACGCCGTCGCAAATGCCCGGCACGCTGAACAGAAACGGCGTCCCCCCGCCCGCGCAGACGCCCCACTCTATCTTCCGCTCGAGCCGCCGCATGCCGATGTGGCCGGGCACCAGGTCGGTAAAGCTCGTACACACGCCGATGAAGGGCTGGTCCATTTGCTTAACCGTAACGCCCGTTGCATACAACAATGCACGGTTCGGCATCCGTTCGAGTCCCAGTTTGACTTGGTCACTACGCATTATGTTCTCTCCTTTCCCGATTGGCGGTCTCGCCACAATCACGTGTCTCTCTCGGGTTTTGCCCAAGGCAAATGCACACGAAGCGATACGGCAATCTGAACCACGTTTATGGAGAGTATCCCCCTGAAGCCGCTTGCGTCAAGAGACGCGCCCGCCACACTCGTTTATCGCGCCGTTTCGTAACCGTTCAGGAGTGAAATCGGCAAAATACGGCCCAAGATACGCATTTCGACGAAAGCCCTTATTGGGGACCTGCGTCATATTTTGGGGTTTTTGTCATGAGGCGCGTTGTTTCCAGAAATCTTCGCATCTTCGTGAGAGCTTGGCACACCTCAGAGCGAGTATGGCGTTTGCACCGCGAACGTAATGACGAGTGGGCGGCGGACTGGGTGATAGAATACGCAATTCCCTTGCGCGTCATTGCGAGGTGGACTTCGGAGACCTAACGGGGGACGGGCGTCGCAATTCCCTTGCGCGTCATTGCGAGGAGCGAGCGAAGGGAGCGACGCGGCAATCTCTTTAGGCACAGTGGCTTAACTCAGGCGAGATTGCTTCGCTTTCGCTCGCAATGACGGGTAGGTTGGATTTGGCTTATTGGGGGCCTGCGTCATATTTTGGGGTTTTTGTCATGAGGCGCGTTGTTTCCAGAAATCTTCGCATCTTCGTGAGAGCTTGGCACACCTCAGAGCGAGTATGGCGTTTGCACCGCGAACGTAATGACGAGTGGGCGGCGGACTGGGTGATAGAATACGCAATTCCCTTGCGCGTCATTGC
>Ga0315541_1003167_pt1 | contig 12919 bp, 9 predicted proteins | sample SalMarSW160190MG_FD_203095 | JGI IMG/M metagenome (GOLD analysis project Ga0315541, IMG submission 203095) | Salt marsh sediment microbial communities from the Plum Island Ecosystem LTER, Massachusetts, United States - Salt Marsh Sediment SW1601-190 ...
TTGCGCGTAAACGGGATTCACGTGATACCGTCTTGTCGTAGTGGGGTCGGGCCGCGACAAATAGCTGATATTGCTTGGAATAGTTCCGAAATGACCCCCTGAAAAAGGCCTATAATGGATTTTTTAAGGGCAAAAAGGCTGTTTTTCCCAGGAGTCTATGGCAAGAGCAAAGCGACATTACCTTCCAGGTTATATCTGGCATATCACTCATCGATGCCATAAGAGGGAATTTCTCCTCAGGTTCTCAAAGGATCGTCACCGGTATCTTCAATGGCTTTACCAGGCACCGAAACGCTATGGGTTGACTATTTTGAACTACATGGTCACGTGCAACCACGTTCACCTGCTGGTGGTCGATGCCGGGGATCGGAGTGTTATCCCCAATGCAATGAAATTGGTGGCGGGAAGAACGGGGCAAGAATACAACCTCAGAAAAGACCGAAGGGGCGCCTACTGGGAAGACCGTTATCATGCGACGGCTGTAGAGAGCGGGGATCATCTGGCACGATGCATGGTCTCCATCGACACCAATATGGTTCGTGCCGGGGTGGTGAGCCATCCATCCATGTGGCATTTCTGCGGTTACCATGAGATTCAGGAGCCCCGGAGGAAAAACGTACTGATCGATTACGAAAAGCTGCAGGACTTGCTTGGAGCACGGTCGTATGATCATCTCAAGAGCAGCTATAAAGGATGGGTCAAAGAATACTGTGGTGACGGCGAGAAACCTCGGAAGGAGGAATGGACAGAGAGCATCGCAGTGGGGAGCAGACCTTTCGTTGAGAAGGTGAAGGCGCTCTTGGGCTTTCGGGCCAAAGGGAGAGAGGTCATTGAAGCCGGAGAAGGATATCAGGTCAGGGAGAGTCCTGCTGCTTATAACGCTCTTTTGGGGGCCGAAAATGAGGATATAGGCCCTGAAAACACCTATTATTGGAACGTTTATGATGAATAATCAATGAGATAGCTTGGCCCGACCCCAGGGCAAATTGGGTATGCTTCGCCAACGTTCTTGGTCGAGACAAGGAAAAGGTTGCACGAGATCTGCATACTATCAATGAGTTGCGAGTTGATGCACATGCGAAGGAGATCTCAGATGAGGAGATGGCCGTCTTTCGTGTTGCCGCGGGTCGGATTGAGGAAGCTCTGGCTGCATTCTTCGCATAGGATAGCATCCAACAAGCCAGGTGCACCGTACCGCTGAAGGCCGCGCGTTGCGCGTCCTCCAACGTCCGGTGACCTGCGGCGTTATGTAAAAATAATCAAATATGAGAAGTATTAATAATCTCAATGGTGAATGGAATAAATTATGCCAAATAAAAAAACACTATATATTGTAGGTGCAGGAGCTAGCAGTGAAGCTAATTTACCTACTGGAGATCAGGTAAAAAAAATAATCGCAAATTTTCTAGATATAAAATTTGAGGATGGCTTCTCTCGATCAAGCGGCGATAGATATATAACTGATGCCCTTCGGATATACGTTAGACAGGCAGGAGTACATAGAGAGGATATAAATCCACATTTGCATGCAGCGTGGCGAATTCGAGATGCTATGCCCCAAGCAATATCAATAGATAACTTCATTGATACACATAACGATGATAAAAATATTGAATTATGTGGAAAATTAGCGATAGTACGTTCTATTTTGGATGCTGAAGGAAACAGTCTACTCTATATCGATAATTCAAACATCTATAACAAACTCAATTTTACTGCGCTTGAAGAAACATGGTATTCAAGTTTCATGATGTTACTGACTGAGAACTGTAAGAAAGAAGACCTTTCAAAGCGTCTAAAGTCTATAGCTTTAATAGTATTTAACTATGACCGATGTATAGAGCATTTTCTGTACAATTCTTTGCAGAATTATTATGGTATTCAGCCTGAAGAAGCAAGTAAGCTTATTAATGAAATAGAAATATATCATCCATATGGCGTTGTTGGTAGCTTACCTTGGCAAGGTGGCCAATCAATAAAATTTGGGGAAAAGCCAGATCCGCAGCAATTATTAGAATTAGCTAGTCAAATTAAAACATTTACAGAAGGTACAGACCCAAATTCTAGTGACATTCTTGCTATACGTAAAAATGTTGCCGAAGCTGACAATATTATTTTTTTAGGATTCGCTTTTCATAAATTAAATATGATACTCATGTCACCAGACACAAAATTGCTTGATCTATCAGGACCTACTACTTACTTCGGAACCGCTCAAGGCATATCAGACAGTGATTGCAAAATTATAAAAGCAGAACTGACGCATTTTAAGGGCAACTATAAAGAGATCAATATAAATAATAAATTAAATTGTGCTAGCCTATTTAAAGAATATTGGCGTAGCCTTTCACTAAATTAATACGCATTGAAACAAATCACATAACAAATCGTTTAAGTTCGCTCGCTACGCTCACCGGGCGCGCAAAGAGCCGCGCGCCGCTTAACTTTCCTGTTAAGCGTCTAAAAAGAGAATGTATATGCAGAGAAAAACTTACATTGTATCGGGGATAGTTTTTATCCTTTCTATTTCTATCACACTTCTATTACCAATTGGGGAATTATTTAAGGGCTTGGCTGCAATGCCAGCAATTTCTGTACTCATAGGAGTGCTTTATCAGACCGCAAGGGACCATATTGCCCATGAAAAACAGATTGAACTCCAGAAAAAGCGCCAGCTTTTTGATCTTGGCGCGACATCGCATATGGCAAACACTGCTTTTGATAAACATGTTGAGTTCTGTGAAAAATATATGATTGAAGTCCATAAAACCTTATTGGCACTCATTCAAAAAGGCCCAACAAGCGACGCTGTGGCAGAGGCAAACAAACTTTATAGCTTGAGACAGGAATATTCAGCATGGGTAACTGAGGAAATTGCTATCGAACTCGACAAATTTGAGACCGCGGTACGTTCTGTTGGGGCTAGGTCTGGTTTAGCTCAGTCTCTTTCGAACAGTCCATCCGAGGCTAAAAACGGTCTTAAAGCAAGGCAGGAGGCAAAGGATCTTTTTGCGAAAATCCTCGGAGAGTATTACGGAAATGGTCAAACCATAGATAACGACATAGGTGTCGAGAAAGTAAAGGCAAAAATAAGAGGTGTTCTCGGAATTGAAGAACTCACCAGAATAAGAAAGTGGATTGTTTCACAGGCTATTGAAATGATAAACATCAGTGCTTAACAAGCGGATTAACCCTGATCCAAAAAGCTGGCGCTTTTTGTCCAGGTTATCCGCGGCGTTGGGGCAAGGAGAAACGATGAAAAGCGAATCACCCGCACCAGAAAGTGATGAAGTCGCCGAGTTGGGCATTCCAAAGGGCTTGCGCGTCTTGCTGGCTTTGCTCTTCCTTTTTATCATGGTCCTATGTATGTTGGCCATTGGCACATACATTGCTGACCCGTCTGCCCCGTCACCGAAGGAACTCGGGGTTTCCACACTTTTTCTCTTCGCCGTCGGGGGCTTCGTCTTCATCGTCGTTCCTTGGGAAAGGCTTGGTCTGCGCCCCACGAAGATCGGCCCATTTGAGTTTCGGCAAGTAATTCGGTCTCAGAACAGGGAACAAGCCGAGCTCTTGGTTTCCCTCTCGCAACGGATTGACGCGCTGAAAGCAGCGTCCGCTCAGACGCCGGAAACTGCGACCACTGCGCCCGCGGAAGACGCACTGGACGCACTTCTGATGCAGTTCCTCAGAAGGTACTCCCGAACAGCCTTCTCCCCGTGGCGCATCCAGATCTGGGGAGCACAACAGAAGGGATTCAAGGATCTGAGCCAGCACAGTAAAGTGGCAATTCGGCAGCATCTGGATCGCTTGCTTGTTCAAGAAAAGGTACGAACTACGATCAGCCGAAAAGGGAACACTCTGTACAAAGTAGCGAGAGGAGAGGAAAGCGGCCCCAACAAGGGCATCGAGGACGAGCGGTAAGGCCGCTCGGCCTTACCGCCGCCTCATGCCTGGCGTTCGACTAACAAATAAACAACAGGAGGGGTACATAAATGGCTAACGACAAGCAATTATCTCGTTCCAGGTCATTGGCAGCAAAACTAATTTATGCGGCCTTATCTGTCTTGCGTGATTATGGAAAAGAAATGCCTATGCGGGATGTAATGTCACGTGTTGAGCAAGAGGTTGATTTGAATGATTGGGATAAGGAACGTTATGAGAAATCCGGATATATCCGATGGGAATCCATCCTCCATTTTTTCAGCATCGACTGTGTTAAAGCTGGCTATTTAATTAAGAAAAAGGGGATATGGTACTTGACTCCTGAAGGTGAAGAGGCTTTAAATCTTGGCCCCGTAGAACTCCTGAATTCGGCTACAAAGGCATACCGAAAATGGAAATCAGAACAACCAAAGGACCTGCCTGACGACGACGCTGGAGTTGAGGAAACTGAAGAAGGAACTATGGCCTTTGATGAGATTGAACAGATAGCTATGGAAGGATTTGAGAGGTACATTAATAAGCAAAACCCATACGAGTTCCAGGATTTAGTTGCTGCCCTATTGAGGGGAATGGGGTATCATACCCCCTTTGTAGCTCCTAAAGGAAAAAATGGTGGTGTTGATGTTGTCGCGTATCGCGATCCATTGGGGACAGAGTCACCACGAATTCAGGTACAAATAAAGCATCGCGAATCTTCTGCAACAGTTCAAGAAGTGAGGCAACTCATGGGTCTTCTCCAGAAGGAAGGCGATGTTGGCATATTTGTTTCAACGGGTGGGTTCACTCCTGAAGCCAAGACAGCTGCTAGAAGTTCTCATATTCACGTAGAGTTGATAGATCTATCCCGGTTCATTGGTCTATGGCAGGAGTTCTATGACAAGCTGACAGACGAGGACAAAAGCATGTTGCCTTTGACCCCGATCTATTTCTTGGCCAAGCAAGAATAGTCGAACCAGAAGATTCACTTGACTGAAAAAAGCAAGTGATCTTCACGTTAGATCGCGTCGAAAAACATGGATTCCAAAGCAATAAAGAAAGAGGCGAAGGAACTTTATGATACCTTTTTTGCGTCTGTAAAACGAAAATCCCGATATCATCGTGGCTTTAATCGAGCCATCAGATGGCAGGAGAAACAAGCGGAGAAGGATGTCATTGAATTCCTGCAACCTTGGTTTCAAATCTTGGAAGAAAGCATACAGTGGTTAGGATACTTGGCAGCGATACTTGATAGGCTTCTGCTTGATGGAGGTGTTTCCAACGTTCATAGAATTGTATGGGCTTTAGTTGGTGCTTCATGCGTCCACTCACTTGCTGTTCGAAGGCTTGTTCTATCAGGCCTTGATTCTTCCGCGCGGGCAATCCTTAGATCTCTGGATGAGCATTTAATGGCCTGCATTGTTCTTCTACATGATCGTGACATGGCTGAGATGTTTTATAAGGCACAAGGTATTGATGATGCCAATAAATTTTGGTACGAGAATTTGAGGACAAAGACTCTAAGTAATCGTTTGACCCAAATCGAAAAAGAGCTTGGTCTCGATCAGGAGTATAGCAAATCGCTAAGAGAATGGAGGCAAGATGAAATTAAAGTACAATCACAATCTTTGCACCCCGCTTTCATATCATCAATGATGGCAACTAGACCAATTTGCGCATCAGATCCAGATAGCAACAAAATTTCCTTACTTGGTAGCGCATCTGCATTGTCGGAAAGAACCTTGAATTATGCCTGTAAAAGCATTTGGTATTTTTCCAGGCTTGGTTTTCTATTTCTATTTAACAAATTGAATGGAAATCCCCCTTATATCGAGTTAAAGAACGATGACGAAATGTACCAAATGGTACTTATTGGAAGGGATGTTTTAAGCAAATTAAATCTCAAATATTGGGACTACGAAATATACAGAGAAGAGAAAACGATCTAACCTTGCTCTTGCAGCCGACAGCTAATCGCTGCGGCTGAAGAGCCTGTTAGCCGCAAGAAAAGGATACACAGATAGATGGGACGATCAACAGTACACTACGCAGACAGCGACACGAACAACATCCTGAAGAAGCTTCACAAGAAGCTTCGTCCGGCGGGTACGCCTGTCCAGCGTGTTGAGTACATTATTGAACTGCTCCTTCTACGCATCTTCGAGGTTAAACTGAAACAGGACCCGGAATTCAAGCAACTCCGCGACCTGTTCAAGCAACCCAACGACAAGCTGCTTTTCTCCTCCCTCCATACGGTCGCCAACGACCGGCTCCTGCCCAGCCTGAACGAGCAGTTTTTTCCTTTCTACGCGGCGATTCTTTCCCACGCCCGCAAGGTCTACACTACGAACCTAGGGCAGAAGGTCCAGGATCAGCTCGTTTTGATCGAGGAGGTCTTCAAGAACTCCAACTTCACCAACAACGTGAAGAGCGGGAATCTTCAGGAGGTTCTCTCACTTGTCGCCGAGATTGACGAAGACCGCCTCTTGAAGACCGACCTGCTGGGTGACGCCATCGAATCAGCGCTCTCGGAGACCGGCGGAACGAAGGACATGGGCCTGCACCGCACACCCGATCACATCCGGGAATTCATGGTCGGCTTGATTGCGCCAACGTTTGCCGACAGCATCTTCGATCCGGCCTGCGGCACCGCCGGATTTCTCTTTGACGCCTTCGGCTACGTGATGGAAGGCCCGCGACGCTCCGGAAAATGGCCCGGCGAGCGGGCGCATCCCGAGCTTGCCGCCTACTTCAAGAAGCATTTTGCGGCCCAGCCTGGCTCGATGCCCAGTCCGACCAAGGCGCTTCAATTCTACCGTACCGGAATCCAAGGCATCGAATACCTGGGCATGATCCGCAAAATGGCCGCCATCAATTTCTATATCCGGGGCCTGAATCCGCAGAACATCGAACAAGGGGACTCGCTCGCCCTGTTCGACCCTCCGAAGGATGCAGGAACAAAGACCGTGATCCTCGCCAATCCGCCCTTCGGGGCTGACCGGGACCAGGAAGCCTACCCGAACGTATGGGAAGAGTTTTCCCGCGAAGCCGAGACCACCATCCTTTTCGTCAAGCTCATGCTCGACGGGCTGGCGACGGGCGGCCGTTGTGCGGTTATCGTGTCCGAAGGTTTCCTCACCTGGGGGCAGACCAGCGCCCGGACCTTGCGCAAGATGTTGGTGGAGGATAACACGCTCCGCGCCATCATCAGCCTGCCGCAGGGCGTCTTTGTCAGCAAAGGGGGCGTCGGCCCGAAGACCTCCATTCTGGTTTTCGAGAAGGGCGGCAAGACCGAGGAAGTCTGGTTCTACAAGGTCACGAACGACGGCTATACGATGGGCACCAACCGGCGGGCCATCGAAGGCTGCCAGCTTGTCGAAGCCTTTGAACTCTACAACAAGTACGTCCGACACGGGAAAACAGCACCCGAAACAAAGCACTCCTCCAGCGTGCCCGCCGCCTGGATTCTGAACCTCGATCCCCGCGTTAAACTTCGCATCGAGGCCGATACGAGCGCGGAGTTTGCCGAGAAGGCGGCCACAGACAAGGAGAAGCTCGCCGCCAAACTGGCCGAGCAGGTCCGGGCCGGGAAACTCGACAAGACGGAGCAGGCCGAACGATTGGCTCAACACGACGAAATCTGGAGCGTCAAAACCCGGAACGAGATCGCAAAACGCATCGAGACGGCGCACCTCTATTCCTTCAACCTACCCAACGCCTGGAGCAACCTTTCCAAGAGTCAGCTTGAGGAATGGGACGCCGTCTTCAAGGGAACGAGACGCAGGAACGGGAAATCGCTCGACGAACGTTTCGCGGCCCTCGACGGTTGCCCACCGGCCAAGGCCCACGCCGCGCTTGCCATGCTCGATGTGCAAGACTCTCTGGAGTTCGACATTGCCCGCCAATATCTTCTCGCATACCCACTGGAGGAACTGGCGAAGCACAACAAACTTGAAATCCTCCGCAAGATCATTGAGAGCGGTGCAAGCTACCCAAGATGCAGGCTGGATGAACTCATCGAACCCAAATACGACCGCCTGAAAAAGGAGGACTACACCGGCCAGTTTGACATCGTGGAAAAAATAGTATTTGCCGACGGGTCTCTATACTTCCGCGAATTCCCCGAAACGGGAATGGACCTATACATCGCCGACCGCGGTGACCTGATTACCTCCAAGATCAACCTGCATCAGGGTGCCGTTGCGTTGGCTCCTCGTAGATTGGTCTGTTCGACCCACTATCAAGTGTACAAAGCCAAAACGCCGGATTGTAGAACCGACTTCCTGCGTTACGTGTTGAGGTCGCCGCAGTTCCTGTCGCTGTTACTTGAGCAGAAGAACAAAGGCATCAAGAACGAGCAGGGGGCTGATTTTCTCGGAAGTTTTGAGATCCCGCTGCCACCCCCCGAAGTGCAACAGGCGCTTGCGTCGAGATGTGACCGAGCCCTTGCTGTCCTTGCAGCCTCCCAAACGCTTCAGAGCAACTTCTTTTTGACCATTCCAGACGTCCCGCAAAATGACCTGAAGCCCATCGGGGACGCAGTCATAGCAACAAGAAACGGATGGTCGCCTCCGTGCAACGGAGGCGAGACACCGGTTCTTGCTCTATCCTGCCTCAAGCAAGGACAAATTGACTATGCTGAGAGAAAATATACCTCTGCTGTGCGCAAAGACATTGCGAAGTTTTGCATCCAAGAAGGAGACTTCTTCTACAGCCGGGGCAACACCCCGGAACTGGTAGCACTTGCAGCAATTGCCGGGCCGATCGCCGAAAACGTCGTATTCCCCGACCTTCTGACACGGGTTGAGTTCGACCAGAGCAAGATACTGCCTGAGTATGCCGTCATCCTTTTCAACTCAAGCTATGGCCGTCAGTACTTCGGACGCGTTCCGCAAGGAGCCTCACCCAGCATGGTCAAGGTTTCCCAGCCCTACATGGGCAACTTTCCTGTCCCATACATGGGCGACATAGAGGCGCAAAAAGCCATCATTGCATCCGCACGCCAGAAACTTGACGCCCTTGCTTCAATTGACCGCCTTCGTTCCGACGCTCACGACCAGATTCAACGAATCCTTGCGGAGATTTGGGAGTAACGCATGCCTGACATCAACGCCAACGAAGCCACAGCAACCGATCTCCGCGTTATCGAAGACCTGAAGAAGCTTGGGTGGAAAGTCGGCGACACTCTCCTCTACCAGCCGCAATATCCACTCACGCCTGAACAACAGAAGGAGTTTCCTGGCCACAAATACGTCAAACCGGACATCGTACTTCAAGACCTTCAAGGGAATCCCGTTGCCGTATTCGAAAACAAGCTCGACGACCCAAAGAAGGGGCTCCCCAAATTGCGCATTCTTTACTCGCGCATACTTCGTCCGCGCTACCTCTATGCCTGCTCCGCCGACCGCAACCTGTTTTACGACACCGTCTGGACCGGTCTTGAAGCCGGCGAGTTTCGGACCGTCAATTCATTCCTGTCACTGGAAGAGATGAACATCCGCGCCGCGCAGGAGCAGAAACGGCGCCAGGAACGGGAAATCGAAATAGACACCACCATCGCCGGCGGCTATGACCCGGCCGCCGGCAAGGATCGCTACTATCAACTGGACTGCATCAATAGCCTGTTGTTCGGCTTGCGCGAAGGCCGGGGGAAGATGCTCGTGCACATGGCCACCGGCCTAGGCAAGACGCGGACGACGGTTGCCCTCTGCAAAGCGCTTCTCGAATCCGGCATGGCGCGCCGGATTTTGTTTGTGGTGGACCGCCGTCTGCTGGCTGAGCAGGTACGGGACGATGGATTCAGCCTTATCAGCCCCACATACACGTCGGGCTGGGTGACGACATCGAACTACAAGGGCATGAAGCACCGGGACATTCACGTCGTCGTCATCGACACGCTGGAAATCATCTATTCCGGCATCCCGAGCACTTATTACGACCTGCTGATCGTGGATGAATGCCACCGCTCCATCAACGTCAGCCGGAAGGTCATCTTCGATCACTTTCTTTGCCCGCGCATCGGTTTGACGGCGACGCCGCGCATTGCCGTTCCCAAAGACCCAACGAAAGTATCCGACGAAGACCTCGCCATCCTAGACACCTACCGCCTCTTCGGTTGCGAGAGCGAGGATCCCACATACCAGTTCGACTTGACCAAGGGGATTGACGAAGGGTTTCTTGCACCTTACCGCGTGGACGAAATAAAGACCCACCTCACCCAGCTTGCCGAAACCGACGGGGTGGAGTTCAGCTACGTTCTGGACCCGGACGAGCGCAAGAAAATCGCTTTGGACAAGGCCAAGAAACTCAAGCTGGAACAGCTTAATCGCAAGTATCTCACCGAAAACACGGCCAAGCGCATTGCCGAGGAGATTAAGAAGCGGACGGAGTACGGCGAAAAGATGATCCTGTTCGGCGTCAGCCAGCCCCATTGCATGATGCTGGCAAACGCCCTCAACGAAGTGTTCAACGACGAAGGCAAGAGTCCCCGCTATGCCGAGCCGATCATCTCCGACAACGCGGAGTTGAACCGCACGCTGAAGAGCTGGTTCAAGAAGCCTTACCAGAAGCCCTACATCGCCGTTTCCGTGGACATCATGAGTACAGGGGTGGACATCCCCTGTGTTCGCTTTATCGGCTTTGCCGCGCTTACCCGGTCCGTTGGCAAGTACATCCAAATGCTGGGCCGCGGCACGCGGCTTGATCCGAAGACGGGCAAGTTCAGTTTCCAGGTGCTCGACTTCGTGGGCCTGTGCAAGCGGATGAACGACGACGGCAAAGGCACGAAGAAGAAGAACAAGAAAGTCGTCACCGGTGGCGGAAACGGCGGGGGTGGCGGAGGCGGTGAGCCGCAGGGCCATTTCATTGTGGACAACCCGGACCCCGAACACCAGATACAGCGCGTCATGATTCACGAAGGCGCGGTCGAGGTGATCGACAATATCCCCATCGAAGAGGCCCGGCGCATCTTCGAAACGGCTGTCGAGAATCCCGATAACACGACCATCGAATCGTTGAAGCAGAAGCTCGACCAGCAGGCTGACTACGAACCCACGCCGGCAGAGGTCGAGGCGGTCGAGGATTGGGTGTCCAAGCCAAAAATCTGGCTGGACGAAGGCAACCTTCAGCGGATGTACGACTATCCCGCCGGGTCCGTGTGGGACTTCTTTCTCCACGTTCTGGGCAAGCGCCGTATTCCAGACCCGCTTGAGCGCATCGAGGCCGGGTACGACTCCTATATCCGTTCAGCGGAGTTCACCGACGCCCAGGTCGAGAAACTGCGCCAGGTCAAAGAAGTCTTTCTTGCCGCCCTCCAGGAACGCGGCGAGGTGAACGCGGAAAGCATCTTCGGAAACCCGATTTATGAACAGATCATTGGCAACTACGATGAGGTGAACCGGCTGTTCGACGGCCGCCTTGTTGAAGTGATCCAGTCCATGCAGGAAAACTTTCATCTACCACAACTCACCAGGGGGGCCGCATGATTCCCCACCCATCACCCGAACCCACCACAGAAGAAGCCGCTCGACTCAAGTGGTTCAACTCTCCTATCACATTCCACGAAGGGGACCTTACCGAGATTCGCAACCACATCCCGGCCTTTGAGCGCCGGGCCTTTGGCTTATCCGAGCAGGGCGATGAGAAGTGCCGACCAAACGCTCGGCTGGACACCATTGTCCGGCTTCCCTTTGGGGATGACAAGAACCTGATTCCGGTCGGCGTTGTATCCAAGGACTACGCACTTGTCCCGCACACCGCCGTTCTGGATGTCGCGACCAAAGCCCTCGATGAGACGCACATCCCCGCTGCCGACGTGAAAGCGGAACTCAAGATCACTGAATACGGCGAGCGCATGGCGCTCAGCCTCTACCTGCCCAAGAAATATCAGTTTGATCCCGGCGACGGCCACCCGATGGCCCTCCGTTTGGAGTGCATCAACTCGGTGGACGGCAGCACGCGGTTTCGGGCTCTCATGGGCTGGTTCCGCTTCGTATGCAGTAACGGTCTGATCATCGGCGTCACGCGTGCCGACATGCGCCGTCGCCATGTCGGCGATTTCCGCCTCGGGGATATTGGCAAGGTTCTCTCATACGGCTTGATCGAGTCCGAAAAAGAAAAGCAGAACTTCGAGCGCTGGCGCAAATGTTCGGTCACCTTCAAGCAGGTTGCGCCTTGGACCGAGAAGGCTGTTCGCAAGGCATGGGGATTCAAGGCGGCGGCACGGACTTTCCACATTGCCCGTACTGGTGCTGACGTGGAAATCGTCGGCCAATACAAGGACAACACGCCGACGACAATTCCGGTCCGGCAGGCAAAGGCCGTCCCTGGTGCTCCGAAGGAATGCCGGACCCTTTACGATGTGAGTCAGATACTTGCCTGGCTCGCAAAGGAACGTCGAGACCTGCAAGAACAACTCGAATGGCGGGAGAAAATTCCCGAACTCATGGAATCATTGGCGAACTGAAAATAGACAACGACTAAAACGGCTATCGGGATAGGGAGGAGCCTCACAGCTCCCCCCTCCCACACTACCGTACGTACGGGTCCGTATACGGCGGTTCGGCTGATTAGGCGGAATCAGATCCAGGGGAACACAAGTCCGAGTGATGTAACGTAGGCATCGGGCAGTGCGATATTGACCCACTTGACCTTGCTCATTCGCCAGTGAAGGGGGACGAGGCTAAATAAATAAATTGACATTATTACAATTTCCCTAATAATGATATCTTTATGCCAAGATTAGCCCGATTAGACGCTCCCGGTGTTCTACACCAGGTTATTATACGAGGTATTGAACGCAGAAGCATATTCAGGGACGGCAACGACCGGGATGATTTTGTAGCCCGTCTTGCTGATCTCATTCCCAAAACCAAGATAGCCTGTTATGCCTGGGCGCTGTTATCCAATCATGCCCACTTTCTCCTGCGTACCGGAGGCACGCCGTTGGCAACATTCATGCGGAGGCTTTTGACCGGATATGCGGGCAGCTTTAATCGTCGTC
>Ga0315541_1003168_pt1 | contig 12913 bp, 11 predicted proteins | sample SalMarSW160190MG_FD_203095 | JGI IMG/M metagenome (GOLD analysis project Ga0315541, IMG submission 203095) | Salt marsh sediment microbial communities from the Plum Island Ecosystem LTER, Massachusetts, United States - Salt Marsh Sediment SW1601-190 ...
GCGTCGGGCCGCAGATCGCTCCACGACCATCTCGCAAGCGTCCCGAAGACCTACGCCACGGAGGAGATCAGGATCAAGACCGACGAGGAGCGCAAGTTCGCCATCGTCAAAGAGGCCACGCGCTACTTCCAGAAGGAACTCGGACTCGAGGTCAACACCATCGACGGCGCCCGCATCGAATTCTCTGACGGCTGGGGCCTGCTGCGCGCATCTAACACATCGCCCATGCTCGTGATGCGCTGCGAAGCAGATTCCCCCAAGCGCCTCGAGGAAATCAAGGCCCTGGTGGAAGGCAAGGTCAAGGAGTTGAATTAAGCAGTCGGTTGTTGGTTGAGAATGTTGCACAATAGGCGACCGAGCTTCGTGGGAACGATGGTTCAGAAGCAACGACCGGAGGGATAGTACCGCATTCTGTGTCGCTGAGGTGTCATGCAGCGGGGCAGTTGAGGCAGCCGTGAAACCTGGAGCGATAACTTAAGGAGGCATGGGGATATGGGAAATAAAGGCTTTACACTCATTGAATTACTCGTCGTAATCGCGATCATCGGCATTCTCGCGGCGATATTGTTGCCCGCGCTGGCGCGGGCTCGTGAGTCGGCGCGCAGGTCAAGCTGTCAAAACAACCTCAAGCAGATGGGTCTGGTGATGAAGATGTACGGTAACGAGTCGAAGGGTGGTAAGTTCCCGACGCTCGATTGCTACCATTGCGGTGATGGCGGCACGCCGAACCCATGGCACACGACTTTCGTGATCAACATGATCCAGATTTATCCGGAGTATCTGAGCGATCCTGCTGTTACATTGTGCCCGTCCGACCCGGATGGTGATGACCCGGCGAAAGTTTATGACGAGGCGGACGACTTGGCCCAAGTTTGGAATGGGACCGGATATGGCGCGACGGAGACCGCGGCAACGGGTCAGCCCAATGAGGAGTTTTACCCCTGCGAGGCAGATAGCTACACGTGCAGCTACTGCTATTTCGGGTGGGCGTTTCACGCACCGGGCATAACGGATGACAAGACGGTCTTCACGGATTACTTGGAGGCTCTCTCGTACTTTGCGAGCAAGCCGGGGCTGGACCCCGAAGTGTACGCGGGTTTTCTCGAGGCCATTGCGGACATGGAGAATAGAATGGCCAGCGAAGACCCCCGGGAGTTGGATGACGATCTTGATGCCGGCACGTTCAGCGTATATCGGTTGCGCGAAGGCATCGAGCGGTTCTTTATTCGCGACATCAACAACCCGGCAGCCAGCACGCTGGCCCAAAGCGAGCTTTCCGTTATGTCAGACTGGATCAGCAGCGACATGTCTGATGAAAACCAGTTCAATCACGTGCCCGGGGGCTGCAATGTGCTGTACATGGACGGGCACGTCGAATTCCTTCGCTATCCGGCGCAATGGCCTGCGAGCCCGTTGTTTGCGGTAGTGGTCGCGGAATTCTAATCAGAACGTGACGAGCTCGCGGAAAGCTTGGCAGCGCTCGGCGATGGCCTCGGCGTCAATCTCGGCGAGGCGGTTCGGCCCGAAGGCCTCGCAGGTGAACGAGGCCAGCACACTACCGTGCACCGCGGCCTGGCGCAGAATCGCGGAATCGGTGGCATCTTGCCGGGCGATATGGCCCATGAACCCGCCGGCGAAGCTGTCCCCGGCGCCCGTTGGGTCCACTACCTCAGCCAGGGGCAACGCCGGCGCGAAAAAGGTCTGTCCGTCCTCGAACATCAGGCAGCCGTGCTCGCCTTTCTTGACGACGACGATGCGCGGTCCCAGCTCGCGGATGGCCTGCGCGCCTTTCACCAGGTTGTGCGCGCCGGTGAGGTCATGCACTTCTGAATCGTTGATAATGATAGCGTCGACCCGTTTGAGTACGGCCTCGAGCTCGTCGAGCGAGGTGTGAATCCAGAGGTCCATGGTGTCTAGGCCCACGAACTGTGCCTCGGCCTGTTCGAGCACCTCGCGCTGGAGGGCGGGGTGAATGTTGCCCAGGAACAGATATTTGGCCTGGCGGGCGCCCTCGGGCAGTTTGGGATGGAATTGCTCGAACACGTTTAGCTGCGTCTCGAGCGTATCGCGAATGTTCACGTCCTCATGGTAGCGCCCGGTCCACCGGAAGGTCTTCCCGGGTATGCGTTCCATCCCCTCGATGTCAATCCCCTTCGACTCGAACAGTTCCACGTGCCGCGCCGGGAAATCTCCTCCCACCACACCCACCAGGTGTACGCGCGTGTAGTTCGCTGCGGCCAGTGCGAAATAGGTCGCCGCGCCGCCTAGTCCTTCTTCATTCCGGCCCCAAGGTGTCTCGACCGTATCCAGGGCCACCGAGCCCACTACTGTGACACTCATTAGCGCGACCTTCCCATAACCGTGCACCGTGCACCGTGGGGTGGTACCAGGCGTTGGGCGCCGGTCAATTACCGACAGCGGCCGACACGGGCGTGAACGGCCGGTAGACCATCGTGTCGGGCGGCACGCAGGCGCGGCGATTGAAGCATTCGACTTGCCCGGCCAGGCCGGCCGCATCGCCGGTGAAGAACTGGCGAAGGGTCTGGCGGCTAAACTCCCGCTCCTGCCCCGCCTGACCGGCCACGCGGGCTATCAGCGCCAGCTCCGCCGAAACGGAGGTCGCTATCCCCCGCTTGCTGATCTCTGAAATGAGTTCCGCGTTCTCACGAACCGCCTTTTTCGATGAACGCTCGCCCACCCGGTACGGGAGCGCTGGGCTGAAGCCCGGAGCGGGAAATTCGGCGTAGCTGTCCGTAATCCAGCGGATGTACCGCTGTGGGGCAATCCGGAACCCGAAGTCCTCTGCCCAGCAATACCAATCCGAGCCCGGCGTCACTTGGGGCAATCCTATTTCGACAGCGTGGGGTCGGGTGCGATTGATGATTCGGGACGTCTCGGCCCTCGAGTGGTAATCGTCCGCCGGGCAAGGGTAGACGAACTGCGCCACGGTGAAAATGTCCGCCGCAACGCAGGCCCGCAGGACCTCTTCGGCCTGCGTCACGCCGAACCCCCGTGCATAATAGTCGTCGAGTAATCGCTGGCTGCCGGTATCGACTCGAATCGAACACGCCTGGCACCCCGAGGCGCGCAAGGTTCCGGCTATGTCCGGCCGAGCATAGCACAACTGCACCGGCCTGCTATAGCACACCGCCATGCGCCGGGCTACGATGGCCTGGGCGATGGTCTGGACGTGAAAGACGGGCGTGCCGGCGCCGGTAAAGCGAAACGTACGCGCGCCGTGCAGCCGGCCCAGTTGCACCATCTCATCGCATGTGGCGCGCACGGAATGCAGGCGGACGCACTCTTCGCTGAGCGCCGGCTGGGGACATGCATGGCATGCTTCGGCGCACCCGCGGCTGTCTTCGAGCGTGAAGAGTTTGACTTTGGTCGAATCATGCAGCGCCGGGTAGGCGTCCAGAGTGTAGACCGGCTCGGGAAAACTGTCCAGGCACTCCTCGTTGCGCCGTGCACTGAGATGCCGGCTGCCAACGGCCGTGGGCGCCAGGTTCGGAATCGGCGCCCAGGCTTCCGGACGGCCAATTCGCTCCGCCAGCTCGACCAGTGCCAATTCACAATCGCCCACGCATAAGCAATCGAAAACGTCGGCCCGGCCCGATTGCGCCAGTACCTCCCCATGCACATCCAGCCACGTCCCGGTCGCAATCAATCGCAGTGAGGGCCGCTTTTCACGAAGCCGTAGGGCGAGTTGGCGCACACCATGGAGCTCTTCCTTGTGGTGCACGGCGAAAACGACGAAATCCAGGTCCCGTACCGATGCAAGTTCGTCCGCGATCGTCGCGCAGAGTTGCGCATGCCGTGCCTCGAAAGCCCGGCGCAGACCGCGCAGGCGGCGCGGGACCCCGGCGCGGGGCTCCACAACCGACTCGCCCAGCCATCCGTCCGCGAGACGTTGCGCGGTTTCGCGCCACTTGGACGGAAACAGTCGCTCGAACACTTCTACCGTGCCGTAATCCCACACCTGGGTCCAATGTTCCGCCCCGAGCAAACTCGCGGCCAACGCCGCGAGATGGCGGTCCGGCGCTAAGGCCGCAAATGTAACCGGGTACCCTGGACAACGGACCAGAATGCTACGCGTTTTCATGGCCCCTCCTCACCGCTGGTCTCCCCCTGGTGCGGCTCTCGATATTGCACCTGCTCCCCTCACCAGTGGTATTCTCCTGTTGACTGCCACCACAAAATATGGCCGATAAATAGAATCAAGTACAATATATTGTGTTTATACTACCACGAACGCCCTACATATGCAAGCAAAAAGATCCCCTCAAAACGTCGGGCGGGTTGTCCCACAGTTGCCTTGTCGCCGAACTCTGCGGAGGGCCTCGGCAAGGCCAAAGTGGTATTAGTCGTTGTCAATCCCGTATACTTTTCCCCATGAAGTGTTTGCTTTTGACTAAAACAGCCTCTCTTGTTGCCATAATGCTACTTGCGACAGCATGTCAACATGGCGGGACGTCCGTAATGGCTCATTCGACCACAGTGGTTGACCTCGAGTTGCTGCTCGCGAAGTCGCCTCGCGCCGCACTGTTGCCGGAACTGCAAACGCGCCCGGTTTCCGAGCTTGCCGAAACAGAACACGGCGCAGCAATCCTGAACTGGGCCCGCAAAGCGCCTGAAACCACGACCATTCCAGAGACCACCTACACGCGCTATCGGCAGTTCCGGCGCATGGGGGCGCGTGCGCCGTATGAAGGGCCGTATTTCAAGAAGCGCCAGTTGCTCGCCCAGGAGGTCATGGCGGCATGGCTGGGAAACGATGATTCGCGCATCGACCGGCTCAACGACCTGATCTGGAGCATTTGCGAGGAGACGACCTGGGTGGCGCCGGCACATGAGAAGAATGTGTGGACGATTGACCTGTTCAGCGCCGAGACCGCCGTGAACCTGGCCCACGTGCTCGAGCTTCTTGGCGACCGGCTGCCCGAGGAAGTCCGCGACCGCGTCCGCGCCGAGATCAAGTCGCGCATCATGGACCTCTACCTCGAGCACGGCTCTGAATACTGGTGGGCCGCCGGGCGCAACAACTGGACCGGTGTGTGCGCGGGCTCGATCGGTCAGACTTTCTTGTTGCTCGAGGACGACGTCGAGCGGCAGGCGCAGGCCCTGGCGCTGGTGCTCGAACAGCTCGAGCGGTTCATCGAGCATGCCTTCGAGGAAGACGGCGGATGCCTCGAGGGTATCGGCTACTGGAACTATGGACTGATCCACTACGTGGGGTTTGCGGAGATGCTCCGCGCACGGACCAACGGGGCCATCGACCTGCTCAGCCATGAGAAACTCCGCGCCATTGCGCAATACCCGATGACCGTCGCCATGGGCCCGCACGTTTACGCAAGCTTCGCCGATAGCCACGAGCATTCCGCGGTCCGTCCGTTCTTGGCGGCGCGGCTGGCTGAGCGCACCGGCGCCGTTGGCCTGCGCGGCATGATCGGCGGGACCACGAGTTGGCGTCTGACCACCGTGCTGCGCAACCTGACGTGGTGGGACGGCAAGCCGGGCGCCATGCCCCCGCTCGAGAGCGTGTTTCTCCCTGTTTCCGGGATTGCCCGCCTTGTCGATGAGAGTGGGGGAGTCGCCCTTGTCCTGGCTGCAAAGGCCGGCCACAACGGCGAGCCCCATAATCACAATGATGTGGGCAGTTTCATACTGCGCGTCGGAGAACAGACCTACCTGTGCGATCCCGGCGGCGGTCTCTACAACAAGGATTACTTCGGCCCAAAGCGCTATGAGAACGTCTTTGCGAACTCCTACGGCCACAGCGTGCCGCGCATCGGCGGCCAATTACAAGCGCCGGGCGCCGAGCGGCGCGGAACGATGGAGCGCCTCGAGGAAAACTCTATCCGCATCACCTTCCACGGGGCGTATAACGTGCCTGGCCTCGAAGAAGCGGCGCGTGTTATCACCGTGCACAACGGTCGGGCAACCCTCGAGGATGTCTTCCGATTCAGAGGCGATGGGCTCGAAATTGAGGAGGCCTTCATCACCTGGCGGAACGTGGAAGTCGACGGCAGTGCCGCACGCGTAATCACCGGCGACGGCGTTCTCGAAATTCGCGCAGAGCAAGGCACATTCGCCGCAGAACGGCTCGAAGACGCCTGTGAAGCCAACCAAAAGAGCGGCGTGTTGACGCGACTCACGGTCAACTATCCGCCCAGCCCGAAAATCACGGCCCGCTTCACCATCACCTTCCACCCGGCAAAGTAACGCACCATCCAACCACAATCGTGATGGCTCAAAGCCGACTGCTGGTTGCTGAAAGCCGGCTGCGGGGGCTATACTGCGCGGGGATGAGTGAGACGCGTGAAGAAAAGGGGCCGCCGCGAGTGTCGGTCATCATTCCGTCGCTGGATGGCTATCGGGACGGGTGCGTGCCGCGCTTGCTCGAGAGCATCGAGGCGCAGTCGCTCCAGGACTTCGAGGTGCATGTCGTCAAAGGGGTGGCGCCCCAGGGCAAAGCGATCAATCAGGGCGCGGCGGAGGCCCGCGGCGAGGTCCTGCTCATTCTCGACGACGACAGTCGCATGGCTGATGAAACCGTGTTTCAAAACTTGGTGGACGCGCTTGATGCGGACCCGGCCATAGGCATGGCGGGGGCGAGCATCGTGCCGGCGCCGGACGCGACCCCCTTCCAACGGCGCGCTGCCCGGCAGTTCCCCCGGTTCAACACACCCTTGGTGGACGAAGTCACCGACAGCGACCTGGCGTGTCACGGCTGTTGCGCGATCCCTGCGGAGGTCTTCGAGGAAGTCGGCGGTGAACGCGAGGATATCCTCCGCGGCCTTGACCCGGACCTGCGCGTCCGACTGCGCCAAGCGGGCTACCGCGTCGTGCTCGTGCCCCACACCCGCGTTTATCACCCCCTGCCGGACGGTTACTATCGGCTGCTGCGGACATTTTTCCGCAATGGTTTCGGCTCAGCCTATGCTCAGAAATTCCACCCTGACACCGTGTACGAAACGCACGAGGAACTCGAGGCCACCCGCTTTCAGCCCAGCACAAGCTTGCACTATCGCATCGCGCGCTTCCCGTTGCGCTTGGTCAAGGCGCTGGCCGAGGGCAAGTTCATCCGATTCGGCGCGTACTGCGCCTATGCCTGCGGATATGCCTGGGGCATGGTAACCGCCAGGGAACAGGTTATTGGAGAGTAGTCAGTTGTCGTGGGCATACAATGAGAAGAAGACCAAGGAAGGAACAAGGATTGCCAGGACATTCAGGATAATACGAAGACATCCTGTCCATCCTTGTTGAAAATCGAAGGTGCGTAATACGAAGGCCGCGATCAAGCAATCGGTGAAAGGCGTGGTGGCCGCAGTGGGGAGGGCCATGCCTGCTCCCAGGGCAACCTCGCGGATTCTGACGTACCACAGCATAGGACTGCGCGATCACGATATGAACGTGCGCCCGGACCCGTTTCGCCGGCAGATGGAATGGCTTGCCTGCCACGCTGAGGTAATTACGTTGGCGGACGCCGCCGATCCTAAGCCAGGCGTCGCGGTGACCTTTGATGATGGCTACCGGGACAACCTCCTTAACGCTGCACCGATCCTGCGGGAACTGGACATCCCGGCGACGGTGTTCATCGTGGCCGGGCGAGTCGGCGGCATGCTGGACCACGACACGGCCCCGGAAACCGCCGCCTTGCTTACTTGGGATGAAATCCGCGGACTTGAAGCCATGGGGTTCACGATCGGCGCACACACACTCACCCACCGGCGCCTCTCGCAACTTGACCCGGAGGAGCAACGCGAGGAGATCGCCGGATGCGCCCGGTCTCTCGAGGAAAATCTCGGCCACGCTCCCGCAGCATTCGCCTATCCCTTTGGGTCCTCGGCGGATTACACCCCTCTCAGTAAGCAACTGGTGCGCGAGTCCGGGTTTGCCTTCGCCGTGTCCAATCGCTACGGACCGAACGGGCCTGGCGCGGATCGCTGGGCTCTCCGGCGCATCTGGATCGATGCCACAGATACCCTCGAGAGCTTCAAAGCGAAAGTGGAGGGCCGGCTGGACCTGCTTGCCGTCCTCGATTCCGGCGCAGGTCTTCGTGCCCGGCGCGCGCTCAATCGCATGCTCGGCGTGAAGTAACCGGAGAACTTTGCCCAGGGGCGTTCTGTGCGGCTGTCACTGGGCCACGGCTACTCAATGTGCGGCTGGTTGTTTCTGGACTAAACTTCGCAAAGTGCCATTTGGTAAAATCCGACAGGCGAGCAGGGAGGCTCTTCGAGCCTGCGTATGTTGCTCGCAGTAAATGTGTTACCAATGCTCCCTCGGCTTGCGCCGGAGACAGGCCTGTGCTATACTTCGTGTAAAGAGTGAAATCGTCGAGTTCAACTTTCAGGAGGGGGTCCGTGCATGGCGGATATCCTGAACCAAGATGAAGTTGACCTCCTTTTGAGCGCAGTTTCAGAAGGGGAAGTTCCCCTTACGGAAAAAGCGGAGGCGCCGGAAGCTGAGGCCGAGCTCGCTATGAGCACGTATGACTTCCGCCGCCCGGAACGGGTCTCGAAGGAGCAGTTGAAAGGGCTGCAGAGCCTTTTCGAGGCCTTCGCGCGAGAAGTCAGCATTGTGTTCCCCCCATTCCTGCGTACTGTGGTGCGCGTCGATCTAACCTCGATCGACCAGTTGACGTATGACGAGTTTATACTGTCGGTGGCGCGGCCCACGGCCTTATCAATCGTGAATATGTCACCACTGGAGGGCAACGCGGTGCTCGAGTTGAGCCCGACCATGGTGTTCCCGATCCTGGACCGGGTCCTCGGTGGCAAAGGTATGACGTTGGCCGAGCCGCGTGAACTCACCGAGATCGAGAACCGCATTATCCAGCGTATCTCCACGATGATTCTGGACAGTCTCAAGCGTTCATGGGAACAGCTCATCGAGTTCCATTTGAGCATTGTAGCTCAGGAAAGCGACCCGCTCATAGTGCAAATCGTGGCCGGTAGCGAGATGGTCATCCTCGTGGGCTATGAGGTTCACATCGGCGAGACCGTCGGCACCATGAACATGTGCATGCCGCTGCTGGTCTTAAACCCCGTCCTCGACCAAATCTCGCGGCAGACGCATTACATGCGCAAGATGAGCACGCAGATGGCCACCCACACCCGCAAGACCATCAACGACATCATCGAGAGAGCGGGGGTAGACATCGAGGCTGTCTTGGGACAGACACCGCTGAGGCTCGATGAGATCATGCGGCTGCAAGTGGGCGATGTAGTGCAATTGGACTCCAGTCCGGATGAACCGATCACGGTTACCGTGGGTGGATTGCCCACATTTTACGCCCAGCCAGGCCGTAAAGGCGAGCAGAGCGCGGTGCAACTGACAAACCTCATTCGAGGGTGAGAGGACCAGTGATGGAGGTAACCGCTTCGAATATCGTTGTTGAAAGCTTTTTGAAGGGGTGTTTCGATATCCTCGATGCCCTGCTTTCGCTCTCCTTCGGTTCCCCGGCGGACATGTACGGCCAGACCGATATTCAGGAACTCACCGAGAGTAAACTGGGCGAGATGCTCGGAAACTATCCCGTCGCCATGCGGGCGCGACTCAAGCGCGGCGGCGCGGTAGCCATGCTGCTTACCGTGGATGATGCGGCACGGTTTGTGGGCTTGACATCCGGCGATCAACCGGCGCCGAAGGACGCCCTGGAAGAGACAGACTTGGCTACGCTCAAGGAGATCGCGACCTCCTGCTTGGGCGGTGGCGTCAGCAGCCTGATGGATACGTTTGGTCTTGACCCCGAGCAGCTTGAAGACACACAGGTGGGCATAGGCCCTTCCGTGACCGGCGATTTAACGGCCCTCCTGGGCGATGGCGCGATCGTGGCCCCGTTCAAGTTCGCCTCCCCCCCACAGCTCGACGGCGGCGGGGTATTACTGTTTTCCCAGGACATCGAAGCGATGGTGCCGAGTCAACTGACGAATCCGCCCGATACAGGTGCCGCGGTGGGAGAGCTGGCGGTCAATGCGCATCTGTCCGAGGCTGAGATGAGCGATATTTTGAGCGGATTCAGCCCCGAGTCGGGCGAAGAAGTCCCCGTGCCGAGCGAGGTCTTTCCCTCCGCTGCAGTAGAGGCGCCAACCAACCTCGACATGGTGTTGGACATCAAACTGGTTGCTACGGCCCGTTTAGGCCACGTCGAGATGCCCATCGGCGAGATTCTAGCGCTCGGCCCAGGGTCAATTATCGAAGTGGGTCATCTGGTCGACGAACCCATCGAGCTGCTCGTGAACGATAAACTGATTGCGCGCGGGGACGTTGTCGTCATAGATGAGAAGTTTGGGCTCCGCATTACGGAAATCGTCAGCCCCGAGGAGCGGATTGAGAGCCTGCGTTGACGGAAACCGAGGAAAAAAAGCTCTGGGTGCGGTTCAAAGAACATGGCGATGACGACGCGCGCGATATGCTGGTTGTGCACCACATGCGCGTGGTCAAATACATCGCCGGGCGCATGGCCATACATATCCCCGCCAGCATCGAGATGGATGACCTCGTCGGCTGGGGTGTGCTGGGGCTCATGGACGCCCTCGAAAAATTCGACCATCGCCAGGACTTCAAGTTCACTACTTACGCGTCCGCGCGAGTGCGCGGCGCCATCATCGACGAGATCCGAACGCTGGACTGGGCGCCGCGGTCGTTGCGGGCCATGGCACGTAAGGTTGGTGAGGCCAAAAACAGGCTGCGACAGCAAAAGGGCATCGAACCTACTGTAGAAGAGATCGGCCAGGAACTGGGCACAACCGCCGGAGAGGTCGAGGACACCGCCGCCCAGCTTCAAACCGCACAGGTGCTCTCCCTGGACGACTACCTGCCACGCGACAGCGAGGACGCTCGTAAAGTCGACGTCACAAGCGACGCGGCGGCCACCTCGCCTGGGCAGGCGGCTCAAAAGCGCGAGCGCATCGAGATGCTGGCCGAAGCGATTCTACAATTACCTGATCAGCAGCAGAAAGTGTTAAACTTATATTACTATGAGGAACTTACGTTGAAGGAAATCGGCGCTGTCATGGATGTCTCGGAATCGCGTGTCTGCCAAATCCACAGCGCCGCGATGAAAAAACTGCGCAAAGTTATGCTGCTACGAGGTGCATGATGCCTCAACCGATAGATTTGCAGACAGAAATGGCCCGCGTTATCGCGACCGAGCGGATTCAGCAAATTGCAGACCGGGCCTCGCTGGTGGCACAGCAACGGATGGCGGCCTATGAGCAGGATGCCCGGGTCGATGTCGAAACGGCTGTGCATGAGCCTCAGCCCAAGAGCGAGGAGGTCGAGGCGGAGGCGCGGCGCCGGAATCCTTACATGGGGCGCAGGCGGCGCAGGCGGGCGTCCCAGTCTGAGGACGAGAAAGAGCGCGAGGCGGCTCATAAGTTCTACACGGCGGACGAACACGAAGAAACCGTGGAAAACCCCGACGAACATCACTTTGATGTCACCGTGTAGAAGTCTGCTGCTATTCTGGGGACAGTATACTTTGCTATTCTGGGGACAGTATACTTAATTCAGTAGGAAGCGGAAACCAGGACCAAAGACCAAGAACGACTGAATTAAGTATACTGTCCCCAGAGTAGTAACGAGGAGCACAGGACATGCTGAGAACCCTGGTGAGCAACGGGTTTATTGCCGCGGGATGGATTGCGGTAGGCATCGTCTTCGTACTTCTCTTCTTCCTTTACCGGCGTGAAGCAAAAGCCCACCGCACCGCGCAAAATAGCCCTCGAACCGAGCTCACGAACATGACGATCCTCCTACAAACCATGCGCGACATGCTCGACAAGCAAAAAGCGCTTGCCCGCGAGTTCAACAAGAGCCTCGACCATAAAGTCACCATTATCCGCAAAGTGGTCCGCGCCGTAACGGACGAGCGTGAGCGACTCAACAAGACACACCAGGAACTCACCCAGATGATGACGGCGGCCAAGGCCGACCTCGCCCGCATTCGGGCACATGCCACGGCCATCAAGGCTAACCAGACCGCCGCACCTTCGCAGACGCCCATCCCCGGGCCGAAGGAATCCACAAGCCCGTCCCGGCCGGCACGGACACCCCAAGTGCGGGTCGATCAGCCGCTAGTGACGGAGCAATCTCCCACGCTTCAAGTCCTCGCCCAACCGGCGAATCCGGACTCGGATGGCGACCTCATCGATACCTGGGTGGGTCTGGATTTCGGTGGCGACGAACCCAATCCCTACGCGTTCGAAGTGCCCGAGGTGGTCCCGGATGTGGCCGAAGACCCTGAGACGGCCCGCGAGGCATTCCGGAAGTTGCTGAACCTCTCTGAGGAACCTGCACAAGACCAATCACCAGCCCTTGCCCCGGGCAAAACCAACGGCCGAAGCCGGTCGGGGACGCTGCGCGCGCGTGTATTGGAATACAGCGATGCCGGAATGTCTGTGCCCGAGATTGCACGGGAACTGGGCCTCGGTAAGGGAGAAGTGCGCCTGATCCTCAGCATCGGCGCCAAGGAAGCGAAGCACAGAGGACAAAGAAAACACGGAACTGTACAGGGGTAAACCCGGAGAACGGCGTGTAGCGTCGGTAAATATGACGTGTGGCATCGTTCCCGTCGGTGTTATACAGAACGTCATAAATAATGCCGCATATTGGCGGAAAATTGCACGAGCGGTGCCCTCGCGTCATTGCGGGCGCAGCGAAGCAATCACTTGCCACAAAGGCCATTGGTTCAAGTGATTGCCGCGTCGCTCACTTCGTTCGCTCCTCGCAATGATGCGATGCGGTGCCAATTATGACGCTGCGTATAGCTTCAGCTAAGATAGAATCCGGCCCTTTTCGGGAGGACAGTAATAGTATGGGATTCACGTTTATCGAAGGTACGGTCACAGGACCTACAGGGCAGCAACAACAGGTGAATCTCCTTATCGACAGCGGAGCAAGTTATTCG
>Ga0315541_1003169_pt1 | contig 12911 bp, 13 predicted proteins | sample SalMarSW160190MG_FD_203095 | JGI IMG/M metagenome (GOLD analysis project Ga0315541, IMG submission 203095) | Salt marsh sediment microbial communities from the Plum Island Ecosystem LTER, Massachusetts, United States - Salt Marsh Sediment SW1601-190 ...
ATTTTTGGGTATGGAATCATCGTGTTTATCACAATAAAAGAGATTTTCTTGGTCGTATTCCTGCTTATAATGCAGCCGCATTGATTTCTTTTGGAGTTAAAATGGCATTGCTTGTTACCATAGAAATGATTTTTCATTTTGATGTGGTCGTATGTAATTTGATTGCATTGTTATTCTCCGGAACCGTTAATTTTTTTATGAGTGAGAAATTAATATTTAAAGAAGAAAAAATAATGATTGAAACCGCAGAAGAAGATATTAGATAGTAACTATCAAATAAAACAAGTTCATATTTAGAAACAGAATTTTAAGACAACCCAGACTTAATTCAAAAATCACATTAAAAAAGTCATAAATACAAATTAGCACTCTTAAAACAAGAGTGCTAATTTTTTATTGACATTTTATTCTTTCTGTTTATATTTTATTTAGACTGATAAAAACAGTCGCAAAAAATAAATTATCGGAGGTGGAAATGTCTATTATCAGATACCGACCTTTAAAAGGTCTTATGGACAGATTCTTTGAGCAGGATTTTATGCCGCATTTCCTTGACCGTTGGGAATGCAGAATTCCTGTGGATGTTTATGAAAAGGGAGGAGAGATTAATATGGATTTTGAACTCCCTGGATTATCTAAAAAAGATATTTCAGTTGAACTTGACGGAGACACTCTGACAGTTCGCGGTAAGCTTGAAAAGGATAAGACTATTGATGAGGAAAGTTACTATCGCAGAGAAAGGTCTTACGGTGAGTTCTCTCGTTCATTTACCATTCCAAAAGATATTAAAGAAAAAGATATCACTGCCAGTTTTGAGAAAGGAATCTTAAAGACAACATTCCCAAAAACAAGAGAGATTGAAGCCAAAAAGAAGATTGAAATCAAATAAATCCGGATAAAATAAAAAGCCTATTCGCTTTATTGTGAATGGGCTTTTTATTTTTATTTAATGTTCAGTTTTATAAATATTGACATTAATATAATTTTTTTAGGATTTTAAAAAAATTTAATGAGGAGAAAAAATGAGAAAAAATCTTATTCTATCGGCTTTGTGTTTCATAATTTTATTTAGTTTTGGTTACAATTGTAAGTTAATTGCAAATTCAGATCAAAGTCATCCGTGTGAGGAATCAGAATGCAACAAAGAAAAAAATATTGTGGGGTTAGAAATAGTTAATTTTACAGAAGATTCTAATTTGAAAAAGGCAGGAGCTCAAATTGGTGACATAATTATTAAGTATAATGGCGAAAAAGTTGATTGTATCAAAGTTCTAAATGCTCTTAAAGAATCTGTTGAAACTCCAGAGGTTGAAGTTGTATTAAAACGCAATGATAATGAAATTAAATTTACAATCCCAAAAGGACAAATTGGTGTCTATCTGCGTGAAGTGGTTCCTGAGCACAAAGTAGATGAAGATGCAGTTATTATTGAGGGTATTGGAAAATTAGGTTGGGGTTTAGGAATGGAGAACTCCTTTTTAGGTGCTGTTACAAGACTTGATGAAAAATCCGGAAACGATATTAGTTATGCAAATATTTTGGGACTTTCTGGATATGCTTTCAGATTGCAATTTTTTGATGGCTGGTGCCCAAGTTCACCTGATGCAACTTGCGGAAAAGATGTAGGTTCTGAAATTCTTGAGAAGTTAGGATACAAATTTGAAGTTTATCATATGGCAACTGAATTTACAGATGAAGATATGGTGAAATCTGCAATATCTGAAGATGGGATTCGTAAGATTATTATGAAGAGTATTGATTCTGGATGGCCCGTTATTGCTGTAGATTTGATTGAAATTCCAGAATGGGGTATTATTACTGGTTATCAAAAGGATGGCAAGGAACTTTTCTGTAGAACATATTTTGATAAGACAAAAGGATATGAACTTGCACAAAAAATGCCCTGGGTAATTTTTGTTATCAAAAACAAAGAAGATGCTGATATTGAACCATTGTATAAACAATCACTCAGAGTTGCAAAAGAGGTCTATAATACTGATAAATATGAAAATTATTTTTCTGGTATAACTGCAATAAAACAATGGATAAAAGCTTTGGAAAATGAAAAGTATTTTGAAGAAATTGATAATAAAAAATTAGACGAAGTTATTCTTGCAAATTGGTGGATATATTATAGTCTTCTTGATGCTCGTAATATTGCAACAAATTACTTATCTGACAATATTGAAAAATTCAATGTAAATGAAGATTTGATTAATGAAATTATTGAAAAATATAAAACTGAAGTTGAGATTTTACAGAATGGCTTTAAAAATGTTCCATCTCAAGAAATGCTCCAAAGTGGCATGAAGTGGGATAATCAATTAAGAAATAAACAGATAGATACTCTGAATGAATTCTTAGATATAGAAATTGAAGTTAACGATATTCTCGAAAAAATAAAGTAATTTTTGAATTATGTCTAATCAACCTCCAAAAGTAATTGTATTTACATCACCATATTGTTCCTGGTGTAAAAGAGTAAAAAGTTATCTTCATCAGAATAGAATTAGATTTACAGAAGTTGATGTAACTAAAAATTCTTCTGCTGTAAGAGATATTGTTAGAAGAACTGGTCAACAAGGTATTCCTGTAACTCTTGTAAATAATAGACCTGTAATTGGATTTGATAGAGCTAAGTTAGATAGATTATTAAATATTAGAAGATAATTTTTAAAAAATATTTGCAGATTGGAAGGAGAAAATAATGGGATTGTTAAATAATGAAGTTAAAAGCCAATTGGAAAAAATTTTTGAGAACTTAGATAAAAAGGTCAGACTAAAATTATTCACCCAGAAATTTGAATGTCACAGTTGTCAGGATACTCATCAACTTTTGCAAGAAGTCAGTGAATTATCTAATAAGTTGCAATTAGAAGTATTTAATTTCCTGGAAGCTGAGGAAGAGGCTAAAAAATATGATATTACTGAATTGCCTACCCTTATTGTTGAGGGGAAAAGAAATTATAACATAAGATTTATTGGCATACCAGCCGGTTATGAATTTTCCTCACTTTTGGAATCAATAAAAATGGCTTCCACTGGAAATACACTGTTAAGTGAAGAAGGTAAAAAATTCCTGAATAGTTTAGAAGAAGATATTCACTTAAAGGTTTTTGTAACACCAACCTGCCCATATTGTCCGCGATCAGTTATTTTAGCCCATCAGATGGCGTATTATTCTAATAGGATTAAAGCAGATATGATTGAAGTAACAGAATTTCCGTATTTAAGCCAGAAATATAATGTAGTGAGTGTACCCCTTACAGTAATTAATGAAACGGTCTCGCAGGTTGGTGCAGTGCCAGAACAGATGTTAATTGAGAAAATCAAGGAGGCAATTAGATAAGGAGCTATGATGGATTTTAATTTAACATTAGACGCAAGAGAAAAAAGTGACTCAAATTATGATGTGGCTATTGTAGGAGGAGGTCCATCTGGACTTACTGCTGCTATTTATACCTGTCGTGCAGGCTTAAAAACATGTATTTTTGAAAGTGGGGTAATTGGTGGTGAAGCAGCTTCTACTGATTTGATAGAAAATTATCCTGGTTTTCCTGATGGTATTTCAGGAATGAAATTGACTGAAAATATGGAAAAACAGGCAAGAAAATTTGGTGTAGAAATTATTACCGATAGAGTAGTTAAAATAGAAGAAGATATTTCTTCCCAATATGATGAGTATAAAATAATCTATACAAATTCTGGACAGATTAAAGCTAAAGCGATAATTATTACAGTTGGCACCAAGCCAAAGTTATTAAATGTTCTAGGAGAGAAGGAATATAAGGGTCATGGAGTTTCTTATTGTGCCACTTGTGATGGTTTCTTCTATAAAGATAAAAAGATTGCTGTAATTGGTTGTGGAAATTCTGGTATTCAAGAAGGATTATTTCTCTTAAGATTTGTTAAACAGATTGAGTTTGTTGAATTTCTTCCTAAGCCTACTGCTGAAAAGGTCTTACTTGATGAAATCAAAAAATATGAGAATGTGAATTTTAATTTAAACAGTTCACTACTAAGCATAGAAGGAAATTGCAAATCAGTAACACATATAAAAATAAAAGATAATGAAACTAATAAGATAAAGGAAATTAAAGTCTCTGGTGTTTTTATCTATGTTGGCTTAAAACCCAATACAGAGTTCTTAGAAGGATTTGTTAAGAGAGATAAAAGCGGTTATATTATCGTTGATCAAAATCAACATACTAATGTTCATGGCGTTTTTGCAGCTGGCGATGCAACAATTGATACGGTCAAACAGATTACAACTGCTGTTGGTTCGGGCGCAAGAGCAGCTAATAATGCAAGACACTATATTGAAAATATGAAATTCTAATTCTTAGATTGAAATCAAAAATATTATAGGAGGAGATATGGCATTAGAACTGAATGAAAGGAACTTTGATCAAGTCATAAACTCTGGCAAAATAGTGTTAGTTGATTTTGGGGCTGAATGGTGTATGCCATGTAAAATTATGGATCCAGTTACTGAAGAACTGGCAAATGAAGTAGATCATGAAAAAGTAGTAATAGCTAAATGTGATGTGCAGGCAGAACCGAAAATAGCACAAAGATTTAGTATTATGAGTATCCCTACATTACTTATATTCAAAGATGGAAAGGCAATGGACCAGATGATTGGTGTGGTTCCTAAAAGGAACATTAAAGAAAAAATAGACCAGTATATTTCATAGAATTTATGGCAGACCAGATAAAGATTGCATGCGAAAATTGTCTCTACTGGAAGAGTCAACATTGTGAAAATTTTTCATCAAAATGGTTTGGAATGATTACTTCAAAATCACAGAATTGCGGACAGTTCAAAGTAAAGAAAATTGAGAAGAAAAAAGAAGAATCTTCAATTGATAAGAAAATTAAGAAAACACAAGAGAGTAATAAAGAAAGATGAGGCCCTATAGGTTTATATGACTCCCCAAAATAATTTGGATATAGAGAGAACACTCTGCCTTATAAAACCTAATGCGGTTTCTTCCGGAAAAATCGGAGAAATACTTACAATATTAGAAGACGACGATTTCCATATTTTAAAAATGAGAATGATGCAAATGAGCCAAACTGTTGCACAGAGGTTTTATTACATCCACAAAAATAAACATTTTTACGATGGACTAATTGAATTTATGACGAGCGGTCCAATTATTGCAATGATTCTTGAAAGCGAAGATGCAATTAATAGATTAAGAAGATTAGCAGGAGATACTGATTCAAAAATTGCTGACAAAGGAACAATAAGAAATAGATATGGTGCTGATATACAACGAAATGCTATCCATGCATCTGATAGTATTGAAAGTGCTGTATATGAAATAGATGTAATTTTCGGACACAAAAAGAAAGGAGAAGTCTAAAATGAATATCCTGGTTCTAAATTGTGGGAGTTCATCTATAAAATTTCAGTTCATTAATTCAGACACGCAAGAGGTTCTGGCTAAAGGAATTGTTGAAAGGATTGGAGAGGAAATTTCATTTTTTACTTTTAAATCTGAAAAGATAAAAAAGCAAAATATAAAAATCTCTGTTGAAAATCATACACAGGGCATTAAGCTAATTTCCGATAGTTTACTTGATTCAAAATTTGGTGTTATCAAAAGTAAAGATGATATTGACGCAGTTGGTCATAGACTGGTGCATGGTGGGGAGGAATTTTCTGGCTCAGTAAAAATTAATGAGAAAGTCCTGGATACAATGAGAGAATGTATTAAATTAGCTCCATTACATAATCCTCACAATATCAAAGGAGTTGAAGCCAGTCAGAAAATATTTTCAGGTGTTCCTCAGTGTGGAGTTTTTGATACGGCATTTCATCAAACTATGCCTAAAAAGGCATTTCTCTATGCACTCCCTCTTGAATACTATACTAAACATAAGATTAGAAGATACGGTTTTCATGGTACTTCACATTATTATGTAGCTAAAGAAGCAGCAAGATATGTTGGCAAGAGTTTGGACGAGCTCAGGATTATAACCTGCCATCTTGGGAATGGTGCATCAATCACAGCAATAGACAAAGGAAAATCTGTTGACACATCAATGGGATTTACACCTTTAGAAGGACTGGTAATGGGAACCCGCTGCGGTGACCTTGACCCTGCTATTCCACTTTACATGATTGAAACCCTTGGCATGAACCCTCAGGAAGTATACGATGTTTTGAATAAAAAAAGTGGAATGCTTGGACTTTCAGAAATAAGCAATGATATGAGAGTAATTGAAGAAGGAATTGAAAAGAAAAATCAAAAAGCATCTGATGCTTTAGAAATCTATGCATATAGATTAAAAAAATATATCGGTGCTTATTTTACTGTTATGAATGGGGTTGATATAATTGTTTTTACTGGTGGAATCGGCGAGAATATGCCTATACTTCGTGAAATGGTTTGCACAAATCTGAACTCTTTGGGCATTATTATTGATACAAAAAGAAATAGAATCACAAAAAGTGGTATTTTAGACTTTTCAGCTGAGGATTCAAAAGTAAAATTACTTAAGATACCAACCAATGAAGAACTTATGATTGCTCTTGAGACAGAAGCAATCCTGAGAAAAGAGATGGGGTATAAAGGTATAAGGAAATAAGGTATAAGGGTAAGGAGGGATAAGGCCTGAGTATGACTGAATATAATGAAAATAAGGATTTTACTACTCTTAAAGCGTGGGGAAAGTGTAGAGAGGTAAGAAATTTTTTCTATAAAGAAGTAATTCCGAAGCTTCCGAATGAAGAAAAATATAATTTAGGAACACAAATTAGAAAAGCGGCAGTTAGTATTACAGCAAATATTGCAGAGGGTTATGGTAGGTTTTACTATCAAGAAGGAATACAGTTTTTTAGAATTTCAAGAGGTTCATTATTTGAACTAAAAGACCATTTAATATCTTGTATGGATTGTAACTATATATCAAAGAATATGTTTGATAATGGAATAAAACTAATTGAATCAGCCAAGGTAACATTAAATGGATATATTAAGTATGTTATAAATAAAGTAAAACAGAAATGAAAATTCGGAATGAAATGGTATAAAGGTATAAGGAAATAAGGTATGCATATGCCAAAATATAATGAAGGCAATAATTTTACACTCTTGAAGTTTAAGAAAAGTTTAGAGAGAAGGAAGGTTCTTTATAAAAAATAAATCCCAAACTCTCCCTTTATACCCTTATATCCCTTATATCCTTATATCCTTTATACCCTTTGACACATAAAAAGTTTCGCTATGAAGTCCAAAATAGTTCTCTTACAAGGTGGCACATCTAATGAAAGAGAGGTTTCATTAGAAACTAGTGATGCAATAAAACAAGCATTAATAAATCTTAAGAAGATTGTTTATATTATTGACCCACAAGACTTTTTTCATAATGGTGAAATGTGTTATTCCAGTATGTTGAAGGAGATATTGACCAGCAAATGCGATATTGTTTTTAATGGTTTACATGGTGGAGATGGTGAGAATGGCACTATACAAAGACTTCTTGAAATCCATAATATTAATTTTACCGGTACAAAATCTTTTGGAAGTTTTGTTTCTATGAATAAAAAGATAAGTAAACTTTTAGTTCAGAATCTGCAACTCACTGTTCCTAAATTTATTTCTTTTTATAAAAATGAAAGTATTTCTATTGAAGAGATTTTGGAAAAGTTTTCTTTACCTTTTGTAGTTAAACCAAACTCCTCAGGCTCATCAGTGGGGGTATCAATGGTTGAAAAGGAAAATCAATTAACAGCAGCAATTAATATTGCGTTTCAGTATGATGACGAAATTTTAATTGAGGAATATATAAAGGGAAGGGAAATAACTGTGGCTATGTTTGGGAATAATCCATTTCCAGTTGTGGAAATCAAACCGAAAAAGGGCTGGTATGATTATCAGCATAAATATACAAAAGGTGAAACCATTTATGAAGTCCCTGCAAAACTAACAAGGACAGAGTCAGACAAAGTTAGCAAATATGCCATTAAGATTTATAATGAATTCCGATGCAGAGATTATGCAAGAATAGATTTTCGGTATGATGGTAAAAAATTTTATTTTTTGGAAGTTAATACCTTACCTGGAATGACAGCATTAAGCCTTGTTCCAATGGCTGCAAAAGCAGTTGGTATTGGCTTTGATGAACTAATAAACCGTATTATTGAAAGAAATTGGAATTATTAGTAGAGTTTAGTATTTTTACTTTTTTAATTTTATGGAAGTTGAAAATTATTAATGCGACACACATCCCGATCCGTCGGGAGGACAGAGGAGTATGAAAATAACACACCTCTTCCCGATAAATCGGGATTTTCCCTCTTAATAGAGTGGAATTAAAAAATCCCCTCTTGAGAGGGGTGGACTCCGATGAAATCGGAGGCCGGGGTGTGTAATATATGGTATATTTTCCTATGAAAAAAATTAAATTTAAATTTATACTGTTTTTTTCTATATCTGTGTTTTTTATAACAATCATACTTTCTCTTACCCCAATCTACAAAAATTTGGAATTGAAATGGATAGATATAAATTTTTCATTTAGAGGTGGGAAAAAACCATCCAATGATATTGTAATAGTTGAGATTTCCGACCAATCATTCAAGGAACTTGGAAGGTATCCTTTTCCACGAAGTTATTATGCAAAGCTCATTGAGAATTTGAACGAAGCTGGTGCGAAACTTATCATATTTGATATTGAATTCACTGAGGCCTCTTTACCAGAAGAAGATGAATTGCTTGCAGAGTCTGCAGCCAAATATGGGAATGTCATTTTTGCAGGAAAATTAATAAAACAGAAAATTGGTGATTCTGTCCAAAAAAGTATTCTAAAACCTATTTCAGATATCACCAAACAAAATATTGATTGGGGATTAGTTGGAATTTCCTTAGACCCTGATGGTTTTGTAAGGCAATATAGCCTTTTTGCAACTTTTTATGACGAGAAGTATTATTCGCTTGATATTAAGGCATTACAAGTTTTAATAAGAGATAAAATAAAAAGTGAACCTGATATTGTAAATTCAACAAACAAATTTCAAGTAGGTCACTATATTTTTCCAAAATATTCGGCTAATACATCATTTATTAATTATTATGGTCCAGCATATACTTTTCCCGTATATTCTATTGATACAGTATTGGATGATGAAAAGTTTACAACATTTAATGAGCAAGAGTTTGGTATTGAATTTAACACTTTTGACGAGTATTTAAGCCAGAAAACCTTTCAAGATAAGATTGTCTTTGTTGGTGCTGCTGCTGAGGAATTACATGATCTTTTTGCTACACCATTCTATAGTTATGGAGATGAAAGAAAGCTTATGCCAGGTGTAGAAATTCATGCAAATTTTCTGGAAATGGTGCTGCATAATGATTGTATTACTTCATTTAGTTTTCTATATTTCTTGATTGGTTTATTGATTTTGATATTCGTTATTAATTTTATTTTTCAATTAGTTAGAAAGCCGATTGTTAATATAATATTATCTGTTGTTTTGATAATTGTTTATCTTTATTTTGTATATTATCTTTTTAGTGTAAAAAACATTTTAATAAATGCAACAGAATTTCCAACCGGTATTTTGATTTCTTTTTTAGGCAATTTGGTCTATCAGTATTACCTTGGGAGCAAAGAGAAGCGATTTATAAAAAATGCATTTCAGCATTACCTTTCTCCAAGTATTATAAAACAACTCACTGAAAATCCAGGTATGCTCAAACTGGGAGGAGAAGAAAAGGTTCTAACCGCTTTCTTTTCTGATATAGCCGGGTTTTCAACTATTTCTGAGAAGCTAACTCCTGAAGAACTGGTTAATTTGTTAAATGAATATTTAACTGATATGACAGACATTATACTTAAATATGAAGGGACTGTAGACAAATTTGAAGGTGATGCAATCATTGCCTTTTTTGGTGCACCTGTTCCTTTTGAAAACCACGCAAAAAGGGCTTGTTTGGTAAGTATTGAGATGCGACAACGACTTGCAGAGTTAAGAGAAAAATGGTCACATGAAAAGCATTGGCCTAAACTTGTTCATAATATGAAAATGAGAATTGGACTTAATACAGGCCCAATGGTAGTAGGTAATATGGGCTCACGCACGAGAATGGATTATACGATGATGGGAGATTCTGTTAATTTGGCATCTCGTTTGGAAGGTGCTAATAAGCAGTATGGAACATATTCTATGATTAGTGAATTTACTTACGAAGCCGCTAAGAGTTTTATTGAAGTACGGGAATTAGATATGATTCGTGTTGTTGGTAGGAGTAAACCGGTTAGAGTTTATGAATTATTATGCAAAAAAGGTGAATTGCCCGAAAAAGAAAGAGTTCTTTACAATTTATTTGCCGAAGGATTAGTTTTATATAGAAAAAAATTGTGGGATGATGCAATCAAAAAATTTGAGGAAGCTTTAAAAATTCAAGAAGATGAACCTTGTAAAAAGTATATTGAAAGATGCAAACAGTATAAACTATGCCTTCCTTCAAAAGATTGGGATGGTGTATTTACACTAATAACTAAATGACAAATTTAATTAGATTCTGAAGAGATTATACTAAAAGCAAAAATATGGAACATTTCTTTCTATAGAAGGCAAAATGCATCCTGCATTGAAGAGTGGATACTCAAAATTTAGCCTGAGTTAAGAATAAAATTTTACAAAAAATGAAATTTTGTGAATTTCTTGACAAACAATTCAAAAACTAAAACCTACTGGAAAAAGAAGAAATATTATCTTGTACCTATTCTGTCAAATATATGATTAAATGCGAATGAATGGAGATAATATGTATCAATTTACGACCACTAATTTTTTTAATTGCAATTTATTGATTTTACATTAAGATTTCTGACTTAATAAAGAGAAATTACATGAAGATAAACTCTTTTATTTTTAACAAAACCGTTTTAGAAAGCTGCCTGATATTATCTAACTCTCAAGAGTAAATGTAGATGGAGACTATTATGTCATATATGGGAAAATGGATACATATTGACATTACAACAGGTAAACATAAAATTGGGAAAACAGATTGGACATTGTTAGAAAAATACATTGGAGGAAAAGGGTTAGGTTTTGCACTGCTTGAAGAGATGGCACCAGGTCCAGATCCTTTTGGTAAAGAAAATCCCTTGATATTTATCTCAGGTCCTTTTACAGGAACAAGAATCCAAACAAGTGCTCGAACAAGCTTAGTTACTCGCTCACCCTTAACAGGTTCAATACATGACAGTCACTGTGGTGGGTATTTTGGACCTCGATTTAAGGCTACCGGATATGACTATCTTATTGTTACAGGAAAAGCAAGGAGTCCTGTTTATCTTTATCTAACTGACCACAAGATAGAAATCAAGGATGCATCAAGTTTATGGGGGAAGGGAATATTTTACACAAATGATGAATTAATTAGACTTCATCCCGGGAAAGACCCAAGAGTTGCATGTATAGGAATTGCAGGCGAAAATCTTTCAAAAATTGCCTGTATAGGTATTGATAAATATCGTCAATTCGGAAGAGGTGGTGTCGGTGCTGTAATGGGTTCAAAAAAGTTGAAAGCAATTGTTGTTGATGGCAATGTTCCTATAAAATATTACGATGAAGAAAAATTTAATGAATTGAATCGTCAACTTGCAAGAGATATTTTAAATAATGAAGGCGTAAAATTCCGTCGTCAAAAAGGAACGATGAAATGTATGCGTTCAGGTCAGGAATATGAGTTTCTCCCAACCAAAAATTTCCAAAAATGTCAGTTTGATGAATTTGAAGGTATTACCTCTGAAACCTGCAGAAAAGAGTTGAATTGGCGAGATACGGGTTGCTATAATTGTGCGATTAGATGCGCTAAAATAGCAAAGTGGGATGGACACGAAGTTGAAGGTCCTGAATACGAAACCACTGCCTTCCTCGGTTCCGGATGTGAAATATCAAACTGCAAAGATGTAGCATGGGCAAATGAAATCTGCGACGATCTTGGATTGGATACCATAAGTGCTGGTGTGACCTGCTCTTTTGCAATGGAATGCTACGAAAAAGGTTTAATAAATGATTGGAATGGATTAAAACTTGAATGGGGTAATGCAACTGCTCAGAGAGAATTGCTTAAACAAATAGCTGAAAAAAAAGGAGTTGGTGAAATCTTTGCTGATGGAACAAGAATCGCTTCCCAAAAAATTGGTAAAAATAGTAAAGAGTTTGCTATCAATATTTATGGTATGGAGTTATCCGGTGTAAATCCACTTGGATGTTTAACAATGGGAGTTTCTCTATCTGTATCTGATTTTGCAAGTCATACAAGATTATGGTGTACAGAACAAGAAATGGGAACTGACTTTAACATCGCAGATATACCTGCAACAGTTGCTAATGGATTGGACACAATCAATACACGAAATAGTCTCGTAATCTGCGATTTTGTTCCCTATGGTTTTGATAGATTAGCACCTATACTTAATGCGGCAACTGGATTTAATCACACGGAAGAATCACTTATGAAAACAGGAGCACGAATAACAAATTTAGCTCGTAGATACAACTTACGAAATGGTAGAAAATATACTGATGATATTCTCCCTGAAAGATTTTTTAAAGAAACATCTCTTGCAGGTTTTATGAAAGGCAAAAAACTTGATAAAGACTTTTTCAAATCAATTGTGCAAAAATACTATAAGATAAGAGGTTGGAATAACAATGGGGAACCAACTAAAGATGTTCTACTTAAATATGAACTTCTATAATTTAATTGATACAAAGGTATAATGTAAAACTAAGTTAAAAAAATGCTATGTACAAAAGAAACTACAACCAACATTGACATTACAAAATGTTAGAAAGGAGCAAAATGGAAGAACGAGAGAAATAGGGTAGTAGAACAGCCTTTTTAATGGCTTCCATTGGTGCTGCTATTGGGCTTGGA
>Ga0315541_1003170_pt1 | contig 12910 bp, 8 predicted proteins | sample SalMarSW160190MG_FD_203095 | JGI IMG/M metagenome (GOLD analysis project Ga0315541, IMG submission 203095) | Salt marsh sediment microbial communities from the Plum Island Ecosystem LTER, Massachusetts, United States - Salt Marsh Sediment SW1601-190 ...
CGCATCACGCGGCAGGGCCACGCCAAGGCCGCGATCCTCGCCGGCGAGAACCGCCTGGACACGCTCCTGAATTGGATCGCCGAACAGCCCATGGGCGGGCGGGCCTTTCGAGAGTTCCCCGAGGAAGTACAGGCCCATGCGGAGATCATGCAGTATGCCTCGAGCCTCGTGCCGAGTCAACGCGCATTTATCGATGAACTGTTGGAACCTTACGCGCGGAAATACTACAAGCGACCCGAGTTTCTCGTCGCGGCTGCAAGCGGGGTGCTTGCGAGAATCCCGGCCGCGCCCGAAGAGGAACGCAAGGCCCTGACGAAGGATATCCTGGGCTGGCTCAAGCAGGCGTGCCTGCGCTGCAAAGACAGCGCAGTGCTCTGGTTCAACCTGGCGTTTGTGTGCCGGCACTCGAGCGCGACCCCGGCAGAGGTACGGTGTCTCGAGCTCACCCTCGAGGCCCACTCCTGCGACTACGGCGGCCTGCTCCTCGGAAGTTTCAGCGACCCCTATTACGCGGCGTCGCGCCGTGCGCTGGCGCTAGGCAAGCAGCGCGTCGAGATGATTTGGGCGGCTGCGGCAACGCGCCTGGCGCAAATCTGGCTCGAGCGGGAAAAGTACGAAGAGGCGCGCGACATGGCCGTGAAAAGTATCGGATGGATGCCCAATATCGCCTTACCATACCGAATCCGGGCGGTGGCTGAGAGCCGCCTGGGTAAACTGGAAGAGACGGCCCGGATTCTCGCCGAGGGCCTGCCGTTGACCGCGTTCGATGCCGATTACCGCATGGACATGGTCCGCGCCTGGCAGGCCTTGGGCAAGCACGACGAAGCGCGCGAACTCGCCGCGGAATCCGCGCGGCTGTTCGCCGCGTGTTGGGGCGCCGAGGAGGTCGCGAAGATGTTCCAGGAAGCGAGCGAGACGACTTGACCCGCCCATCTGTGCGAAGTGCGAAGTGCGAGGTGCGAAATGCGGAGTTCTTAGAAATGGGGCAAGGCACAGGCGCGTTCGCACTTCGCACTTGGCACTTCGAACTTCGCACTTCGAACTTCGCACGACCCTGGCAACCGGCAACTGACTACTGGTACCCTTGGGGGTTATGACACAGAAGCGTCTTGAACCGAGAGCGTGGGTGGCCCTGACGCTCGGCGCGCTGTTCAGCGCCTCGGAAGCACTGTGCTCGGTTTTTGTCAGTGTTTACTTGTGGATCAACTGCCTGGATTTCGGCGTCATCTGCCAGCATTACCTGGCTCTATATGTCGTCACGCCGATCGTGTTTATCCTGGCAGGTTGGTACTCCGCGGCACACGACCGGCTTCACGTCTACCGGCTGGGCCTGGTGCTGTACGCGGCGTATTATACAACGCTGCTGGTCCTGCGGGAGCGTTCGCCCGAATATGCCGTGCCGCTGGGCATACTGCTCGGCGTAACCTGGGGATGCTTCTGGGCCGGCTCGAATACGTTCAATTTCGACGTGACCGTGGAAGGCAAACGCGAGTACTACCTCGGTTTGCTGGTGTCCATCTCTGGGGCGTCGCGGCTTCTTGCGCCGCTGGTCAGCGGCTTCGTCATTCACTTTGCCCACGAACCGCGCGCGGGCTATCATCGTGTGTTCGCTATCGTCGTCGTGCTCTACCTCGTTTGTGCTGGGGTCAGTTTTCTCATGCCTCCAGACAACGTGCGGCGGCCATTCCGGCTGCGCCGGGCGCTGTTTCCCGGGAAAGACCAGCGTGACTGGCAACTGATCATGCTGGCGGCCGTGTCGCAGCTAGGCTCCTTCAACATCTTTATCTTTCTCCTGGGCCTGCTCATGTATATGCAGACCGGCAGCGAGTTGAGCGTGGGGGGATACGCCTCATTTCAGGCCTTGGCGGGCGTCATCGTGGCCTACTTGCTTGGGCGCGCGATTGTGCCGCGGACTCGGCGCGCGTTCATGCGTTGGGGGATGTTCTTGCTGCTGGCGGCGGGGGTATTGATAGCGGCGAAATTGACCGTCGTGACCCTTATCATCTTTGGATTCCTGCGCGCCGCCTCGGGTCCCATGTTCGGCATTGCCCACGCAGGGCTTCGGCTCGACACCATCACCCAATGCGCTGAGGACCCGGCCCAGCGCATCGAGTACCTCAGCGCCTGGGAAGTCCCCCTGGCTCTGGGACGCATCATCATGATGGTGGTCATGATAGCGCTGTGCGGCTGGCTGAGCGAAGGCGACCTCGGAGTCCGCATCACGCTGTTCATCCTCTGCGCTGCACGCATCGTGACATACTTCATCCTCACCCAGACCTCGCCACTCCGCGCCGAAACCTGATTTATGATTGCGGATTGATGATTTGGGGGGTCAGTGGTAGGCGTTCGACGGGCCGGGGGTTACATGGCCGAGACCCCACCTTTTTTGAATGGGCGCCGTAAGAAACGCGCGGCTCGTTCGACTTATGGAATAGACGGCAACACGAAGGACTGGCCAGTTGGAACCTGGTGACGATGTGCTGGCGCGCCGCTGGCGGCACGGCGACCCGCAGGCGGCCGCCGCCGTGGTCGCGCGCTATACCGACGCGCTGGGCGCGGTGGCGTATGCGATCGTGGGCGACATGTCCCTCGCCGAAGACGTCGTGCAGGAGACGTTCGCCCGCGCGGCGAGGGGAATCCGTTCGCTCGAGGACCCGGCGCGTCTGGGCCGCTGGCTCGTTGGGATTGCTCGGCACGCGGCGGTCGACACGGTGCGCAAGCGCCGACGGGAACGGCCGTTGGCGGGCCAGGATGTGCCGTCGCCGCACGGCAACCCGGCGTGCGAGGCGGCCCGCGCGGAATTACGAGTGTCGTTGCGGCACGCTGTAGCCGCGCTGCCCGAAGACCAGCGTGACCTGTTTGTGATGAAGTACATGGCGGGTATGAGCTACCGCGAGATCGGCCGCGCGCTCGCCATGACCCCAGACGCCGTGGGCCAGAAACTTTGGCGTATCCGGCGGAAACTGCAACACGAATTGGAGGACCTTCGGCCATGACCGGGTGCGATGGCGAACTGTTATCACGGTATGTCGACGGCGAATTGAATGCAAACCAGGCCCGGGAAGTGGCCGATCACCTGGCAACATGCGCCAGATGCAAAGAGAACTACGCGATGCTTACCAGCCTTCACGCGCTTTCGATAGAAACCCTCCCCCGAACCCGCTTTCCCAGGGCGACCGTGCCGATGCGTCATAGGCTAATTGGGCGCGGGGCCGCGGCGGCGGCCGCAGCCGTGTTCTTACTGGTTGCGGGTGGTCTGATATGGACCGTATATAGGGGATACTTCGCCAAACCGCCAACCCCGCCCATGGTTGCCAGCGCCCCGGTTTCCCCGAAGCCAGCGCCACCGCCCCTCGCGGTGTCTTTGCCAGAGGAGACGGAAGACGATTCGGAACCGACCGTCCAGGAACAGCCCACGCCACTGCCTTATGAGCCACCACCTCTGTCGCCCCGGTCGGTGCAAGGGATTGTCACGGACAAGGCAGGATCACCCCTCGCAAATGCACGGGTCGAAATCCGCCGCTGGGAGGGTTCAGCGGCGGAGACGGCGGCCATTGCCTACACTGATGGCGCCGGCCGCTTCACGGTCGAGTATCCGGAAGATTCCAGCCGACTTCGGATCTACAAGCGAGGATTCGACCCGGTCGTGGCCACCTTCCGGGGCGGCATTCGCGGCGCCGAGGTGGAAGTGCACGCCAGCCTGACCCCATCGGAGGTGGTGACCGGCACGGTGGTCGGTGAGCGGGGTGAACCGGTACCGGGCGCGGTCGTATACGGGTCGCCCGACGCGTTGGATGGGTTTGGACCACAGACGCGAACCGACGGTTCGGGCCGGTTCCGCATTCCGGCCAAGGCCTTCGCCCTCTGGGTTGAGCACCCCGACTACGCGCCGACCTACGTGGGAGAAGGCACGGACGAAGCGGCCGTCACCCTGCGTCTGAGGCGAGGGGGAGGGCTCATGGTCACGGTGCTACACGCCGCGGGCCGGCCCGTCTCGGGTGCGCGCGTGCAGGTCCAGGGCGGACACGGCGTCTTGCCCAAGGCTCCTGAAGCCACAACGGATGCGGCGGGACAGGCCTCGTTCGAGAACCTCCCGCCGGCGGGCTACGTCCTGACGGCCCGCACGCCGCAAGGCAGCCTCGCCTCGAGAAGCGCGACCGTCCGTGCCGGCGAAGTCGTTCAGTACACGCTCCACTTGACGGGCGAATACCCCGGCACGCTGCGTGGCCAGGTCGTAGACGAAGACGGCTTGCCGTTAGCCGGCGCGCGGGTTCACTTGACGAACGCGGATTATCCCATGGGCTCGCGCGAAGTCCACGTGGCGGACGATGGCGCCATCGAAGCCGGCCTCGAGTTCGGGGCAACGCAGGTGTCGGTCTCACCGTACCGGTTCTGGGAATGGGAGTGCGTGGGCGAACCGCGCCGCACCTTCACAGTTGCGAGCGACCGCGAGCACTTTTTCGAGGAGTTCCGGTTTCGGCCCCTGCAACCGTTCATGGTGGCCATGGTCGATGAGGACGATAATCCTGTCACGAAAGCCTACGTGGTCGCCGACAATTGCCTGTACGATTGGTGGGGCGGCGTGCGGTTCCTCTTGGCCGCACCTGAGGGCCGTTTCGAACTGCATGCCCAAAACGTCAGCTATTTGGCCGCCCATGATCCCGAATCGCAGCGAGCGGGTCTGGCGACATGGCGGCCCGGCCAGGAGCGCGTGCTGACGGTGCGGATGACACGGCCCACGGGCGCCATCGCAGGCCGCGTCGCGGAGCCGGACGGGACACCCGTGGCAGGTGTGTGGCTGCTCGCCCGCCGGCAGGCCCGTGACGAACTGATGCCGCACGCAACGGCGCACAGCGACCCGGCTGGCCGGTTCGAGCTGGCGCCGTTGGACCTTAACAGCGGCTACTTCGTCCATGTCCAACGGCGCGGTTACGATGTGGTTTCGGCGCCAGAGGGCCTCGTAACGCCCGCCTCCGTGCGCGATCCCCTCGCAATCGTTATGGCCCGCAAGGAGGCCGTGATTGCGGGAACGGTCGTTTACGCCGACGGCGTGCCCGTGGTGAACGCGCTCGTCACCGTCGAGAGAGATGAGGAACGGATAGATGGCGTCAAGACGGACGGCGCCGGGGCCTTCCGCGTGGCCCTTGCTCCCGGCATGTACGCGGTCCAGGCCACGGTCGGCAACAGGGGCCTCCAAACCCCTTGGGAAAGCGTCGAGGCGCCCGCCGAGGACGTGGTGTTGATATTGCCGGTGGACGCGCCGCCCGAGGTACCACCGGAAGGGCTGGAACACGAACAGGCCCGGCACGCGCTCAAACAGATGGGGCTGGTGTTCAAAATGTTCGCCAACGAGACGGAAGGCGTTTATCCCGCCCTGGACAACACGTTTGGGGCGTTCCGTCCCGACTCGGCCTCCATTTACCCCGAGTACCTCGCTGACGAGGTCATCATGGCCCGGATTACCGGCCAGCAGGAGGTCAAAACGTGCTACCTGGGCTACGCCGTGGATAATGAGACCGTCGGTCTGGCCTTTCTGGATGCGTACGAACAGTACGGCCCCGAGGGCCTCGCCAGCCAGGACGTCTCCGTCGAGGATGGGTTCGGCACCGGGGGCGGGGAAACGCTCTATCGGCTGCGTGAAGGCATCGAGCGGTTCCTCATCACCGACATCAACGACCCGCAAGCCTCCGCCATGACGCAGGCCCGAATCCCTCTCCTGTGGGAAGTACCCGGCGACCGCGGGGAGCCCGGCGGGTGGGTGCTCTATATGGACGGCCACGTCGAGTGGGAACCCTATCCGGGGCAATTCCCGATGACCGAGGCGTTTATTGAGCGCGTCCGCGAACTCATGAGCGACTGAAAAATGGTGAAAAATGGGGACAGTAACCATTTATTGCAACGGTGCAAGAGGTGTGGTAGGCTCGGTCCACGACTCATGACAATAAATGGTTACTGTCCCCATTTTTTAAGCGAGTTTGGCCGCACCATCCGGTAACGCCTGGCCTCAACGCTTTTCTTTCCGGGCCTTGTCCGCCAATTCGCCAAACCGATGGACCACGGCAAGCGCTGGGTCCAAGGGGACATCGGCGTGTTCGGTCCCGGGTGGGGTGGCGATAGTGGGCGTGGCGCGGACGGTCTCGCCGGTGAACTGCGGCAGCCATTCCTTCTCCGCCTCGAGCATCTCCGCGACCATCTCGCGCGTCTCCTTGAGCGTGAGCACTGCCGATGTGAGCGGGTCGAGCGCGCACGCCGCCACGACCAGGTCCGGGTCACCCGTCACGGCCGCTTCTTCCGTCAATCCTTGGACGGTGACATTTGTCTGGTTGCAAGCGGCCAACTGCGGCGGCAGCTCTCCGACGAAAGTAGGGTGGATGCCCTGCTTGTCGACGAACACCGGCACCTCGACGCAGCAGCCGAAGGGCAGATTGGTGATGTAGCCGTCGTTGCGCACGTTGCCCTGGAGCCTGAACGGCACGCCCGTCTCGAGCGCCTCGAGGATGTGCGAGCAATACTCGACGCTGCGGTGGTCGAGCGTAGTGGGCTCGTCGGCGAGCATGTCTTCGTCCTGCAACTTGTCGGCGATCAGCCGACACCATTTGTAGTACGCGCCGGATTCGCCGCCGAAGGCCGGTTCGTCGCAATAGAGGTCGAGTCCTTTCTGGTTCTTGCGGAACCAGGGCAGATATTCAGAGAGATGCCCGGTGCTTTCGGTCATGAAGTAGCCAAAATGCCGCATGACCTCGATGCGGACCTTCTCGTTGATGTAGTACTCGGGCTTCTCGCACCGCTCCTTGAACAAGGGATACAGGTCTTTGCCGTTGTGTTCGAGGCTGAGGAACCATGCCATGTGGTTGATGCCCGCGCATGTGAAGTCGATCTCGTCCTTGGGCACGCCCACGTAGCCTGAGATCAGGTCGAGCGTCGTCTGCACGCCGTGGCACAGCCCGATGAAGGAAATGTCCGGCACCATGCCCAGCGCCCAGCAGATCATTGCCATCGGATTGACGTAGTTGAGAATGTGCGCGCTCGGACAGAGTTCCCTGACGTCGTAGGCGAGGTCCAGCATCACGGGGATCGTTCGCAGCGCGCGGAACACACCACCGGGGCCCATCGTGTCGCCGATGCACTGGTCCACACCGTATTTCAGCGGAATCTCGTAGTCTCTCTGGAACGCGTCGACGCCGCCGATCTGCAGCATAGCGATGACATAGTCCGCATCCTTGAGCGCCTCACGCCGGTCCAGCGTGACCGACACGACCGCGTTCAGGCCATTATCCTTGACTACCCTATCCGCAAACTTCTTCATCCGTTCCAGCTTCGGCATCGTCCGGCTCATCAGCCGCAATTCGCTGTCCTTCAACGCAGGCGTCGCCAGAATGTCCATCAACAGCGTCTTGCAAAACACAATACTTCCCGCACCGATCATCGCTATCTTGGCCATGGTCTCCTCCGTTTCTTCAACAAGGATATTCAGGATGGACAGGATTACATTTCATCCTAAGTACTCCATTTCCTAAGTTCGGTCACGTATTCTCGGACAGGATTCATCTATTACATCCTGTGAATCTTGTCAATCCTGTCAAGAAAGGTTTCTCCTCCTTCTCAACTGTCCCAATTCATCCAAAGATTAGCAGGATGGCAACAGCAATGTCGAAAGTAGCGCAAGCACGTTCTGAGAGGGGCGAGCGACAGCCGAGGTATGGTCGAAATACGGTGGCGCTGCCGGGAAACCAGGCGGCAAACAGAGAAAACAAACCTCGACCTGCAGTTCCGGAACAGACCACATTCGTTTCAACGCCCCGGTTCAATGGCGTCTATTCACAGAGATTCCCGAATGCGGAGGTAAGAATTGTAGCGGAGGCGGGCGATGTCGCCGACCTCGACGGCCTGGCGCACGGCGCAACCGGGTTCGTGCGTATGCGTGCAGTTGCGGAAGCGGCAGTCGGCGGCGAGGCGCTCCATCTCCGGGAAATAGAAGGCGAGTTCTTCGGAAGAAACACCCCAGACACCCAACCGCCTGGTCCCCGGCGTGTCGATAATTCGGATGCCGTCGGCGAGTTCGTAGAGCCTCGAGGTACTGGTGGCGTGCCGCCCCTTCTCAGTGGTCTCGGTGATTTCACGCGTTTCGATGTCGAGACCCGGGTCCATAACGTTCAGCAGCGAGGATTTGCCGACGCCACTGTGACCGGCCAAGACACTGAGCTTGCCCTTGAGCGCCTGGCGCAGGGCCTCGATGCCGGCGCCTGTCTTGCAGCTTGTGTTCAGCACGGGCAGCCCGAGTTCGCGGTACTGGGCCACGCCCTCGGGCTCGATATCGACGAGGTCCATTTTGTTGATGCACAGCAACGGCGCCACGCCGCCTACATCCGCCGCAATCAAGTAACGGTCGACCAGGCCCGGCTTGAACCGCGGCCGCGCCGCCGCGGCGACGACCACGAGAAGAGCGACGTTCACCGCGATCAGTTGCTCGGAGACGCGCGACCGCTCGAGGGCCAGCCGACTGAGCTTGGTGCGCCGCTCGGCAATGCCGCGGACGAACCAGTCGTCACCATCGCGCTCGACCCGCACATCATCGCCCGGAGCCAGGAGCGTGGCATCGCCCTCGATGAGATTCTCGTCAATTAGACAGCCGTGTTCCTGGCCGTCCGTCTTCACGAAGGCCCATTGGCCCGAATGCGATACGACCACGGCATTCGGCTCCGACGTGGTTGGCTCGAAACCCTTTTCAAGCACGGAATCCGGCAGCGTCGGGCCGCGCCGGTGCTTGGCGCGGTCGTGACTGAAGGCGAACTCGTGCTCCTGGATCCAGTTACGGGTGCGGACCCGTTTTCGCTTCTTCCGGCGTTTCATCCAATCACATTTCAGACCGAATTCTTCCGTCCCCAGACCGCGACAGATTCCCAGACCAATTGCTCCTCGAGGCAGCCCCGCGCCTCGAGGTCGGCATAGAGGCGCGCGAGTCCCGTGGCGAACTCCTCCGGCGGAATAAGCTCGTAGGTGGACACGAACTTGTTGGCGACCTTGTCGGCGAAGGCCTTGTCGATGGGCCTGGGCGTATCGAGGAACCGCTCAGCGCGGACAGAGTGGAACCCGGTGCGCTCGAACGCCGCCTGGATTTCCTCGACGGGTTGGAACCGCGCCTTGTCAATCTCGCCGAAGCTGGGAAAGTAACGATTCATGGGATGCCGCTCGATGTATTCCATCGACGCGGTCACGAACACGGCCATGCCTGGGCCAAGCACGCGGGCGCATTCGCGCAATACCCCATCTAGATTGCCGATGTGATGCAGCACGTAAACACCCAACACAAAATCAACGCTGTTTGAAGCCAGGGGAATCGCAAGCCCGGAGCCATGTATCCAGCGCGCCGATACGCCCTTCGCCCTGGCCTTGGCGATCATGCCCTGCGACAACTCCAGCGCGATCACCTCGCACGGATACGCAGCAAGCAACGCGGCGGTATTATTGCCCGTACCCGGGCCGATCTCCAGCACCCGCCGCGCGTCCGACGCCAAAGCCAACTCCACGAGCCGCGCTTGGTAGGGGCCTCCTACCCCGCGATGACGGTCATAGCATTCCGCGATCTTGTCGTAATCGATCTCCGGCATAAGCCCACGGCCCAAGGAGATGTGGGGATACTTGCCAGATAAGGAGATATCCCCACATCCCCTTACATCTCCATATCCCTCATCAGTTCCGTTCCGAAGAGCAGCGTTTCCCGATGTAGTCCGCAACCTCGTCCATCTTGAGACGGACCTGCCCCATCGAGTCACGGTCGCGAATGGTGACGGTTTCGTCATCCTTGGTCTGGAAATCGACGCAGATGCAGAATGGCGTGCCCACTTCGTCCATGCGGCGATAGCGCCGGCCGATGGCGCCGGCCTGGTCGTAGAAGGTGTTGAACTTCTTGCGGAGTCCACTCTCGAGGTCCTGGGCGATTTCCGCCAGGCCTTCCTTCTTCACCAGGGGGAAAACGCCCGCCTTGATCGGCGCCAGGCGCGGGTGGAGGCGCATGACGACCCGGGTGTCGCCCTCGACCTCCTCCTCATGATAGCCGTTGCATAGCACGGCCACCCGATGGCTCGATCACCGATGGCACGAAGTTTTCCTGGCTCTGCTGGTCGAAGAATTTCAAGTCTTTGCCGGAATGCCTCGCATGCTGGGTCAGGTCATAGGCGCCGCGGTTCGCCAGGCCCTGGAGCTCGCCCCAGCCAAACGGGAATTCGTACTCGATGTCGGTCGTCCGCTTGGAGTAGTGTGAGAGGATTTCCTTCGGGTGTTCATACCAGCGCAACTTCTCATCCCGCAGTCCGATGTCCAGGTACCACTGCCGGATCGCCTCCTGCCAATACGCGAACCAATGATCCTCTTCCTCTTCTCTACAGAAGAACTCGATCTCCATCTGCTCGAACTCGCGGCTGCGGAAGATGAAGTTGCGCGGGTTTACCTCGTTTCGGAAGCTTTTGCCGATCTGCGCAATGCCGAACGGCACCTTCATGCGCGACGACGAATAGACGTCTTTGAAATCAACGAAAATGGATTGGCATGTTTCAGGCCGGAGATAGGTCTCCACCGCGCTATCGTCGCTGACGCCCAGGCGGGTTTTCAACATGCTGTTGAACGCCTTCGGCGCGGTCAACTCGCCGCCGCAATCCGGACAGCGATCACCCCCGAGCTCGTCTTCCCGGAACCGGTGTTTGCATTCCTTGCAATCCACCAGCATGTCGTGAAACTCCGCGACATGCCCGCTGGCCACCCACACGTCAGGGTGCATGATGATGCTCGCGTCCAGCCCGACGACATCATCGCGCTGCTGCACGAACACATACCACCAGTCGTTTTTCATGTTGCGTTTGAGCTCTACCCCCAGCGGCCCGAAGTCCCAGCAGCCACTAATGCCGCCGTAAATGCCGCTGGACTGAAAAATAAACCCGCGACGCTTGCACAAACTGATGATCTTTTCCACCACTCTCTCCGTATTCCTTGCCCGATAAAAAAGAATCCCTTTCCGCCAGCGGCAAAAAGGGCGCACCATACGGAAAATATTCTAGCGTCGCGCTGCCGCGAAAGTCAAAAATGGCCCGCTCGGTATGACCGCCGCGTTTCAGAGTGTCGACTAGACGCCGGCGTCGCCTCGCCGCGCAATCGACGAATCCCGTCTGGGCTCCTACCCGCCATGCTTCCTGATGACCTCATCGATGGTGACGGGCGCCCCGCCGCGGCGTTTGCTCTCGTCAGCCGCTTCCATAAAGGCGAAAATCTCGACAGTCTCTTCTGCTGAAACTGGTGCGATGCCGCTTTGGAAGAACTTGATCACCTCGGCCACAAGCGGCGCATAGTCGCCCCCGCCGTGTTGTTCGGCCACGGCCTTGGTGCCGAAGACGATGACCTTGTGTGGTGTCTCGGCGTTGCGGAGCCCGCGCAGCGTCCCCACACGTCCACCGGGCCAGACGCCAGTGACGACGTCGGTGTCGGGGCTTGAGGTGCGGACTACGCTCTCGCAGCCCGTACCCATAATCGCAAACAGGGCCTCGGTCGGGTGCACGCCATACCAGAAGAGGTCGGGATGGTGCGGCTCGAGGTGGCACGGGCCGTACGAGATCGCGCCGCGGATATCGCCGACATCGCGTTGTTTGAGCTCGACGAAACTCTTGTAGAACCTATATGAGGACGAGCTGAAACACGGCACGTCATGCTCCTTGGCAAGGCGGTATATCTCGATGGCATCGCGGAGGGACCCAGCCACGGGCTTGTCGATGAAAATCGGCTTGCCGGCTTTGAACACCGGTTTGGCCTGTTTGAGGTGCGGGCGGCCATCGACGCTCTCGAGCATGACGGCGTCGACCATTGTGCAAAGCTCCTCGATTGTGTCGACGATCTGAACGCCGAATTGCTCGCGCAACTGACTGGCGAACTTGTCCACGCGAGAGTAGCTCGCCTCGATATCGTCGCTCCCGCCCTTGTACGCGGCGACGACTTTGCCGCCTGGTACATGGTCCTTGTGGTCAGGATCGTTCAGCAGAGCGGTAAACGCGGTGACATGGGATGTGTCCAGCCCGATCATCCCTATGCGAATGTCATCGCCAAGGGCTGCAGGCGCCGGCGCCAACAAAGCAACGACTGTAATGAACGCGCCGCCTGCTCTCAAGCAGTTTCGTATAACCATGATGTTTCCTCCTATCTTTTGCCTACAGGTTTTCGCGGGTTGAAAAAGCGAAAGGATTACCAGGCCAAAGGTCTGATCAAACTACTGGCGATCGTAAACCTTGTACGACCTCGGCCTGTCCTCAGGGTCACGCTTAAATATCGAGGCGAAGCGATATTCCGCCCAGGTGTTTTCAAACCAAGACTCGCCTTCGGACATCGGATTGGGATTTGTCACCCGTGTGGTGAAGCCGTCTGTAGCGCGATTGTAGGCGATGTCCAGAATTTCTTTGCGCAAGGCGCGGTTCTCGGGGATGAACCTCCACTCATCGCCCAGGTTCGGGTGGGGGAGCGTGCCAGAGGCATCGGTGACCAAATGCGATCCTCGCGATCCGCTGCCGCGTTCGAGCAGGGCGCGGATAGCTTCGAGGAACCCCAATTGCGCCAAGGCCAATTCGCGGACTTCAAGCGCTTGCAAGAAGTCGCCGCTTTGGTGCTTTAGCCCATTTTTCCGCATGCCTTTCCATTCTCGACGGGCCGCGGCAAGGGCTTCTCGAATTCCCGAAAGCGACCGCACCATGCCGGCATACTGGCTCATACGTCGCTGAATAGTCTGCTTAACCTCTAGACAATCCATGGCATCTGGATGCGCCTTTTTCACGCGTGCAATTTCCGAAACGAAGCCCTCAACGGCACCATGTGCAAGCCTGGAGAAGTCCTCCACCGAAATGCTGTGGCCGTAATAAACGTGCGCAATGCGCTGCGC
>Ga0315541_1003176_pt1 | contig 12894 bp, 15 predicted proteins | sample SalMarSW160190MG_FD_203095 | JGI IMG/M metagenome (GOLD analysis project Ga0315541, IMG submission 203095) | Salt marsh sediment microbial communities from the Plum Island Ecosystem LTER, Massachusetts, United States - Salt Marsh Sediment SW1601-190 ...
TCTCTCGTTTGTGGTCAACATTTGTAACACCTACTATTATATATGACACCAGCCTTTATAAAGCTTTCGGTAGTAATTACGGTCGATAGTAATAAAGTAAGGAATTTTTATTAACAACTCTTTTACTATCTATAAAAGAAATAAATTAAAACAAATCAAAGAGTAATTGCAAATTCTAATTATTTATCGTCTTCTATCTGTTTTTTGCTAATTTTATGTAACTCTGTCCACATAATTTCATCAATATCTTCTTTAAGCTTCATTACCTGTTTCTTCATCCTTACCTTTTCTTTTAACTTTTCATCTATTTCTTTTACAATCTTTTCTTGATTTTCCAAAATAGGAACTTTCAAATGATTTATGTAATATTGTGCTAAATTTTTCTGATCTTTTCCTGTTTCAATTGCTCTAAAATAGTTCTTTATTGGACTGGTACTAAGATAATAGACTAAAAATTTCGGATTTATCCCTTTTATATTAAATCTTGCCATGTAGTGTGAAAGGGTATAGTTATTATCACTAAGATTGAAAATTGCACAGTCCCCAACAGTTGAAGATAAAACCAATAAAACATCTCCTTTACTACATCTATATTCTCTTAATTCCTCTCCTTTTTGGTATATCAGATGAATAGGTTCCGTTAGTGTTATTTCACAATCTTTTATATCTCTTGGAACAAGATGTATATAGCTTGTTCCAATGTCGGAGTAATCTTTTCGTTTTATAGGTTTCCCTGTTTCATAAAAGGTTATCATACCTTTGAGTTCTATAAATTTTATATGTGAATTTGCAGATAAAAAATTTAAATAAGAGGTAATATAGTAAAAATAATCTGGGTCTATTCTGATGTATCTGTCTCCATCAACCTCAGTTAACTTCAATTCATTAAAAAAGAAAGTGTTATCCTTTTTTAGTCCGTTGTTGATTTTTAGTTCTTTTGAAAAAACTTCATCTACTATTTCAATTGTAGTTTTAATTTTTTGTTTTAGCTTGTTAATTTTGTTTTCTATTATCTCTATTTTCGAGAGTATTCCTTTCTGCATCTCCAAAGAAATTTCAGGTATAGGCAAATCAAAAACTGCTGAATGTGGCAAATTCTTTTGGTTTTTACCTGTAGCACCAACTTCCAACAATTCATTTATAATTGGGCTGTTTAAATAATAAACTAAAAATTTTGGATTTAACTCTGATTTATTTACTTTAATAACCTTTACATATCCTGAAGGGATCAGTACCCTATCTTCTACCATATCTTTTGTTACTAATACAGAAATACCTACTGTTCCAGATCTTGACATAATAATATCATTTTCATTTAATTTTTTTTCTATCAAACCTAGACCAGCCTCATCAACGATATAAATTGTGTTCTCATCATTTAAATCCAATTCATTCTTTTTCACATTTTTAACGGATATATAAATGTACCCAGTTTCACCAAAAGCATAATCCTTTGCATAAACATCTTCGCCGCCTCTAAGATCATCGATTTTATCTTCTAATTTTGAGGCGATAAAACCATTTCTTTTTTTGAATGCTATTTTTGATAATATCAGATGATAGAGAGGAGTCATTCTAAGAGAATAATTATTATTTATCATGACAGGATTCATTTCCATAGCTTGAAATTCTAATCCCATTTTACATCCCTTCTTATAATATCTAAAATCGTTTTAGAAGATTCTGTGTCTATTATTATCTCTTCTCCATCCTCCAGTTCTTTAGTTCTAAATAGGTAGTTTGGTCTTTTTCTTTCTCCTCGTTTTGTTCTTTTATATCCAATCTCTTCTGTATGGAAAATTGGAAATTTAGATTTAATAGGATAATTTTTGTATACGTACCTTGCTGTTTGACTAAATATCCACCAATCTTTTAATTTTTTTTCTTTAAGCATTTTTTTATATTTTATAATTAAATCTCCAATCGGTAATTTTTCATCCTTCTCATCGAAATTATCTCCAAATATCAACTTTAAAAGTTCTACTACACTGTCCTTTCTATTTTCTTTCGTTTCTCCAAGTTCTAATTCTTTCTTTTCTATTTTTTCACTTAATTTCCTTCTTAATTTTATATATTCATTTTCAAATTTTTTCCAGATATCACTCCATTCTTCTACTTCTCTCTTGTCCTTCTTTTGAGCAAATAAGAGACAAGTTTTTGTGGCGGTATACGGTGCAAAAGCACCTTTTTTTTGTCCACCTTCTAATGATACTATAGCTTTTATCCAGAGATATTTAAACAATAATTCTCTCATATACATGTTATCTGTGGTATCAAAAACACTCTCTGGCAACACCACACCAAGTCTACCTTTAGGTTTAAGAAGTTGATACCATCTTTCTATAAATAGGTTTTCTGAAGCCTTTTTACTTCCATATAAATACATATTATCCAGTTTTTGTTTTGTTCGTGGGTCTAAAGAAACACTGAAGGGGGGATTAGAAATTACTACATCGAATTGTTCATTAACTGGTTTGTCATATATCATACTTTCACTCTTTATTTTAAGTTTATCATCAAAATTATCAAAATCAGATAGTGCATCCATCAAGTAAGCATGGATATGACCATCGCCATGAAGCATCATATTAACTTTAGTTGTTACTCCTAGAGATGGGTTAAATTCAATTCCATATATATAGTCTTGAGCCCACACAAGTTTTTTAGTCTCTGAAAAATTACTCCTAATAAACTCCCCGATTCTATCACTCATATTTTCTAATTCTCTTTTGTTATCTAACACAAATTTATGTATCAATTTCATTGCTTCTATTAAGAATGTTCCAGAGCCACAAGCAGGGTCTATAATGTATGGCAATCTCTTTTCTTCTTTGAGTAGGTCTATACTCAATTTATCCAATTCTAGAGCATATAAAATAAATTTTACAATGTTTTTGTGAGTAAAATATTGTCCTGTCTCTTGTTTAAACTCTTCCCTTATTATTGTTTCAAAAAAATCACCTAAAAATTCGTAATCACTTTTAGTTAACTCATATTCTTGGAATTGCTCTAGTATAAAAGCTATTTCAAATTCCTCAAATTCTATTATATCTATAGCACCTTCCCTTTTTTTCAAAAATTTCAATTCTTCTTCATTTACACCCAAATACTCTGGATCTGTAAAAGCCTTTCTGTATAATTCTAGAACATTTTTATAGGTCTCATTCAAGTCTTCAATTACGGTGTCATCTTTTATTCTGTAGACTATTTGGAACTTGTAAGGGTCTCCTTCCATTGTCTCTTTCTCATCGTAAACTTTTGCCAAAATTAATTTGACAAGATTAAAGAATATTTTGTTATACTCCTTTTTTCCACCTGCCCACAAGGTATTATGTAATTTTTTTCTGATTTTTTCCAGTTTCTCTTTTGGTATGGAGGATTTGAGTTCTAACACTACAAAAGGAGGATCTTTATTGAACTTTCTTTTATAAGCCTCTAATCCACCTTTGACATATTTTGCAGTTACTATAGTTCCATATTTTTTTGGAATTATTCTTAGTGCCAACCGACCTCGTTCATCCCATTCCTCAAAAGTTCTGAATCTATTATAGTTAATTACTTTAATTGTCTCTTCAATTTCATTTCTTTCATTTACATCCACTGTGCAATATACTAACCATTTTAATGTCTTTGCTCTAGGGTCTTCAACTCCAGCAACTTTAAATAATTGAGTTTTAATATCTCCTACTTCATCTTTCTCATATTTGTGGGGTTCTTTTAATTCAAATAACATAAAAGGTGAAGAATTTTTATTAACCTTGATATCTATCCTCACTTCAGTCTTTTTCTCTTTCCTTCCAATCTTATGGGATTTTTCCAACTCTAATCTTTCTATCGGATACTCTAATTTCTTGATTAAAGTCACTATATAATAAGCTCTTACTATCTCTTCATCAGTTAATTTCTCAATTTTTCTATGTTGTATTATCCTCCTATCGTATCGAATTGTATTGTTTGCCAAGTCTATCTTTACTATTTCGTTGTTTGGGTCTAAATTTCTAATTTTGTTTGTGATTACTCCCCTTTTAATTTCATCCATAATACATATTGTAGTTTGATCTTTAAGAATCTTTCGTTGCCTTCTCCCTCAAAAAACTATTAATACCCCCAATCCTATAGTTCCATATACCCCACACCCGCTGAAAGTGGTCAAGAATTGTAACACCTAAAACAATTTCTTACTACCAGTAAAAGTGTGATAGAAGGGATAGATATTTAAATTTACGTTAGAAGTAATTTTTATGAGTTTTTGGGATGAGACGAGTTTGCAGACATGGATATTGATAATAGAAGCTTTTGCCATAATAGCCACAGCTAGTGCTACCGTAAAATATGCGAAACTGACCCACAGTTTATTAAAAGAGCAAAAAAAGACAATACAGAAACCAAGATTCCAAAAAATTGTTGATACTATCCTCATACCATTGCTTAAGCAAATAAAAAGAGAAATAGAGGAATTAGAGAACAAAAATTTTAGATGGGGAAGAGATCACCACATACATACCAAAATCAAATCATCAACATTTATTCTATATAACGAATTTATCTATGATGATTTTAAAAATGAAATTCTGAGCATTGATTCTAAAATAGAACAACATGATGAAATAATAGAAGATTTGGAAGAAAAAATTAATAAATTTGAAGATACAATCTTATCGCTTCCAGATTTTAAGGAAGGAGTACCAAGAGAGTTTGAAGTGTTTTCTGGGGGAGAAAAGATCAGCAAAGACCTTTATTACATCTTGGGTCTCATTGTCAATAGTAGATCCAAATTTACTATATCACGAAATCTTGACATGGGGGCTAAATTTTGGAATGCGAAAAGGGATGAATTACTGTCTTTTTGGAAAAGGGAAGAAGTTAAAGATTGTGTTAGAGAGATTGAGAACTTACGAAAGGAATTAATTGATTTGTCAAAAAATATTCGTGATAACCTTGAGATTGCCTTGAACAGATACAGAGAAGAATATGGTGTTCTAACTTGAATTTTCAGTAATTTTTTCTTAGGTCTCGATTTGCATAATCACTTTCAAAATAACTCAGGACTCGGAGATGCATGAGAACCCTATGTTCCGATAAAGGACAAACATGATATCACATCTCCCAATCCCACAGTACTTTTAGGGGTCCCTGTTACTTTCGTCGGAACAGTGATCATGAAGTGATCTCCCCCGTCAAAAATCCCAGTTTCTACAAATTTTTTATCTCCAAACTCTTTCAATTTTTTATACCCAATTTTCGAGATGGGTATATCTAATCCTTTCTGTATGTCATCTATAGAATAAATATCACCATTTTTCGCTTTCATGCCAGCTGCTAAAGATGCGAATAATAAAGCTTTTCTACAGTTTTCTGGGGAATATTCTTTGTCTATAACGCAGAGATAATATCCTAGATCATGGAACTGAACTCTTTTCAATCCCAGTGTTTTTTTAATTCTCAGAATATTTTCATATATAGACTTTTTATCTTCGTATCCAAGAATATCAAGTATGCTTTTAAGTTCAACTTTGTTTAATCCCAGGGAATCAAAATTTGGCAGATAATTTTTTACTAAATATTTTCTTATCTCGGGATTTTGCATAGAAGTAAACTCGTAATGTATTTTTATATAATCATTTTTTCTCAATTTTTTTATATGTTCTTTAGATTCATCTAGTTTTTCTTTAAAGTTTTCCTTTTCGAAAAGATGGAAACCCGATAAAATTGCATAATCAAATTTTTTTTCAAAAACGAGACTTTCATTTTTTGGGAATTTGTGAGGGCAGCTTGCTATGAATCTATTATCTCTTTTAACTGTAGAATCTTTAATCTTTATACCTTTTTTATATTCGAAGATAAAATGTATTACAGATTCTGTTTTTTCGTAATTTTTTCTCGCATTTTTCAATATTAATTTATTATTCTCTATTAAAGGCACAAATATATTTTCAGCATCTCTAAAAAGTATGGCCTGTCTTTTTGATAAACTCCCACAGTAAACAATTATCTTCTCGATGTTGAAAAATGATAATAGATTGGCCATTATTCCAGCCTGGCCGCCCATTCTCTCTTCATCGCAACTAAAATCTAAAAGCTTTTTATATAGCTCTTTATTTATCTGAACCTCAAAACCTTTTCCAAGTTCCATTGAATAGAACAATCCTGAGAAGAAATCTTCCATAGTTTCCAGCTTATTTTTCAAATAATATCTTCCAATTTGTTTTTTTTCAATAAAACCCTGAGTTACATACTTTATCAGGTCTACATCTATGTTGTATCCCAAGAAGATATTTTTTGCAGAGTTTAATTCTTTTATATGATCTAAACTTTTTTTATACAGTATCTCCCAACTCATATAAGTTCCTCCATCTCAGTACGAAGAACGTATTCTATCGTTCTTTTTCTATTTTTGTTCACCTCTCATCTTTGTACCTTCCTCTATTATGCAATCCTCGATATCGACACCCCGCAATTCTGAATTTCTATCGATTACACATCCTTTGACAGAAGAATCTACTATCTTTGAATTTTCCAGAATGACAGAGTTTTCAATCTTGGAGTTTACTATCTCAGAGTTTTCTCCAACATAAACTTTTCCAGAATAATCCATGTTAGCTTTTATATAAGATTCTCTGTCTCCTATATCATACCAGTTTCCATAAAAAATAAAACCATCCATTTCCTTTCTCTCACATAACCACTCGTTAAAGTATCCAGGAGCATCTTTCTTTTTCTCTGCTTTCTTTAAAAACTCGGGGAAAAGAGGCAAAACATCTTTCGGATAGATGTAGCATCCTACGCTTACTAATGTTGTTCTAGGTTTCTCTGGTTTTTCCTGAAACCCTACAACTTTGTTTTTTTCAACGATAGCAACACCATACTTTCTTCTAACTTTGTCTTTTATATCGTATAGAGCAATTAAAGGATCGCCTTTATACGATTTTATGAAATCATTAAAATTAAATTCGAATATATTATCACCTGCAATAACGAATAGGTCCTCATCTATTTTCTTCTTTTTAATTAGATAATTTATGGCACCAACAGTTCCGAGTTTCTCCTCTTCTTTTCTTGTTTTTTCTATAAAAAGATCTATATTTTTATCTATTTTAGATTTCCACGTCTCAAATTGTCTTCTAAACTTTTCATTTGTTGAAACTATTATATCATTATATGGAATTTTTTCAATTATGTAATCTATTATCGGCTTTCCTGCTACCGGAAGCAATGGTTTTGCCCGGGTTTCTGTTAGAGGCATTAACCTCGTAGCGTATCCTCCTGCCATTATTAGTGTCTTCATAACCTCACTTTCTAAGATATATCCATAACTTTAAAAAATATTCTCTCTATAAAAATTTATGACATTGTTTGGTACATTCGGGATCAGAGGCATAGTGAACAAGGATTTAACCCCTGAACTTGCTTTGAAGATGGGAATGAGTTTCGCCACCCTTGTAAAAGATGGAACTTTGGTGGTAGGGTGTGATGGAAGAAATTCGAGTGAAATGATCAAAAATTCTCTCATTTCTGGAGTTATTTCATGCGGGGTGAATGTTATAGATATAGGGATGGTGCCGACACCTGTCGTAATGTTTGCAACAAAAACATTGAAAACGAAAGGGGGCATCATGATTACAGCATCCCACAACCCTCCAGAGTATAACGGAATAAAATTTCTGGAGCCAAATGGAATGGGATTAAAAAAAGAAAAAGAATCGATAATAGAAGAAATAATCGAAAAACAAAATTTTGATTTAAGAAATTGGAAAGAGATTGGTGAAATAGAGAAAAAAAGTGTACTGTCTGAATATTTTAAAGAGATATTATCGTTTATAGATAGAAAAAAGATAAGCGCGTTAAAAATAGTTATAGATTGTGGAAACGGTGTTGGGAGTTTAACTTTACCTTACTTACTTGAGAAAGTAGGATGTAGAGTTATAACTTTAAACTCGCACATAGACGGAGCATTTCCAGGAAGAGGATCAGAGCCAACTCCAGAAAATCTGAAATCTCTCGGCAATGTGGTGAAAAGGACTAACTCTGATTTTGGGGTGGCTCTCGATGGTGATGCGGGCAGAGCTATCTTCGTAGATGAGAAAGGAAACTTCATCCAGGGGGATAGATCCCTTGCCCTCATAATAAAAAACTTCATTAAAAACAGAGAAGGAAATGTCGTTACTACCGTTTCTACATCACATGTAATAGACGACGTTACTGGGGAGAGGATAATCAAAACACGGATTGGAGACCTCATCGTTGCGAGAAAACTTTTGGAGTGTGGTGGCATCATAGGAGGAGAAGAGAGTGGAGGTGTTATATTCTCAGAGTTCGTTCCCGGAAAAAACGGAAGTTTGGCGACATTAAAAATGGCAGAGATAATCTCCGAAAATAAAAAGCCGTTATCCAAACTGATAGACGAACTTCCAAAATACTACCAGTATAAAGAAAAGATCCCGTGTGAAAACAAATACAAAGAAAAAGTAATTGGCGAACTTGATAAAAAACTCACAGAATATAAAAAGGATACCACCGATGGTGTAAAGGTATTTACTGAAAATGGATGGTTCATTGTACGGGCATCTGGAACTGAGCCAATAATTAGATGTTATTCAGAGTCAAAAGATAAAAAAGAAGCAAAAAGATTAGTTGAGTTTGGGTTAGAGTGCGTAAAAGAGACGATGGACAAGATGTTATAGATTTTGGAGTAATAAAAACGAAAGAGGACTTAGAGGAACTGTTCTTGAAGTGATTTACCAAATATTATATACTAAAACATTCAAAAAACAGATACAAAAAATAAAGAAATATAAGAATACGACAATTGAGTGTGATGATATGAAAAGGGTATTGATAATAGAGCAAGAAGGGGCATATTTAGCGAAGTTTCTGTTGGATAAATGCTGTGGGAGTAATATAGAAAAGAGTAAAGTATATAAATAGTGAATTTATTAATTGTATTTATGGTAACAAAATATGTTACTTTGGATGAAAAAAGAAAATTATCTTTTGTCATATTTAGCAGAAAATAGAAAAAGTATATTTAAATCGTTGTTTGGGTGATTGGGTACTTGTTGGGAGTGAAGTTATTGATTACGAAATCTCAAAAATCCCAGATGATGAGAGAAAAAAGAAGGTAAACATTCTCGCATCAATTTCGAAGGAATATGTATCTATCGATGAAGAAATCGTAAAAAGAGCAATGGAAATAGAAAAAATTGGTTTGAGGGCTATAGATGCCTTGCACGTGGCATGTGCAGAAAGATTTACAGATATTATGGTAACTACAGATGACGAAATAGTTAAAAAGGTCAAAAACAAAGTTAAAATTGAGATTGAAAACCCTGTCAAATTGTTGACGGAGGCGTTTAGAAATGAATGAAGTTAAGGCTTTAAGTGAAATACGAAAAATTGGAATAGAAGCTCTTGCAAAAGCTTTAGGACCAGTTGAAATGGTTAAATTTATTCAAAGTTTTGATTTGGGTAGAGGAGATTATACAAAAGAGCGTTCTCAATGGTTAAATCAAAGTATTGAAGAGATTATAAGAGAAATTAAAGAAAAAGGATGAACATAGTAAAGTGATAAAATGAAAATCTTAGTTACAGGAGGAGCAGGATTCATCGGGAGTCATTTAGTTGATAGATTGGTAGAAACCAATGATGTTACTGTCATCGATAATTTAAGTTCCGGTAAAGAAGAGTTTGTAAACGTAAAAAATATAAGTATAGATGACCTATGCTTTACTATAAAATGAGTAAATAGGGGTAATTATGAAAACTGTATTAAATGAGATGGATAAAATACTGGTGAGTACGGGAAGGTATCGAAGTAAGAAGGAGCTTATAGATGATGCTCTCCGTGCTCTCCTCAGAGCAAAGCCAGAGTTAAGAAGAGATGTGGCAATAGAATTGTATAAAAAAAGGGAAGTATCTCTGTCGAGAGCTGCTGAGATATGCGGACTGAATATAGAAGATTTTAAAGAATTGTTAAAAGAGAAGGGAATTAAAGTCTTAGTTCCGGATGTATCATCAGAGGAGATTGACAAAGAAGTAGAAAAAATCTTGGGTGCGCCCTGATGGTGGTCTTTGACACAGATGTCCTGAGCATGTTTGCAAAGATCGATGCAGTTGATTTACTGAAAGATCTCTTCGGTGAAAAAGCGATAATAACACCCAAAATAAAAGATGAAATCTCTGTACCTCTGGAGTATGGGTATACATTTCCGTTAAAAGTAATCTCAACAATAGAATCTGTACCTTTAAGCAATGATGTATTAGAAGAATATGGAAGACTTCAAAAAAGTTTAAGCTTGGGAAAAGGAGAACTGGAAGCAATTGCCTATTGTAAAGTAGAAAAATGCATATTTGTAACCAATGATATAAAAGCAAGAGAGTTTGCAAAAAGTGAAGGGGTCTCTGTTATCTCTTTACAGGCAGTCTTAAGAGCTCTCTGGAAAGCTAAGATAAAAAGCAAAGAAGAAGTCAGGCAGATACTTGAGAGAATTAAAGCTGCAGATAATCTTGCGGTGAGCAGAGAAGTTGAAAAGAAGATATTTGAAGAGTGAAAAACTCTTGAGGGATTGCAATGAAAATCTTAGTAACAGGAGGAGCTGGATTCATCGGGAGTCATTTAGTTGATAGACTGGTAGAGAATGATAATGTTACTGTCATCGATAACTTAAGTTCAGGTAAAGAAGAGTTTGTAAATGAAAAAGCTGTTTTAATAAAAGAGGATCTTTTAAACTCTGATAAAATTTCTAAGCATTTGGAAGACATAGACACAGTATATCACATAGCAGCAAATCCAGATGTAAAGATAGGAGCAGAAAATACAAAAATTCATTTGGAGCAAAATATTATAGCAACATACAATGTTTTAGAAGCTATGAGAAAAAACAATATCAAGAAGATAGCATTTACATCTTCTTCTACTGTTTACGGCTCCGCTCCCATGCCTACTCCTGAAGATTACGGGCCTTTAAAACCGGAATCATTATATGCCGCTTCAAAGTTAGCCTGCGAGGCTTTGATATCTTCTTACTGCTATACCTTTGATATGCAGTCCTGGCTCTTTAGATTTGCGAATATAATAGGAGAAAGATCAACTCACGGCGTGATATACGATTTCATTAACAAACTGAAAAAAAATCCGAAGGAGTTAGAGATTTTAGGAAACGGAAAACAGGAAAAATCGTACCTTCACGTAAAAGAATGCATCGATGCAATGATCTTTACTGTAAAAAATAGCAATGAAAATGTAAACATTTTCAATATAGGATCAGAAGATACTATCTCTGTAACAGAAATTGCAAACATAGTATCAGAAAAAATGAACTTGAATCCAGAGTTCAAATTCACCGGCGGAGAGAGAGGATGGAGAGGAGACGTACCGAAAATGTTATTAAGCATAGATAAAATAAAAAGTTTAGGATGGATACCGAGATATAACTCAGAAAAAGCAGTAGAAAGAACAGTAGGGCAGTTATTGTGATTAGTATGGAGATTGTTCAAAGAATATTGTTTCAACTGTCTACAATAGAAAGCTTATTTAAGCATAAGACAAATTGGTGTTAAGGTGATAAAAATGGCGGAAGCAAAAACAATAATGAAAGGTGAATTAACCATAAGCCCAGATGCTTTTAATACATTAGTAAAATTGAAAGAGGAGCTCGAGGAAGTGATTGAAACGATTGAAATAATGAATGACAAGAAGTTAATGGAGGGATTGAAAAGGTCTAAGAAGGATGTTAAAGAAGGAAGGATTTATGAATTGAAAAATGTTGATAAGCTTGATGAGATCTGGAAATGAAAGTAATCTATACAGAAGAGTTCAAAAGAGATGTGGGGAAAGTTAAGGACGAGAAGATTCAGGATAGGATAAAGAAGGTCGTTCAAAAGATAAAAGATAATCCAGAGATTGGGAAACCATTGAGATACGACCTTTTTGGACTTAGAAGTGTCAAAATTCCTCCTTTTAGAATACTATATGAATTTAGAGAGGATTTGGTAATTTTACATAAGTTCGAGCATAAGAAAGTGGTATATAAGTGATAAGTTCATGAAAAAAGTTTGTATCGTAGGTTTAGGTTACGTAGACTTGCCTTTAGCAAAAGCTTTTATGATCGAAAGTAAATCAGTAAAATCTGTGTTAATCTATGGTTAAAAAAGGAGTGAAATCATAAACGCTGTTCAAAGGAATACAAAGAAAAGGAATACGTGGTGAGATTCTATGAAGGAAATTAATCTTGAGATCATTAGAAAATTCATTCGAGAAGACAAATTCATTATTTCAAGCCATGCAAGGATCAGAATGTTCCAGAGAAACATCTCCACGGATGATATTGAACACCTTATGATTATAAAGTAAGGAGAGATAGAAGATGAAACCAAATAAATGTAGTTTTTGTAAAGAGAAGTTGTTCAAAGGCAAAACTGAATTTGTCGCAAAGGTAGGAAGTGAAGTGATCTCTCTCAAGGGTGTTCCAGCCTACATTTGTGAGGAATGTGGAGAGGCATATTATTCACCAGAGATTTCAAGAAAAATAGACAAAATCATGAAAGATTTCCATGAGGGCAAGCTTTTAGCACACCCCATAGCAGCTGGTGAGATCGAACTTGAGAATATAAGCATTTAGATACGAATTATACGAAATAAAGCAAGAACTAGGAAAATAACTTTAGTAGGCAGATCCTTACCATTAAAAATTGGGGATATTGCCAGGAAAGCAATAGAAGAACGTTGAAAACAGCAATGAAAATGTAAACATTTTCAATATAGGATCTGAAGATACTACCTCTGTAACAGAGATTGCAAATATAGTATCAGAAAAAATGAACTTAAATCCAGAGTTCAAATTCACCGCGGAGAAAGAGGATGGAGAGGAGACGTACCGAAAATGTTATTAAGTATAG
>Ga0315541_1003181_pt1 | contig 12880 bp, 9 predicted proteins | sample SalMarSW160190MG_FD_203095 | JGI IMG/M metagenome (GOLD analysis project Ga0315541, IMG submission 203095) | Salt marsh sediment microbial communities from the Plum Island Ecosystem LTER, Massachusetts, United States - Salt Marsh Sediment SW1601-190 ...
TTTTTAATTGAGTTATTGTTCTTTGATTTTTTTGTATGTTTAAATTGGAAAAAGGGACATTCTTATTTGCTAATTTTGCTACATCCTTATTTGCCATTTTTCCTACATTGTAAGTTCCCGCTTACAGTGGTAATTCCCGCGAAGCCAGTCAGGTCATTTACACCCTTGTTAAGCACCCCTGCGCGGAATCACGAACCGAATGAAGTGAGGTTCGTAATTCCAGCGCTTTCAGCGCGGCAGGGTTGTATTTTCTTGTTAAGCACCCCTGCGCGGAATCACGAACCGAATGAAGTGAGGTTCGTAATTCCAGCGCTTTCAGCGCGGCAGGGTTGTATTTCCTTGTTAATAATGATGATTAATTATTCTCTTTAATTCATTATTGGATTAGCTCCTAAGGGACGTGCACCAATTTACTTTACTAAATGAGTGTATATTGTAAAAAACTTTATAATTATCATGGTTGGGGCGACACATAACCACTACACATTCCTGTGGATTGCAACGAGACATTTTCAATATGCGTCAACCTTTTTATTTGTTTGTATTGCGCTACCATTATGGCTCAGAGCGACGATCTATATTCTGGGAGAGGTATTGGTGCTATTAAGGTCATTGAGAGCATTATTTGGTTTAATGGTATATGCCAAAAGGATAACAATTCTTAAATCAGCTATAAAGATCTCTGTTAAGAATTTGGTTAGTTAAGCAGCATAGATGTTATAATTATGATGCGAAAGTAAAATTATTTGTAAACCATGCTTCCATGTCATCAATATTTTCTTCTCCCCTTGCAACACTAAAAGTAAATTCAATTATCTCTGATAATTCTAATGTTGACTTTAATTCAAAATTATTCTTTATTAAAAAGACTAAAGCTGCGCCCATACCAGTCCTTTTATTACCATCATAGAAAATATGATTTGAAATTATACTAAGCATATAATACGCAGCCTTTCTATACACACCTGGGTATAATTCATATCCAAACACAGTCGCTTTTACGGCTTCTATCAAATATTCAAGACCATTATTGTTCTGGATATTGTTATTGAGAAAAAATGAACCCCCAAAACGAAGGATCATTGAAGTATTAATTCTAAGTATCTCAAATTTTGATAGGTAAATCAATGCAATGAATTAGGCAAGTGCTTCCCAGACTACTGAGTAATTGTCTAAAACCTCAGTAATAATTTCATCAGTAGTACGTTCACCAAAATTTAAGGTTGAGTCCTTAATAGTAAATGTCCCAACCATATTGGAAAGGGTATAATAGGTCCTATATTCAACTCTACTTTCACCTACTATCTGTTTACCAGCCGTAGTATTGAGTTCAATCCCAGGAACCTTAGATTCTGGATTATTATACAGTTTGAATTTCATCATAGTATCGCAAATATAGGATTATTTTTCAATTACCTTTGTTAAAGGTTTAGATTTTATCCATTTAAACCCTCCATAATTGGTTATCAAAGCAATATCTACCTCACCGCCCACAGTTGGGATCATATTAGCGAATCGTTGAAAAGATGCAGTTGTATTAATTAAAAATTCAACATAATCTATGGCATCTTGTAAGGAAAATGCTCCATAATTAGTTCCCAAGTTACCTCTCTGCCCAAGTTCCCATAATTTTTTTACCACAATAGTGTCACCACTAATAGTACAACCTATTCCATCATGCACACTAATTCGATTTGGATTTCCAATAGTAACTTCAACAGTCTGACCTGAAATATCATCTGTGGTGTTGTACCCTACAATCTGAAATCCAAAGGCAAAGGTATTTTTAGGAATTTGTCTTTGTTGTTTTCTTAACTCTTGGTTAAGTTGTTCGGTAAAATACTCTTGAATTAATTCAGCGACTTCACTTATTGTATATTCTCTGTCATCTGCCTTAGATTCAAGGTTCTTTATATGATTATATATTGTTCTTTGGTTAATTATTGCGGATCCAAAGGTGGCTACCCCATAACGTTTATTAAATGGGAATAGTTTCTGGGCATAAGGTAAGGTAGAGGTTGGAATTTGTAAAGGCGGCAGTTTGAGGTCAGGAATAGTAACATCTTTACCTGAATCATCCTTAGTTTTAAAATTCTTTAAGCCTGGAAATATTGTTCCCATTGTTGTTTGTAAGCTATCAGCTGCAATAACAACACCATCTGGGACTCTTAATGAAACTACAAGCGTCATTTTTAATTGATTAAAGAATAAAATTACTAATCTCCTTTGATTTTCACAATACTTTCATACTAAATCTCACTTCCCCAAACCTTTGCAATCCGGACTTTGATCTTTTGTTCAAATAATTCTACTAATTCTTTACTCATACTAATCATTGCCCTCTCCGATTCAATTCTATTTACTATTTCTTTTTGTATTGGTACACTTGGTAGTGGAATCCTTAATGATTTCAGATTTGATTGAGAAATATTTGTGATATTCGCTCTGTTGGATAATCCAATCACTTGTTTCCTAAATTGATCAGTTCTCAAAAGAAATAAAAGATATTCCGGTATCACTGCATCCTTATTTGGTGAGGCTTTAATAATAAAACCGCAAAATACTACTGGATTATCATCTTTGTAGAGAAACAATGATGGGAACCCTACACCTTCGTATTTAACCGACGATCGAACAAAGAGAATATCTTTATTACTAAGTTTGTGTCTTTCTATTTCTTTATCAGATAATTGAACTAAATCCAGTTTTTTAACATCAACGTAACCATCTGAAAATAGATCCTTAATATTAACAAACTTGGTGCCACTACCTACTTGCTCTTTGCTAAAATTCACTCCATTGATAAAATCTGAACACACCTCTCCCAACTCCACCAAAGGCCACTCCGGATCAATATCAATACGGAGTTTGTAGTTCTCCACCACCTGCCTGGCACCGTCAATGATCTTCTGGTAACTCTCAATCTCTGCGACTATCTCTTCCTGGACAGATAAGGGGGGGAGGGGGATTTGGATTTGCTCAATTTGTTTTTTGGAAATATTATCAAAAACTGAACCTCCTGAGCCTACTAACTTATCTTGTATTGATTGAAGAAAATAAAAAATAAAAAACGGTAAACTATTTTCTTTGGTTCTTATTGCGGCTAATCCTCTCCCAATGCAAATACGTTCAGTTGCTATATTTACAGGTCCTACAGGAGCCCTTACTGACATTAAAATATCTTCTCTTTGGGCTTCTTTTGTTATTTCAGTTGTCCACTTTGTTGGTTGTCCAATATAAATCTCACCAAACTCAGTTTTACCTTGATAGAATGGTAAACCATTGCCTTCGTCATTATAATATTTACCATTGGGAGATTGTCCAGCTATTATATCGGCAATTTCAGAAAGATTTACTATTGGGAAATCAGATGTATAAAGGTGTCTCTCACGGTATCTTTCACCACTAAATGAATAATCAGAATTTTCCAGTATTTTAGTACGAGGAACTTGAAATGAATTTGATAAGTTATCTGCCAAATTAATATTATGATCATTTATAGAACCCTGGAGAAGTTTAATTTCTTCAATGGATTTGGGTAAATCATTCTGTTTTATCGGCCTTCTTTGCGCTCCCAGGTCAAACCCATCATTCTCTATCTTAACAAATAGAATTTTATCAGTTTTCTTAGCTAATGTCTTATCCAACCACAGAATAGATGTTTTAACGCCTGAATAAGGGTGAAATACACCCGCAGGAAGCGAAATAACACCAACAAGGTAATTCTCCACCAGCATCTTGCGGAGGTTCTTATAGGCGGTCCCTGACTGGAAGATGATCCCCTCCGGGACTATAACTACTGCCCTTCCATTTGGTGTAAGGTGTTCGGCTATGTAGTCCACGAATAGGACTTCACTTCGGCTGGATGTTATAGAAAACCTCTTATGAGGTCGGATACCTCCCTTTGGTGACATAAACGGAGGATTTGCAAGAATAACGTCTGCATACTCATTCCATTTATCCTCACTGGTTAGAGTATCATACTCATGTATGAGTGGAGAATGTAAACCATGCAGGTACATATTTACCAGTGACAATCGTACCATATCCGGAGAAATATCATACCCCTTGATGTTTTTTGCCAATCGACTTCGCTCATCCGGAGTGAGTTTGTCACCACTGTACTTTTTGCTATTGATAGTTAATTCATCAAGGTGAACATCCTTAACCTCAAATGTCTTTGTTTCTTCTTTAGGATCATAATTGGATGAATTATGTTTAATTATATGTTTATATGATGAAATCAGGAATCCTGCTGTTCCGCAGGCAGGGTCGAGAATGGTCTCATCTTTCTTGGGATCAATAATCTCCACCATGAAGTCTATAATATGCCTTGGCGTACGGAACTGTCCGGCCTCTCCCTGACTACCTAAGACTGAGAGAAGGTATTCAAAAGCATCTCCCAGTTTTTCACTGTGGTCATAAGTAAAATCATTAATAACTTTAAGGAAAACTTTCAGAGTTTCTGGATCCCTATAAGGGAGGTAAGCATTTTTGAAAATATCTCTGAACAGTTGAGGAATGTTGGGATTAACATTCATCTTCATTATTGCCTCACTATAAAGGTTGAGTATTTCAAACCCCCCCATTCTCGGATCAAATATCCTCCTCCAGGAATACTTCTCAAAGTCCCCTTTGAAGAATGACCGCTCTCCTCCCAATTCCTCGGATTCAAGGTCCATATCATCCATGAACTTATAGATCAGTGCAATGGTTATTTGTTCCACCTGGGATTTGGGATCAGGGACCTTACCAACAAGTATGTCCCTGGCTGTATCAATTCTTCGTTTGGTTTCGGTATCAAGCATAGGTTATGATGCGTATTTATTCAAAGAAACATAGTCATAGACGTATTCCGGAACGATTTCCCTCCATTTCTTTGGAATGGCTCTGTATGCTTCCAAAGGGAATACAGGGTTTACTGCAAGTTCAGCATATCTTTTTTCATTGATAATCTTCCTGAATGTTTCATCAACTATATAGGTCTTGAAGAAGTATTTCAGTGCAATAATATCATCTGTATCACTCGGTTTGTAATCTGAAATGAATTTATAAAATTCATCTTCCAGTAATTCATCCTTTGACTTAATTGAGGGTATAAGACCGAAAATATACTCCAACATTTCTCTCAGTGTAACCTTCCGGTCATGTTTAAGAGACTTGCGCAATTTCTCGGGAGTAAAATATTCTTTTGGTTTATTCATTATCTCCCGGTTCAGATACTCAAGTACTTTATCCCAATTCTCGGCCATAACATTTTCTCTGATATAATCATCATCTTTAACCACATCCTCGAATTTCTCGAAGAACATACGATCTATCTTCATCCCTTCCAGGCCTATGGCCTCTTCGTGTATTACTTTCAAGTGATCATCATCTTCTCTTTCATATCCCTGAATATATACAGGGGGTATATCCACCAACTTTCCTTTCTTTGACCTCTGGGGAAGTTTAAGTATTTCATCATAGTTATATTTCTCCTCAAAGTATTCGCAGTTACCAAAGAAATCAAACAGTTTAAATTTTTCTTTCACTATATCTACTGCATCTTTTTTCATTTCGGGGTCAATAATCTGATCCTCGAATTTATGTTTCCTGGTTCCCCGCCCTTTTATCTGGACAAAATCGGTTGGAGAGAAAATAGGGCGCATTAAACAGATATTGAGAATATCGGTGCAATCATAACCTGTGGTCATCATCCCAACTGTAACGCATACCCTTGTTTTACTTGTTTTATACCAGTCGAGGAAATTGGCAGTACCCATCAGGTTATTGCTTTTATCAGAAAAGTTTATGGTATACTGCTGGGCATCGGGAATGACGGAGGTAACCTGTACGGCAAAATCAGATTTGTATTTATCCGGATACATCTTATCGGCCATCTGGTTAAATACCTGGGTTAATTTGGCCGCATGGTTTTGGGATATAGCAAAAACAATCGTTTTTCCTATCTCCTTGCTGATGGGATCCCTGAGAGCGTGTTTCAGGAAGGTTGAGCAGAACAGGCGATTAGTATCCTCCGAGAAAAACTTCTTTTCAAAATCCCTGTGGAAAAAAGACTCTTCTTCCTCCTGACCCTCTTCATTTTCCACCACAACAGCATATCCCTCATCAGATAGAAGCTGAGTGGTGACATCTGTCCTTGCATCCACAACCACAGGATTAATAAGATAATTATCTTTTACACCATCAATCAGAGAATACCTGAAAGTAGGGTGACCGCTTTCACAACCAAAAGTACGATACGTGTCAAGTAACAATCTTCTTTCGTACTCACGCTGATCATTGGGATGTACTTTACCTGTATCAAACCTTTTCAGATAATCCTTTGGTGTTGCAGTAAGGCCAAGTTTATACCCTATAAAATATTCAAAAACCGCCCTGGCATTTCCTCCTATTGAGCGGTGTGCCTCATCAGATATTACAAGATCAAAATCAGTGGGAGAGAAGATTTGTTTGTATTTATCATTAAAAAGCAATGACTGGACAGTGGTAACAACAATTTCTGCCCTTCGCCAATCCTCCCGGCTTTCTTTGAAGATAACTGTTTGATAGTCATTCTTTATATATTCAATAAATGCTTTTCTGGCTTGCTCTTCCAATTCCAGGCGGTCCACGAGGAAAAGAACACGACTTGCATTACCCGTACGTAGGAAGAGTTTGATTATTGCTGCCGCAGTAAGCGTCTTTCCTGTACCTGTTGCCATTTCAAATAAAAACCTGTCCTGTCCGGTTTTTACAGCCTCCTGGATGCTTCTGATAGCTTTAATCTGATAGTCCCTGAGGAATCTTAATTTATGCAAATGGATAAATCCTTCCCTGGTATCTTTATCCTGCCAGTTAGGATCCTCTTCATACTGAGGCATCTGTGTAATGGCTATGTAATTATCTCTTACAAGTTCATTTACCAGTCTTTCAGGGTTAGGTTTATACTTACTATACCCTTTAACTGATATTGGTTCGGGGAAGCGGGTAATGATGTAGGGGCTGCCCTTTTCCAAATCCCAGAAGTAATGCATGTTGCCATTTGACAAGATTACAAACCGGCAGTTTGTATTATTTGCATATTTTCTTGCCTGCTCCTTTCCAACAAGAGGATTCTTTGACTCTGATTTAGCTTCAAGGACAATAAAGGGATAACCTTTTTCATCAAGCAGCAGATAATCTATAAAACCATTCTTTGTGTTTTCAAAGTCCTCTCCAAGCTCATCCTGAGCCTTCTGTGTAATTTTTACATGACTTTCAAAAACTACATTAGCTTTACCTTCCCGGTTATCCTCAAGCCTCCAACCAGCTTCCTGGAGCATCCGGTTTATCTTAATTCTTGCTTTGGCTTCTTTCAGGGACATGGATGACTTTCTTAAGAAAGAATAAAATTATTAATTTGAATTATAAAATCCACAGTTTTATCCGTTAAAAACTAATTAAAAGATGGTTGTATCTTTCTCTGTGTAATTATTGTTATTAAGAAACCTAATTGAGCAGAAAATAAACTTTTAGACATTGTATTCACTTAATTATGAAGAAGTTTATGAAATTTATTCATGGATTTTTAGAAATAAGGTGCTATTTGTGTTATCATTTCAACCTTCTTGACCAACAAATTCACCTCTGAAATCGTTCTGTAGTTAAGGATTGATCAATGTTTGAGGTAGGTTTGCTCTAAATAAGACCTTTTAAGTTATAAAATAGCTTAAATTATTACAAAAATCCGCTTTAACCCCACATTTTATCAAAGCTTCAGACAGGTTAAGGTTTTTATTAGGTAAGTGTCTCTCCTTACATCATCAATGTATAAAAAACGGCATTTAGTCTGTGATCAAAAATCGAAATCACGGACCCGCCCCCCTCACTCATTACTATTATTCTTTTCAGATCATGACGAATATAAGGGTCTAACCTTATATGATTTTAAAGCCAGTTATTATGTAAAAACTGCATGTACTTATGTATAACCAAAAATAATGTAGAGCTGTATTTAATTGGTTAATAAAATCTTAAAATAAGTGGTTAAGGTAATGGAAGAACTCGCACCAAATACCTTTTAAATCAAAATAATAATTTAGCAATGGGTGTCTGTCTTTCCATCAGCAATTAGTGCTATGGAAAATTAATTGTACGATCAATATCGATTAAATACTAGGGATTATCGTTTAATATTAGTGAAATTCATGTGAGGTAAAATTGTATGCATTAGATTTTTAAATAATCCGTTTATTTCAATATCTCGGATCAAATTCAACAATAAGTTCTTTACTTCTGCAGACAGCAAAAACTCCATGACCTCCTTTAATATTACCGGTAATATTAACCGGCTCAGAAAACGGATCCTGTGTTACGCGGTCGTAATAATACAGACTTTGAGCCCATTCATATAGTTCAACGGGGATAGAAAGTATCCTGATTCGAACGGAGTTGTAGTAATAATTATCATACATACTAATCCCTCGATAATTAGCCCAAAGACCATGAAACTGTGTTGACAGAGTAATTATACACTTTTTGCCAGGTATTTTATTTCCATCAATAAAATACGCATTAACAGGAGATGCATAGCTTGCATAATACCCCTCATACCCGTCATACCCGTCATACACGTCTGGTGGTTCTGGATACATCCTTAAATATAAACCATGCCACCTTGTAAAAAATCCTGGCGTGTTACATTCTTTTACTGAAAAGTTAAAATAGCTGAATTCTCTTTCAACAGGAGCCCATTTCCATGAATGTATCCCATCCATAATAAGAGCATAATACTGGTTCTGACTATCATTCTTATTAAAAGAAAATTTTATTGAAGCCGATTTTAAAGAATCTATTTCACCCCAGATTTCATCAACAGGTTCATTGGGGATTATGTATTCTTTCTCAACGGAAATTAATTCCGGGTCAGCAGGCCGTTCAGGTACGGTAACCTCTGAGTATATATCGGGGCAGTCTTTTTCTTTTGCATGGATATATATTTTTTCTCCTCCTGAAAAAGAAATGCTCTCATCTAAAATAAAACCAAACGGATTTAGCAGAGGCTTTTCACTCTGAAATTCTTTAAAAAAACCTTCGGACGAAGAAATAGTAAATGAAAAATCCCTTAGAGAATCGTTTAGTTCTTCAGGATATTCAGATTGGTACGATTTCTCAAAAGAAACAGAACGTATGTTATTAGTATCTCCACCAAATTCTAAGAAATATGGATATATGTATGAGGTAGTATATGACGAGGCAGATGAATCAATATCTATCATTGCGATACAGCATAGCTTTTCCGGCATATCCGGCCTGTAAAACCTGTCGGGAGCTTCACAACGGCTGATGAATAGTATAAAAGGTATTACTATGCTTACATAGATAGTCACGGAAATGATTCTATGGGAATATCTTATTTTGGAACGGAAAACTGCCATTGGTTGTTGGTATTGTTAAAGCAATTGTATGCATTAGATATAAGATAGTACGTTTATTTCAATATCTCGGACTAAATTCAACAATAAGTTCTTTACTTCTGCAGACAGCAAAAACTCCATTCCCGCCTATAATATTCCCGTTTAGGTAAACCGGTTCTGCGAATGGGTCATCCAATATGTTTTTATAGGTATACAGGCTTTTTTCAAAAAGATATAATTCTTCCGGAATGGATAATAGCTTAATACGAACCCATGATAGATATGCAATGGGGGAATAGCTATCATGAAATTGAGTCGAAAGTGTTATAAGACATTTATTATAAAAAGTTTTGCTCCCATCAATAAAATAGGCATAAACTGGATATTTTTCACCGCTAAGCCCATCGTGCTCACAAATATGATGGAACGTATTTAGACCCTGCATTTCAGCAAAGAACCCTTGTGTATTGCTTTCCCTGATCATGAAGTTAATAGGGCCATAATAAATAATAGGATTAGGAAATGGGTAAATGGTACCTCCTCCCTCAATTATCAGGGCATAGTAATAATTTTGCCCACTGTTGTTATTGAAAGAGATACTAAATACTGCTGTATAAGCGCTATCGAAAGGATGATAACATTCAAGTTGTTCTGATAGTACTGTTGTTTCAATATTATAGGATATTAATGTAATCCCGGGAGGAGGTCCCGGTACAGTACATTCTGCAGTTATTTCAGGGAAGTCTTTTTCATTCGCCCTGAAATAATACTTTTCCCCTGAAATAAAATTTATGCTATCTGGAATCTCAAAATACAAAGGACTTTTTAAGGGAAGGGCACTTTGGTAACTATATAATTCTTCATTGATAGTTGAAATTTTAAATGAAATATCTCTTAAAGAATCAACAATCTCTTCAGGGAACTCCTTTTGATAGGATTTTTCGAAAGAGATGAAACGCACACTGTTTCGTATATCAAAAAAGTCGCGAAGAGAAAAATCATAATTCGTGGTGTCGTCAGCATCAATAATTCCGATGCTGCATAGCTTTTCCGGCAGATCTGGCCTGTAGAACCTGTCATTACTTTCACAATGGATGAGAAATAGTATGATGATGATTATCAGACTGATGACCTGGAATCTTGTGAGGGATTTATTGGAGTGTTTCATTGTTTATTTGATTGCGGATTGCAGATTTGAGATTGCGGATTGCAGATCAGAATTTCTTATAAATAATACAATATCAGATTTTAATATCAGGGAGACAGATTGATAGTAAGTTCAGTACTTCTGCAAATTGCAAAAACTCCATTTCCGCCTTTAATATTACCATTAAGGTAAACAGGTTCCGAAAATGGATCTTCTGCTACCTTTCCATAAGTGTAAAGGCTCTTTTCAAAAAGAAAAAGCGCTTCAGGAATTGACAGAAGTTTTATCCGAATAGATCTGATAAATTCAAACGGAGAACGGTCATCTTGAAATTGGGTTGAAATTTTGACAATACACTTATTATCAGGGATTTTACTGCCATCAATAAAACAGGCATATATTGGAACTTTAATCATGGAAGGTCTGTCATCTATGCATCTCCATTGACACATTGTATATCCAGGGAATACAGCAAAGAAACCTGCAGTGTTACAATCTCTGATAGCAAACTCCAGTTGGCTTTTTTGAATGGGAAACGAAGAACTAAAATTAAAACCATTGCCTTCAAGCAGTATTGCATAATATAAATTTTGCCGGCTAACATTTTCAAATGAAAAATCAATTACTGCCGTTTTAACATTAGTATATCCGATGCATTCGGTAGGTTCAGAAAGTGTTGTTATTTCTTTGTTAGCTGAAATTAATGTAAGTTTTGAAGGAGCTTCAGGAACAGTGATCTCTGCTGAAATCTCAGGTGTGCTTTTTTCGCTTGCACGGAGATAGTACTTTTCTCCTGTCCGGAATTCAATGCCGGTGGGTAGTTCAAATCCCAGTATACGTTTTATTGCCGTATCACTACGAAAGTTAAATAATTCTTTATCTGATGAAGAAATTGAAAATGAGAACTCTCTTAAAGAGTCAATTAATTCTTCAGAGTACTCTGCCTGGTATGACTTTTCAAAGGATATGTAACGTGCACTGTTCCTGACATCGAAAGGCTCAGGGTAAGAGTTATAATTTACAGTATCATCAATATCAATGATCCCTATGCTGCATAGCTTTTCCGGCAGATCTGGCCTGTAGAACCTATCGATATCCTCACAACCTGTTAGTAAAATAAAAACTGCGGTTATTAAAACTACGACCAGGTACCTTACTGAAGATTTTCTGAAAAGTCTGCCTTTTACTTTTCTTGCGATAACTAACGGTATATGATAATTAAGTTTCATTTTTGCAAGTTTGAAGATATACATCCTTGTATAGATTATATGGTTCAGGTTTTATACATGTTTATTTCTGACATTTTACGGATTTCCCTTAAACACTTTTCGGATAGATTTGCGGTTAGATTATTCTTCAATGGTATCGCTAATATTTTATTGTTACCGTCAATGAAGGCATTACTGGAAACAGGGATATATTCTTATAGTAATATATTTTTTCGTTTTCATCATATGTTTCCCTGAAGTAGTAGGTGTTCTTTCTGTTATACACGTTATAAATATCAGCATCGATAAGTATTGAGAATTTTCTTTTGTAAATTATATACCTGCATGCCAGATCGAGCCTGTGATAATCGAAATACCTTATATTGTTTTTTGTTTCAAACCATTCCCCGTATGATGTATTATGCATATATATGGTTGCCGGGGAGCCGGAAACAAATACCCAGTTAAATCCAAAACTTGTTTTTTCATTTAATCTATATTTCATTGTAAGGTTTATATTATGAGGCCTGTCGGCATTGGAAGGGATCCATATCATGCCGTCCGGACTGCTCCATTCCCTCTCTGCCCGGGAATAGGTGTAGGCAGCACTGCCGGTAAGCTTACCTTTTCTTTTTATTATACCGGCTTCCAGACCATAGGCCCTTCCGTTGATCTTATCGAGAAGATCCTCAAACGATGTATCAAAGATGAAACTTGCCCCGGGACTGAAATCAACCATACCCGAGATCTTCTTATAATAAGCATCCAGTGTCCAAACGAAATTATTATTAATATGTCCCTGGAAACCGGCAGAGAAAACATCAGATATTTCTGGACCGAAGTCACGTGATACAGGGAGCCAGAGCATAGTTCTTAAACCTGCATTTGATCCTTCGACCGAATGATCGAACTGGCTTAATCTCACGAAATTAACGTGTGGCGAAATAATTCCTCCCTGATTATATGCCAGTCTTAACCTTGGCTCGGGAACAAAAAACCCTGCATCGCTGGTAATGGCTCCTGACAGTCTGATGCCGGCATCAAGTTGCAGGTTTTTTGCAGGAACCAAGGTAATGGAGATAAAAGCTACCGGTTCAAGTATCCTCTCGTCTTCTCCGAATACATTTTCCGTTATTGTGTCATTA
>Ga0315541_1003187_pt1 | contig 12866 bp, 13 predicted proteins | sample SalMarSW160190MG_FD_203095 | JGI IMG/M metagenome (GOLD analysis project Ga0315541, IMG submission 203095) | Salt marsh sediment microbial communities from the Plum Island Ecosystem LTER, Massachusetts, United States - Salt Marsh Sediment SW1601-190 ...
ACTCTGTAAGGAAAGAAAGAATAGTGCTTGCGGGTGGCATAAGCGGCCTAATCCGACGTTCTCTTAGGGAGTTGCTCTCTAAGGTCCATTCTTCTCCCAAAGCCTCACCAGACAAGGTTTTTCAAACTCACCAGTTTTTGAACGATGCACATTTATTTCGCTTCTGTATTTTTGCCATAGATTCTCCCTCCCGGGGCATGATTTTATGCGGATTCCCGGAGTCATTTTAACGAAAAATTCCGCTTTTGTATAACAAATGCGAATCTAAGGTGAGTGTAGGTTATTTAAAATAGGGCGCTGAGCCTATCTATACTTATTGGCTGGTGGGTTTTGGGTTTAGGTTGGAAATGTAACATTTTGAATAAACAAAACGCAAATACCGTGGTATATGCTGTAGAGGTCTATCATTTATCTGGGTTTAGAGACAACTTGAACACGTTGAATAAAGGCTATGCCACTGTGGTTTTCAATAATCTTGGAAGCTAGTGTAGTAGATAAAGTGTGAATGCATGCATAGTGGACTGCTAAAACAGCATCCTGGATATCTTGGTTATCTTCGAGCATTTCAATGTTTAATCCAATATCTTTACATTTGGAAGCAGAAAGGTGACGTGCATGAGATTTTGTTAATGCATGATCTGCTAACCCCTTTACGATGTCGTCTGCCTTCTTATCGGCTTTAGGATCGCTATGTAGCATTCCACTTATAAGCCATTCTTTTGCCATTTCTTCAGACCATGCAATAGCCTTTTGGCATTCACCTATCAGTGTTGGAGAATATTTCGCTATAATAGGCTGCCAGAGAGGAATTTTTATCTGATCCTTTTTACATTCATCGTATGCATGTTTGAATTCTTCGAGAACCCCATGAGCTGGAAGTCCTTTATATTGAGGATCTATGGGACCCAAACTAGAGTGTTTTCCCATCAATATGCTCTTACAAGCACAAGCAATCATAGTTCCAGCAGACAATGCTAATTGGGGAATAATCGCTCTCATATTCATGCCAAACATTTCTCGTAGATAGTCAACAATGGATTCTGTGGCAGCAGCTTCACCACCAGAAGTATGCAAAATAAGATCCAATCCCTTTGTACGGTCTAAACCATGGATAGTAGTCATGAAACCAACCTTGTCACCATCATCAATGCCAGCTCCCCCCAGTCCTGGTTTTTGTAACCACCCGGAATAATAGATGATCACATTTCGTCCAGTAATTTCATGTAGTTGTTTGAGATATTTTCGGCGGATTAAATCGTGAGTACTGCCAGCAGCTTTAATTTCATCTAATAGATCATTCCAGTTCGGCACTCTCCTCCTCCTTTTGATTTAGCTTAGTAATATTATCCATAATTATGTGACTGATAACTTTATTGCCAACTTGACGTTCTATAACTCCCTGAGATAATATTCTTTGTCGTTCACTTTTATTTGTCAAACCAAGCATATTGAAAGCATCACGTATCTCCTTTTTGCCGAGCATTTTTTACCTCCATTTTTGTGATGGGATGACATATATACGAACTTTTCACCACTTATTCAGAAACTCCCTGATGGCATCTTCTGGAGACAAGTTTAGGTAAATCTCGGTGGTTGTCAATCTATCGTGGCCTAAAAAGTATTGGAGGGCCCTGGTGGAGATTCCCTTTTTGATGCAGTTAACCGAAAACGTATGGCGTAAAACATAAGGGGAAACCGGTTTTGAAATTCCAGCCTTATCAGCTACCTTCTTTACTATTCTTGCAACTGTTCTTTTGTGCATTCCGGTACCATTGTTTTCGGCAAAGTGATACTCAAACAATCTTCTCACTTTCTCTGTCATAGGGATAATTCTTCTTTTTGTCTTCTTCCCGTAAGGACCGCCTTTTCCATAGATAACTAATCTTCTTTCCTGCCACTGGATGTTATCTTTTTTAAGATCAGCAAATTCTGAAAGTCTTAAGCCAGTATCTAAAAGGGTCCAGACAACAAATTTTTCCCGGAAGGTATTACAGGCATTAATTAGCCTGTTTACCTCATCATCTGATAATGGTTCTCTTTTGTATTGGTAGGGCATAGATTTTCTCTTAACGTTTCGAGCGTATCTGAAGTTCCCCGAAGGAAAATTTGGGCGAAGTGCCGAAGGCACGTAGCCAGATACGCTCTATTAGGCGATGTGCCCTATCTATGGTGACGGTAATTTGTCCCATCTTTCCTTATAATTGTTTGTATTTAAAGTAGAATATCTAATACCTTGTCTCGTTTTCCAAGTTTCTACAAGGTTTTTTGAGAAGATCTCTTTTCCAGAAACCACGAAATATTCAGGAGCTATATTGTTTTTAATCTTATTTTGATCTTGTAAATATACAAATATGTAATATACATCTTCGTTAACAGAACTTTTCGCAATCGGCCAATTACCTTTTCCTCGGCCAGCCTTAGCATCAATTTTAATTACACGTTCTCTAGCGCTAGCGTAAATATCAACTGATTTAGCATTTCCAATCGTTATAGATACAGGATAGCCTCTTCTTGAAAGTTCACCTGCAACTAGAAATTCACCAGCCAAATGAGATGTGTATTTACTTATCATTGCTGTCTTTCCTTTTAGGCATTTCGCCTAACTTGTTTATCCGAAGTATTTTGGGTATTCGCCCTTCAAGTTGAAAATTTTAAACTTCACCCTTTTTTATCTTAGTCTTTTCTATAGATTTGTCAACATTAACTAAAAAAGAGGACAAAATGTCCTCGATTTGCAAATAGAGATGTAGGTAAAATGCGGGTTTTGATTTAGGGGAAAGTGGTCAATGTCCTACTTATGGACAGAAGAGGACAAAGGCGACAAAGTTGCCAGCTTTTTGGTAATGGGCAAAGTAAAGATGGGTAAGTTGAACGCCTAAATCCTGACCACTACTTTTAAAGCTATCCCTTCTCTCACCGCCTTAATGCCTTCAATAATGTTCTCCAGGGGAATAACATGAGTGATATACTTTTTAGCATCTATTTTTCCTTCAGATATTAGCTTCAAAGAAAGCCGATGATGCTCAGGAGAAAAACTGTAGGTACCAAAAATCTGCAGGTTCTTGTAGTGGAGTAAATTGACATCAAGGCTGGAGGAGCTTTTTCCCGGAGGAAGCCCTCCGAAAAAGATGACTCTGCCTCCGTTTCGGGCTATTTCTAGTGCACCCTGCTGGGCTTTGGTGGAAGAACAGGCCACTATGACCACATCTGGTCCCAAACCTTGGGTTTCATGGCGTATCTTCTCACGATAGTTGGAGTGACTACTATCAAGAAGAAGATCGGGGCTAAATCGCTCGGCCAGTTTTAGGCGTTCATTCAATAAATCTATCATGATAGTCTTTAGAGCACCACGAATACGAGCAATTTCACAGTGAAAACATCCTACCGGTCCTGCTCCAATGATAGCCACGCTCTCTCCTATTCCGACTTGAGCACGATCCTGGGCATTAAGGCATGAAGAAGGAGGCTCGGAAATGGCAGCTTCTTCAAAAGGGAGACCTTGGGGAATAACATTAACATTTCCCAATCTCAAAGCCTCTTCGGGAATAGCAATAAACTCAGCGAATCCTCCTGGCCAGTCCTGAGCAATTTCCCTGACGTTCTGACAAAGATAGTATTTTCCCACAAGGCAGAAGGGGCACTTACCGCAGTAAACGACAGGAGCTATCGCCAGACGATCTCCCTTATGGAAACCTTTGGTTTGACTGCTCACTTCTTCTACTACCCCTGCAATTTCATGGCCAATAATCCAAGGAGGAGTAACACTTTTGTGACCCCCAAAGTATGTTCGAACATCTGTTCCACACAAACCACAAGCTTTGACTTTTAGAAGTAAACCGCTTGGTGGACAGGCGGGTCTTTCAACCTCTTCAATGCGAAAATCTTGGATCGCATGATATACTAACGCTTTCAAAGTTCGTTCTCCTTTTTTGCTACTTTATTCCTACAAGAGTGATTTTCGATAGCATCTAGATAGGCAAGGCGCTGGGCGTACTTACCCCCAAGGAATTTTTCCTTTAACCAAGTTTTGACACATTCAAGAGCCAGTTCTTCTGCAGTAACCCTGGCCCCCAGACAAATTACATTGGCATCGTTGTGGCGTTTGGCGTAAGAGGCAGTGAACTGGTTGTGACAGAGGGCAGCTCTAATACCAAAAACTTTATTTGCTCCCATTGCCATACCGATACCGGTTCCACAAACCAGAATACCCTTTTCACATTTCCTCTCAGCCACCAGACGTCCCACTTTCTCGCTATGGGTTCGGTGCCCACACTTTTCAAGGTATGGATACCTACATCTAAGATAGTTCTTCCTTCTCCACAGAGATATTCTTTGACCCTCTCTTTTAAAGAGAACCCCGCATGATCGCTTCCCACAGCAAAGTCGTATTTCTTGTCTCCTTCAGGTTGTAACCTCTTGGACATTAGCTTATCTCCTCCTCATATTCGTTTCCTGTTAAGGTCGGATTCCCAGAGGCTTTCCTGTAGTTTCCAAAGCTGGTAAATTGTCGATTCCGTTTCTGGCTCAATCATATCCATGGTGATGTATTCCCCTTTGGTGATCCTCACCTTGACTCTGGCTCCTTCCGCTAGCCCTAAAGGTAAAAGATTTCTTTTTCTTGCTTCTGGCAGGGGATAGATTCGTCCCAGTACATGGTAGCCGCCTATTCCATCAATTCTGACTCCCACATCTAGATTCTGCTTGGCTACCGTTACCACTTCGGCTGCTCTTTGCTCTGAGTTCAAGGTCGGTTCATTAAAGAGAACCGCTCTAGCTACGGAAAGAGGGGTCTCTATACTACATAGATGATAAGGACGGTAAAGAAGATAATAAGGGCCCGGTCCCATACCGTAGTATTCCAAATCTTTTCTTATTCTCTCCTTACCAGTGGTTACTATCAGGAAAACACCCGGAGCCACTTTGCCGATAGAGTAGTCAACCACCCCACTTTTACTCAATATACCTCCGTCTTTCTTTGGTATTAAGACCTGAGTGAGTTCAGAGACATCAACTTTGGGACCATGCATGCCCGGTACGTCGGGAACGAGACCCGTAGCGTTGGCCACTGCAGCCATTTCAATCATTGTTTTTGTCCCGTCTATAAAGGAATTTAGCATTCTGGCACTCATATCTTTTCTCAGAGCCTCTTCCTGGCACTCGTCAGGAGTTGCGTCAAAATCTAGGGGATTATTTTTGCCCTTCCCCGCGGTCACCACCGAAAATCCTAAAGAAGAAGCGAAGTTGTAGAGCTCTTTTATGGCTCCCGGCTCATCCCCGGCAGAGACGGTGTAGATAACATTGGCCTTATCGGCCATTTTTTTCAGTATCCAGCCAACTGTTACCTCGGTTTCCACATTCAGCATAATTACATGCTTTTGATGAAAGATACATTCTAAGGCAACCTGGGCACCGACTCGGGGGATACCGGTAGCTTCTACTACTGCTTGAAGAGAAGGGATGGAAACCAGAATCAAAGCATTTTTGCAGACGATGACTTTTCCTCTTCTGAGGAGATCCTCCGCCTTTCCCGGGTTGTCAACAACAACAATGTTCTCCTCGGGAACTCCGGCAGTCTTATAAGCTCCTTTTGCTCTTTCCAGGTCTAATTCGGCGACGGCTGCAACTTCTAATCCTGGCATTTGGGCTGCCAGACTTACCATTCCTGATCCCATCTGGCCACATCCAACCAAACCCGTCTTTATGGGCTCTTTCTTTTCTTGAAGAGATTTTAGTTTTTGATAAAGTAGTTCCAATTGATCAACCTCCCCTGGAGCTGATTCGGTGAAATGAATAATTGATGTCCTTGAGGGCTGGGTAAAGCTCTTCGTAAATAAGATATCTTTGTTGGTAGCGTGAGTAAAATTTTTTGTTTGGTTCAATTCTGTCCTTGATCTTCACCATTTGTTCGACTCCGTTCTCAATAGAGGGATAATGCCCCAGAGCATAGCTAGCAAGAATGGCGGTTCCGAGACAAGAAGCCTCCTCAGTTTGCAAAGTGAGAACAGTTTTCCCCAAGATATCCGACCTTATCTGCAGCCAGAGACGAGATTTACTACCTCCCCCCACTGCTCTGATCTCCTTAATATCAACTCCATATTTTTCGAAAATGTCTATACTTATTTTTTGCTCATAAATGACGGCTTCCAAGATGGCTCGAATAATATCGGCCTTGTCGGTGTGAATACTCAGGCCCACTATTGCTCCTTTGGAACGAGCATCTATCCAGGGAGTGCCGCTGCCTACAAAATGGGGAAGAATCATACTATCCGCAATGTCGGGCTTACTTTGGCTTACTATCAGGTCAAAGACATCTTTTCCTTCCTTCTCAGCTAGCTTTACTTCTGGCCCACCAAAGTTGTCTCGATACCACCTGAGGAGAAGCCCACAGGTCTGATTTAAAGTCATCAGCCAGAATCTGTTCGGAACTACGTGACAGTAGCAGGCAAAGTTACTCGGTCTTATTTTTTTTGCTACTGAGCTGCTCTCCACGGTGACGCCAAAAATTTCTGCCGTTCCCAGAATGTCTCCCCCTACTCCCTTCTTGATGGCACCTGCTCCCAAAGCCGCACAGGTGACATCATGTCCCCCCGTGACCAGTAGGACATCGGTCGGTAGGCCCAAAGTTTGAGCTATTTTTCGATTAATCTTGCCGATCACCTCTCCTGAGGGATAGATATTGGCCAGTTGGTCTTCCTTTATCCCGGCATAATCTAATATCCTCGCTGACCATTTTTTCTTTTCCATATCAAAAAGCCCAGTCCTGCTGGCAAGGGAGTAGTCGATGGCAGGGACGCCTCCTAGTTTGAAGAAGGCAAAATCCTCATAGCAAAGGTAGCGAGCAGTTTTTTTGGCAATCTCCGGCTCATGTTCCTTAACCCAGAGGACCTTGGCCACCGTGGTGAGGGGATGAGGAGGAACTCCGGAGGTCTCTAAGAACCATTCGGCTCCCAGCTCGCTTTTTAAACGCTCTGCCTGCTCAACTGACCTCATATCCATACCGAGGATGGAATTACGTAAGGGCCTTCCCCGTTGATCAAGAAAGACCACTGCCTCACCCTGAGCAGAGATGCAAATCGCCCTGATAGGATCGTGTAGCTGTTTATCTTCACTGATCTCCGACAAAACTATTTGAATGGTTTTCCAAACAATATCAGGATTCTGTTCAGCCCAACCAGGATAATCACTGGTAACCGGATATTCTCTTCTAACCAGCTTTAAAAGTTTTCCTCTGGTATCAAAGAACCCAGCTTTACAGACAGTAGTTCCCAGATCTAATCCTATCACAGCCATGATGGCAATCCTGATTTCTCATAGGTAACTCCTAGGTTCTCCAGAGAAACTAGGACATAATCAGTCCTCCATCAACATTGATGGTCTGGCCGGTTATGTAATCTGAATCACTGGAGGCAAGAAACGAGACTAGTTTGGCAACATCCTCGGGTTGTCCCACTCGCTTGAAGGGAATATCCTGAGTCCATTTCTTGACAGTTTCACCGGGTTTGTTACCCAAGAGTTTCCCCCATTCCCTATCATTATATATCCACATATCAGTGTCAATGATCCCCGGGCAAAAGGCATTAACCGTGACGCCATAAGGAGCTAGTTCTTTAGCCAGGCTTTGGGTGATGCCGATGACTGCAAATTTGCTAGCGGCATAGTGGGGAGTATAAATGAACCCTTCTCTTGCCTGCCCGGAGGCGGTATTGATTATTTTGCCGTATCCCTGTTTTATCATGATGCGGGCAGCGGCCTGACAGCATAAGAATACTCCTTTGGCATTAACTCCCATAACTTTGTCCCATTCCTCCTCAGTAAGTTCGGTAATTCTGGCAATAGTAATCACTCCGGCATTATGAATGGATACATCTAGCTTGCCAAACTCTTCCAGGGCCTTGTTAAACATTCCCTCAACTTCGGCCTTTTGGGAAACATCGGCTACCACCGGTAGTGCCCGGCGACCCATTTTCTTAATTCCCTCAGCTATATCTTTAATTTCTTCCTCAATTGAGTTTACTACCAAATCCGCACCCTCTCTAGCCAGATGAAAAGCAATTCCCTTGCCAATTCCTCTACTGGCTCCGGTTACTAAAATAACTTTGTCTTCATGTTTTCCCATGACATCAACCTCCCCGAGATAATCAGCAATAGAAAAATTAGGGCGAACCTCCCCCGGGAGGAGGCTCACTTTGTTACTCAGCCTAGACTGCTCCACAGCTAATTAAAACCGGAAGCCGAGGGCTATCATCTTTTTGACAAAACCCTGCCACGCAGCCTGCTGTCTGACTCGATGTGAGGTAATCTGCTATGAAGTTTACGTCCCACTACGTAACATGTAAAAACTAACACACAGGTTCGGAGCCTGCGTTAAAGACTTTGATAACACAGCGACACCTCTCATATCCAGATCCCGCGCAAGCTACTTTAAAGCAAGCCCTCTTAGGACTATCAAGAAAGTTGTTGTCTCTCAGCCGACCTCCTTACATAAAAAGGGGATACTGTAACTAATAACCCTTCCCTTAACGATAGAAAAAGTACTCACTATGCAGCAAGGAGACATTTAGAAGTTGGAAGAGCTCTACTATGTTGTTTTTTGGCAAAAATTGATCAAATTAATTATTTCTTGATTCCCCTCCCAACATTACTGTAACTACCTCTTCCAGACAGGTATCTTGTCTCTTAACATCCCTAACCAGGCACCCTCTATTCAAAACGACGATTCTATCTACTACGGAAAAAATTTCATCTAAATTATGGCTTATAAATATGATGGAAATACCTCTCTCCTTTAATTTTTTCATCAGTCCTAACACCTTTCCTCTTTCCTTCACAGATATAGCTGCAATGGGTTCATCCATAATGAGCAACTTGGGCTGTGAATAGATAGCTCTTCCGATAGCGACCGCCTGCTGTTGACCTCCAGAAAGATTAAGAACAGGTAACCCCATCGCATCAGAACTAATGGTAATTCCCAGGACATCTTTCAAGGTGTGAGTAGCTTCCTGGACCATTTTTCTTTTATCCAGCACCTTTAGTATTTTTAAATCAAAACTTACAAATTCACGTCCAGCAAACATATTCATACTCACATCCATATTGGGAGCTAAAGCTAAATCTTGATAGACGGTTTCTATACCAATTTCTCTTGCTTGCCTGGGGTTTTTAAAGGAGATTTTTTTCCCTTTAAAAAAAATCTCTCCTTCTTCTGGGAGGTACACCCCAGATAGGATCTTAATGAGAGTAGACTTACCTGCTCCATTATCCCCAACAAGACCAACAATTTCGTCCTTATATACTGGGAAATTTACTTTATTGAGAGCCGTAATTCCCCCAAATTTTTTCACTATATTCTCTGTCTTCATTAGAACCATAGCATCCTTATCTTGCATTAAGTTAAACCTCCATTAGATTCTTACTGCTTCTTTATCATTCTTTCTATCATCTTAAGGTATCCAGTTCTCTGTCTTATCACATCCACAGTTACAGCTAAAACCACCACTGTCCCTATTATGGTTCTCTCCCAATAAGGAGATATACCAAGAATAGCTATAGCATTCTGTAACACTCCCAGTATAGCAGCACCTGCCAAGGTACCGATCAATCTTCCTCGACCTCCAGTAAGACTTGTTCCTCCTATGACTGCTGCGGCAATAGAGGGCAAAAGCCAGTACTGACCTACTGTAGGCTGTCCAGAAGTCAATCTTGCTACCATGAGTATTCCAGCAGAAGCTGAGAGGATCCCCGAAAGAGTAAAAATTATTATTTTCATTTTTTCAACGTTTATTCCAACCACTCTTGCAGCTATTTCACTGCCTCCAAGTAGATACACCCTTTGTCCAAAAACTGTACTCTTCAAGGTGAAGCTTAGATAAATCAATATAGCAGTCATTATAACAACAGGTATGGGTACTCCGAGTACTTGCCCCCGTCCTAAGAAAAAGATAGATTCAGGAATTCTAACAATAGCCCAACCTTTGGTTATAACCATTATCAAGCCACTAAAGGCTTCCATAGTACCTAAAGTCACAATGAAGGAATTGAGTCTAATTTTAGTTATAAGAAAACCGTTAACAAAACCACACGCTGCCCCCATAGCCAGACCTGCGACTATGGCTAATACGGGAGACAAACCCGAATTAACCATTAACCAAGCAGAACCTATTCCACTTAAGCCTGCAATAGCTCCTATTGACAGATCAATTTCACCTGAAATTAATACTATGGTTTCGCCAAAAGCCACTATGCTTATAAAAGAAAATCCTAAAATAAGAGTAGTAAGATTGTATTTACTCACAAATGCAGGATTAATAAAGGCAATAGTGAGACACATAATAATTAAAGCAAAAATGATCCCTCCTTCCTGGGAAGAAAGAAAGCTTGTGAAAATTGGTCTAAAAATGTTGCTCCTTAAAAGACTTCCCTGCACTCTCTTTTCCATTTTTGCTTCTATTTCCATTAATTATTCCTACGAAATATTTTAGAAGCCCCTCGTTTTTTTCAAACGGGGGGCTTCTTCTACTTAATGATCCTTGATCACAAGAGCAAGAGATTATTTCCACTGAGTGTATACATCCAAATCCTTTTGGTAAACTACAAATGAACCTGTATCGTGTTTGTCAGAAATATAGTGCCCGGTATTTAATGCCCATAGATAAATGGTACTCCAAAAACCTATCTCTTTTACTCTTTGGACAGACATTGCCAAGACAGTTCCATCTCTGACATAGTCTACCATTTCAGGTAGATCATCCATTCCTACCACTATCACTTTACCGGCCTTACCAGCATCTTTAACTGCTCGGGCTGCTCCTATAGGAGCAGTGGCATTGCATCCGTAAATACCTTTTAGGTTTGGATGACCAGCCAACATACCTTCAGTCAATCTTACCGCCTTTTCTAAATCATCATTGTCAGTTAATTCAGATACAATCTTGATTTTGGGATATGTTGCCATTACTTCCTTAAATCCTATAACTCTCGCCTTATGATTAGGTGCAGTGGGAGACCCTATGAGAATGCCAATCTCTCCTTCATAATTTACGGCTCTAGCGAGAATCTCTCCCATTTCCTTGCCATCTGCTATATAATCCACTCTCCCGACAAATCCTATCCTACCACTCTCAGGAGCATCAGTATCAAAACAAATGGTGATTATCCCTTGCTCAAGGGCATCTTTTATCACAGGGACATTTGCTCCGGGGTCAAGAACCGCCACTGCTAAGCCATCAGGTTTTCTTGCTATAGCGGATTCAATCTTTCTTACTTGTTGTACAACATCTGCTTCAGGAGCAGCGCTCCATTCCACCTCTATATCATAATCACCTGTTTTTTCCAATATTTCCTCTGCTTTCTTAATTCCGTCAATGACGTCCTGGTACCATGGATGCACCAACTTAGGGATAAAAATAAAGTGCAGCCTTTGTTTAGCAAAACCCACTCCTGTACCCATAAAAATTAAACCCCCTATAACAACCGAAACTAACAGAAAGATTTTTACTCGTTGCATTTTTTATCTCCCATCTGATAGAATTTAACCCAGGGTCTTATACTTAATTAAATGCTTATCACCACCTCCTTCACTTGATTTTTGACCCATATCTTCCTTAAAAACAGAACCACTCTACCTACTTCCCGTGTTCTTTGACAACTTAAAGGGAAGGATAGCCTATACCTCCTGAACGTATGCATAAATCATCCTTCTTTATTTACCCAGCCTTCTCTTCTAACTTCACCAGATCTTCGGCTGCTTCCTCATCAGTGATAAGTATTTTTATAAATCCACCCCGGATAGCACCTAAAATAGCCTTCACCTTAGTCTTTCCTCCGGCCAGTCCTATTACATTGTCCATCGTCCTTAGACCTTCTATGGGAAAAGCTACTATTCTTTGGTGGAGGTCACAATCTACTTTTTCACCCTGAGTGTTAAAAAACTGGCCTAAAATATCACCCACCGCACCTTGCTGGCGTAGAGCTTCGGTTTCTCCTAGATTAAGGTATCTCATCTTGACCAGAGTCGACTCAGGCCCAGCCCTACCGATGCCCACCATAGAATAATCAGCATGTTTAGCCATCTCTAGAGCCTGCTTTACAGTAGCATCGGCTTTGAGGGAACGGCACAGATCCTCTGAGGTGGTTATGGCGGGGGCGTGAACGTAGTAACACTGGCCTCCAAAAATATAGGCGAGTCTGCTTCCCACATCGTAGGGATTGAGAGAAAATGAAGGGGTAAGTCCCCCATTAAGGGTGACGATTCTGAGATCGTGGATTCCTTGCGAGCGAATGAATTTAGGTACTTCGGATATAGTGATTCCCCAACCCACGGCAAAGAGAGCTCCACTGGTGAGATGTCTCTCCAGGTATTGAGCGGCTGCTCTGGCGAGAGTCTCTCTGAGTTCATTTTCCGAAACGGTGGGAACTACTACTGCATCCTGCAAATCAAACAAATCAATGAGTTTTTTCTCAATCTCCAGGCAATTCCCGGTAGGTCCGAGCACCTGAAAATGGACAATCCCGTCCTCCCGAGCTTTCTGAAGTAAACGACCTACCTTGCTACGTGATAGGCCCAGCATGGTAGCAATCCGACTTTCCTTCAATCCTTCCTTGTAGTAAAGCCAGGCTATTCTGGTTATTAGGTCGGTCATCGAACCAGCGACCTCCATAATGAAGCTCTTTAATTTTGAGAATTTTCTCAAAAATTGAACCTATTCTTATTATAATCAAAAATCTCTAAGTGTCAAGGGGTCGAATTAAATCATCTATAATCCAACCGAAAGGGTAAGTGTTAAATCATATAAAATCTAACCGAAATTTGGTATCATACTCCTTGACTTAATGAAAAGTCAAGGAGGAAAGGACGATGGATATGCATT
>Ga0315541_1003193_pt1 | contig 12849 bp, 5 predicted proteins | sample SalMarSW160190MG_FD_203095 | JGI IMG/M metagenome (GOLD analysis project Ga0315541, IMG submission 203095) | Salt marsh sediment microbial communities from the Plum Island Ecosystem LTER, Massachusetts, United States - Salt Marsh Sediment SW1601-190 ...
CCTCCCCTCTTGTTCTTTCATTGCCTTGAGGCTTTGAGTTATTCAACATAGCCTGCCCAGTTAAATTGTCATTGATTTTATTTAACCGGGGTCAACAACGTCCCGGAATTCACAAGGATTCTAGAGTTTGGGTAGCGGATTAAAATGATAATCCTTGAATTCTCCTTTTAATTTTTTAGAAGCTTCTTTTGATAGCTTTTCTAATTCTGATATTGTTCTATCGTATATTTTCTCAAAATAAGGATACCCTGCGTCATTCATCTTCAACGTTTCAATTAACTTAGGGTTGCCCCTTATTACTTGTGAAAAATCTCCAAAAATAGCGTGGGCTTGATAAAGAATTTGCGCGAATTCTTCGGAATACTTAGCAATGTCTTTAGGGTTTGCAATATTCAATCTTGAGTTGAGTGAAGCATACCATTTTTCCAAGATTACGGCCTTTTCCTCTTGACATTGAATTTTAATGGTTTCAGTCCTGTCAGTCTTTTTTGCACTCTTTAATACTGCACTTAGGCTACAGCTTTTTCCCCATGTATCCATTGCCTCGTTAAAATAGTCCGAGATCTCAAGAAGTTTATCTCTATATTTCCATCTGATTTTAGTCTTGGGAAAAATATATTTTCCTAAATACTTCTGAAACCAAGTAGCTAAGTTACCTATAATGAGTTCTTTGATCATCTTGTCGTAAGTATCTAATATGTTATTTTAGAATCTATGTCCCCTCTTTCATAAGTTGGTATAACAACAAAAAGCCGAGTAAGTGATTTAACAACGGGATCATTGATGCTATCCCCAGCGATCAGAGCCTGATTAAGTATTGATTTAGGCACAAGCGATAGAATTGGCTCAAGTTTTTCCAGTACTTGAAGAGTATCTGGTTGTATTTCCAATTCAATACGATGAGGTTTCTCTATCGGCTGGGTAATCATGAGTTTTAAACCACGCCAGAAGACCCTGATGCTTTCCTCGGTGAGGTTATTTCTGAAAAACCAGTAGATTAGCGGTAAAAGAAGAAATTTGCATGGGTCGAAATGTCTACCCCCAAAATCATCCCATGGCTGCATATCTAATGTAGATATCCCACGTTTTACAGCATGGAGGATGGAATCCTTAATCTCGTCGTCTAATCCTTGAGAGATCCATTCTGCAAGCCGCCTGCTTAATCCATAATGATCCAAGTAATCGAGATTACTAGCATACTGATCCAAAACTTGAGCAACTTGCGGCTTGGTCAAATTTCCCCTCAAGGAAAGCAATTGTGAGGCGAGGATGTAGGTATCAAAACTTTGTGAGGTTTCTAATGTCTCATCCAATATTTTAATAAGTTCAGCCTTAAGGGTTGGGTTAGAAACGATTTGAACCAATTGACCATTTCGCCATATCCGAATAAGACGTTCCAGACATGGATCCTGGGCCTCCCATACAGGGCGTCTGTAATTGAGCAAAACCGGAATAATGTAACTGGGGTTAGGCTCCCGCCTAAAAACAAATGACAAAGCACTTGCGATGAATATGCCATTACATCCTTCCCTTGCTAAAGCATTCTGGATTTCGGTTGGTATTTTTTGTTTGAGGATCATATGTTCCAAAACGTTGCAGACATCGGGATGAAGTTTCTCAGATTCCATCGCAAGTTCCCGTAGGCGGTCAAAACTCCCAAAAGCTAGGGTGCCCCTTTCAAGTTCTATGGTAAGCGGGATATCTTCTGTTTTTCTTCGGCGATCGAACCCCTCCGGTAACCTGCCAAGTCTAGCTATCAATGCACAAGTTATGTATTCATTTATTACATGACCATGTAGTAATGCATTCTCAATAGTATTTTCCGATAAGCCGATGAATTCATCGGCCAACATAGCTAGCCACTGTACAGTTTCCCCAAAGCGAGTTTGCCTCACCCGGGGATCGTCGAGAAACTTTTCAGCGGCTCTGCCAATGGCTTTACCCTGATCTGGATTTGCTCGTCCATAATCTAAAAGCCATTGTCCTGCTGAATCTCTTTCACTTTTGTAACCGGAGTCATCACAGAGCAGCCTCCATACAACATTCTCCCATGCAACGGCATTGCCAATCGATTCCCTGACGAGATCGAGAAGGGGCCTTTTGCCTTTAACTTGAGTGATATCTGCTGATACTTCTCTGACAGTTTCGCAATAAGCAGGATCGAGTCTTATCCGCTCTATTTCCCTATTCAGTTCTTGAATGTCCAACAAACTACTTTCCATTATAATAGCCTTACATCGTGCTTTCAGTTTGTCATTAAGGTTTTGACTGTGATATTTTAGGATTTGATTTGCTGCCCAATAATCAAGCCAATCAATTCCCTTTTCGGTAACGGTTTTAAGATGTTTTAATGCATCCGTTTCAGCGAAAATTGATTTTTCTAAATCAGGGACCCTAGAATATAGCCCCACATTACCTAGGAGCCCTCGAATCAGCTTTCCATAATTGGCGTCATTGAGTTGGAAGCCATTTTTTATGAGTATAGTTAAAGCAAAGGTTTCAGCTAAAGAGTGGAACTCGATTAATTTGGATTCAATGTGAGACAGAACGGTAGGACCATATGGCAGGCTTAAAAGAAAACCATACAGCTCATCCCAACTTGATCTGTCTTTGGCAGACACAGCCCTGATGATTATTTCCAGCGCTTGGCTTTCATTTTGGGGATCGGTGATCAAGAGAACTAGTGCAGCGCCGTGCCTTTTTCTCGGATCTAAATCAAATAATCGTTCTCTGAGTTCTTTATGATAAACATGCCCATGTAAGCCTTCTAACAAAGTCTTGAAACCTTGTCGCACTTCAGGATAGCGAGGTAGCAAAAAAGGGCCAATAGATCCAAGACATGAAGCCAATAACTTAGTTCCCCTTTCTCCAATTGCTTGGATTTGAGAAAGCAGAATTCGCCACCATCCTGAATGTGCACTATCAACCAAACCTGCCTTTTTAGCCGAGACTCTTTCGGCGAGCCATTTAATCTGTTCATCACTACCACCGGAAATTAATTCTCTCAATATTCTCTCTGCTTCGGGCACATAACCTCCATCGTGCATAGCCCTTAAAAGTGGCTCACCTAAAAGAAACAAGTCCCGCTCGCCAAGCTTGTAAAGGCCGATAGAGGCTCCTGCTGATACCTGGGAATCACCATCAAAAAGGCACCATCGGAGAAATCTCTTCCAGCTCTCTTGCCCGATGCGCAAAATACAGTTTTCAACCAAATCCTCATGCCCTTGGTCCAGACGGGAGGCTCCGAGGGATTTTATAGCTGTCTTAACTATTTTTGGCGGCGGACGATCGGGATTCAGTTTAAGCCACAAATTAGCGGCGGGAATAGATGAGGTTTTAAGCAGAATGTTATTTAATACTTGTTCATGCCCGGAACGGAATGCATTGACAAGCGTTCCCTCAGCACGGGTTGCAAATGATTCTGTATTCAGGAGTCTAGCACAAAACCATAACTTTTCATGTAAAGTAAAAGCTTCGGGTGTTAATATTGCGAGTATTGGAATAATTTTATGCAGTTGAAAAGTACCTGCATCAATGTGAGGCCTAACCAAAGTCTTCAAATTGTTCTTTTCATGCTCTGTAACGGAGTCAACCTTGAGGTAGGCCCAATTTTGGAAAACAGCTTCTGTAACTGCGCTTCCTGCAAAAACAAATGGATACCTTGGGTCTAAATACCGACTAAAAAACCAATCAAAGCCAACTTGACTAGCCAGGATTATCGATTCAGCGATAGACTTGGCTGATTGTTGCCGTTCCTCCCAGAATATATGAAGGGGACGTGGCCCAATTCGGTCTGCATTGTTTATAAAAGTTTTGGCAAGTGATTCATCTTTCGATTCGCTGACAATATAACTCGCAGCCGCAGTGTTGGCCACTTCGCTCAGCAATATCTCTATGAACTGAGCTAATCTTGGCCTCAGCTCTTCAATAAGGCCTTGCCTTCTGATAGCAGCCGCTGCAAACGATACTATCCTCCAATGGCCTGTTTTCAGCCAAGGTACAATTTCAGTGGACTGCCGCCATAGATGTGCTAAACCTACTCCGCTTAAATACTCAAAAAAAGGCTTTATTGTGAACTGTAACTGATCATCAACAGCCACAAGGCCGGATTGTTCAAAAAAGGCCAATGCTTCCTTTGCTAAAACATTCTCATTGGAAACTCCTCGAGCCTTCCCAAAGGACTTCATATGCATCAATGCCTCTTCCCTAGGCATACCTGCTCTCTCACCTAACTTAAGAGCTATCATAGCCAAAAGATCGGTACGGGATTCTATATCAGGGAATTCAGTCTCGAAATTTGGCGTTGCAGACTTTTTATGGTCTTTAGCGGCCCATTGGCCCATTCTGTCCCTGATCAGTTTGCTAATAAGATCACCTAATGTAACTGATACGCTTTCAGCCTCTTCTGATAAGCTTGGATAAAGGAGGCGGATAGAAAGAGGAGAATTTGCTAAGAAGTATAGAGAAGGGGTTGACTTGAGTTTCTTGAGGAGAAGGTTTGCGATGTCCTTGGCTTCCTTTCTGGATTTTCCATCACTAACAGCTTCTTCTTCAAAAAGGCGGGAGCGCTCTTCATCAATTAGATCAGCAACAGATAGTAACTTCCAGTCCCCATAATTTACGCCCTGGAGCTCGACAGGCCGACCTGTGGCTAATACTTGCACACAGGGCCAATGATCCACCAAGGCCCCAAGCTGATTGAGAATAGAGGCGGCTTCCTCCATCGTAACCTCATCAAGGCCGTCTACAACGATAGTAAATTCTATTCCTTCTTTAAGTAGTGATTCGAGATCTATTGGGTCCAATGCCGGGGCAATCTGTCCATTGAAGTATTCCGATGCCTTTTGCAAAAGTGCTTTCATTGTAAAAGGCCGGGGAAGACGGAGGGCTCTTGCTGGGATAAGACACGATACCAATCGGTCGTTCGCTTTCATTGTTTCGATCACAAAATTTCCAGCAAGGGTGCTTTTTCCTGCTCCAAGATCTCCCAGCAAAAGCGTTCGCCTATGCTGTCTTGCTGCTTCGAAAAGAGGTAATAAAGTTCTCTCTTTTTCCACCTTAGAAATCAACTCGCCTTTATGTGAAAAACGGGCGGGCCTGATTTCGATTTCAAGCGACACTTGAAGTGGAACCATTTCAGGCAGTTTCCCAAATGGCTTTAAGGCCCTAGATTTTATTTCAATTAAGCGATTCGCATTATATTCTGCTCTTGATCTGTAAGCCTGAAAATCAAAGAAGGACTGTCTATGGTCTTTTATCAAAGAACGGCCGGCTGGTGTTCTGAAGCTCAGTTCACTCGCTCCTCCCTTTTGCTGCCAGCAGTTATCTGTGGATCGAGGATCAAACTCAAAAGATCGATAAATAGCACTTTCATCTTCAATGCGAATAAGCCGGAATGAGTTGAAATGGCTAGCACCAGCAAATGCGGCTCCACCAGATAGATGCCATGCCCCTTCAGCAAACTGATCTGCTTTTCTCACCTCGCCGTGGGTATGTCCTGATAAAATTAAGTGGGACCTTTCAGCCATGTAATCGAACGTATTCTTCCGATTTGTCAATGTTCGGATTTCCTCATCATGTAGCCATTCCCGAGGATGATGAATAAGAGTAATAGATATTGGCCACTCATTTTGCTTTTTTGGGCTGGGGATTTGATTGTTTGCTTCCAAATGCTTAATCAGAGGTAACCCTATCCATAGCTTTCCCTTATCGTCATCATCTTTTGAAAACCAAGCTGAATTAATGCAAATGTAATTGCATGCGCCCAGTGTCCTTGCACCAAAGAGGTATGAGTCTTTATCACCAATTTTATAAGGGGGAATATCCATCTCTCGGCAAAACGCGATGTAGTCCTCAAAGGGTTTCTGGAAATGTTTTGGAATTTCTTTATTCGATAAAACTTCATCTGCTTCTTTAGCGGTACTCGGCCGTGGGTTCATTTTGGCGAGGTGCCGTTTCAAGTCATGGTTGCCGGGGCAAAGAAAAACAGCTTCTATTGAAAGTCCTAATGTATGCAGTAATTTTGATAGCCAAAGCTTGAAATCATGGTAATCATTTTGTTCTCCTCTCCATCCAATATCGCCAGTTAAGCATAAGACATTGGGTTTCCATTCAGGTTCTAATTCCTCAAGCCGGTTTGACAATCCATTGAGGGCGAGAATCCTATCGGTACTTTGCATTTCAGTTCCATCCCAACCAAAATGGAGGTCAGAAAGATGAAGAATGATAGTACTTTTCTTTATACCTTGGCCCATTTTATGAAATACTCCTGTCTATCTTCCAACTCCTATTTGCATCGAGAGTCTTCCTGGCATCTAGATAATTTCCCCTCCATCATTTGAATCTACGCTTTTACTGACGAATGCGCTCTAGCTAAAAAATAAACCTATTGGTCATAGCCACGCTTAGTGCTATAGCTCTTCCTTGGGTGCAAATCAAGGTGACGTCTCAATCTGTGATTTGTAAATATCAAGATATGAACTCTTAAACTCTTATAAATCGCAACTGGTTATTAATTCCTCAGCGTTTTCAGTCCCCCGGGTTTCCGCTGGGGCTTGATATTTTTTCGTTGTGCTTTTATTTTGGCTAGGAGAACAGAGGCCGCTTCATATGAGCTGCCTTTTGGTTGGCCTACTTCAGCCCTAGCGGTTACCAGTTCACCTCGGAAAGCGCGTTGGACGAGGGAGTTGAAGAGGTCGTCCTGATGGTGAATTGACTCAACCTGTTCGGACTCTAGCTTCATTATTTCCCTTACTCGCTCCACAAACTCTTTCTGCAGCGAGAGCGGAGGAATAGGGATAACAATTTCCTTTAGTTTCACACCCGTCAGGTGCGCGATCGTCGCTGACGTAACATGTTTCTTGAAACCACCGTTATGGGCGTAGAACCACATCAAATTTACGATATACTCAGATGTCATTTTTGTTGGATCGGGTCGAACCCGATGAAGGGCCTTCTGGAAGTAGCATTCCGGCAACTGATCATGCCACAAGGCCGCTCTACCAACCTCACCACCTTCACAGATTAAAACATCTCCATAACGCAGGCGGAAAATTTCGCAGTCCTTTTTGTCAAAGTCCATCTCTAAGACTTCAGAAAGATCTAAGCGGTTCCATTGGACATTAGCGTTTCGTAGGTATGGTCGCTGATGCTTACCAGTTTGTTGCTTTGCATCAAGCATCTTTCCAAGACGAGAGTCGCAGACCTCCCCTAAGCGAGTGGTTGGCCAGTGTTTTGAGTTCCTTACAAGATTTCCGAACATGTCGAGGAAAATGCAAGGTTTCAGATTGGTCAAGCACCGGACTGCCTCCTGCCGCTTCTGGCGGATGGCATCGGCCTTGTCGAGGATGGCGGCAATACGGCGTTGCTCGGGGAGGGGAGGAAGGGGGATACGCATGGATTCAACTGCGTCTCTTGATACTTGTTTGAAAGTGGAGCCTCGTGCTTCCCGTGCCAATACTTTTTGGGAAGTCTTTAACCAATACCAAACATATTGCGGATGCAGAACATCTTTATGCGGAGTCAGGCCAGCCACGCCCCGACCAAGGCAATACGTTCTATCAGACCAGTTGACATCACCTATGGTTGCCCTAATGCAAAGAATAATATCACCAATGGAAGAAATCCTTGTAGGGGCTGTCGTGTAATTCTTTGGTATCGGATTCAAAGCTCCGAGGTCACCAGCCCCCGCGACAAGAGGCAACCCATCATTTCGAGTGTTGTAAGAACTCCCTGGAGGGGCTTGCCCCATTGTTACATCACACACATCCTTAAGATAAGCCATTTTCATCCCAACATCCCCTCCAGTTCATCCATATCCCTGCGGATTTCATCCTCCAACTCCCGCAGCCGCTTGAGGATGACTTTTGGCGGGTCGTACTTGACCTCTTCATACTCGATTTCTTTGTAGCGGTTGATGGAAAGGTCGTATTTATTATCACGAATCTCTTGGGCCGGAATAAAAAATGCCTTGGCCTTGCGGTCGGTGTCCTTATCCGGGTTGCGTTGGTTCCATTGTTTGATGATATCGGGGATGTCGTTGTCTTCTATTTTGTCCCGCTTGTCGTCCAGAGAATAACCATCGGCCTGCATATCATAGAACCATACGTGTTCCGTCCTGCCGCCTTTGACAAAGACAAGCACAGCCGTGCTCACACCGGCATAGGGTTTGAACACGCCCGATGGCATGGATACCACTCCTTGAAGCTCGCATTCCTCGATCAGCATCTTTCTCAGATCCCTGTGGGCATTGCTTGAGCCGAAGAGCACGCCGTCCGGCACGATGACGCCTGCCCTTCCTCCAATCCTGAGCAGGTTGATCATGCGGTTGACGAAAAGAAGTTCGGTCTTGGTGGTCTTGAGCTTGAGGTCTTCATTGATATCGCCCTTGTCGATGCTGCCCTTGAAAGGCGGATTGGCCAGGACCACATCATAGCGGTCCTTTTCGTCATATTTCTTTGAAAGAGTATCCTTGTAACCCAGGTTAGGGTGGTCAATGCCGTGGAGGATCAGGTTCATGAGCCCGATGCGTACCATTGTGGTATCAAAGTCAAAGCCGTAAAAACTTCTATCTCTTAAAACCTTCCACTGCCTCTCATCGGTGAGCCGGTCGCCCACAAGGCCCCGCTCCATTCCGTTCTCATCTATCTGGCGCAGTTCAGGGCTTGTATGTTGAGTGAGTATATTCTGGTAGGCCCCTAACAGAAACCCCCCTGTGCCGCAGGCCGGGTCGCATATCTCATCGCCGAGCTTTGGGTCCACAAGGGCGCAGATCATCTGGATGATGTGGCGGGGGGTGCGGAACTGGCCGTTTTTTCCGGCAGTGCTGATCTCGGAGAGCAGGTACTCGTAAAGGTCGCCCTGTGTGTCGTGAAAGGTCTGGCCGTTGTCCAGGCGTTCCCGTTCAATCTCAGTATAGATGTCGTCGATAATGCCAACGGCCTCCACAAGGAGAGACGCCTTGGGGATGATAAACACGGCATCATGCATGTATTGGGAGAAGGCATGGTCTTCACCGCCGAGATTTTTGATGAAGGGGAAAACCTTGTCCCGGACATGGGCCAGCATCTCGTCGCCGGGCAGGTGGCGGAAATGGCTCCACCGAAGCTGGCTTTTGTTATAGTCCCTTCCATCCGGGGCAGTATACGTCCCATCGAAAATCGAGGTGTAGGAGTGTTTGAGCCACTCGGCATCCTCCTCGCGTTTCCGGTCCGTTGCATCCAGCCTGCGCATGAAAAGCAGGTAGCTGATCTGCTCCATTGCGGTCAGCGGGTTGGCAATGCCGCCCGACCAGAACTTGTCCCAGAGGGCGTCGATCTTTGAGCGTAAGGTTGCGGTTAGCATGGTTTTCCTTCTGAGTAATGAGTGATTAATAGGGGTAATGTCAATCAAATATTACCCTATTTATGCTGTCTGTTGCCCTATTTCTTTCACAAATGTCATGATTTCCTGTATTTCAGAGGGCTCAAACATTCCTCGGATTCCCTGGGGGTGAAGATTGGTGAAGGGCTGGGCAATAAGATTTTCTCTTTCGACCTTACCTGTCTGGAGGATGAAGGTTCTTAACGTTTGTAAGAACCGGATTTGAAGCGCTGAAAAGGTGGTGTGCCGTGCGATGAATTCGTCGAATGCGTGGGTGACCGTCTCCGGCCAGGACGCTAACCTCTCCAGTCCCAAAATATGCCGGATGAACTGGATGAACCGGGCCGTCTTGTGGTCGTAGACCTTGCGGAGCCTCTCCTCTGTGATATGGAGAGACTGGGCCTCAAGGAGCCGCGCCAGATCCCGGATCTCGGATTCCGATATCTCATCGCCTTCCTGTAATTTCCGGAGCACCGGGCTGTCAGCAACAAGCCCCAAAATGTAAACCTCTACCTTTTCGCGGTAGACCGAGGTGCTCATCCGTTCCTGTTCAGGCCCGAATTCAATCCACTCCTTTACTGCCGTAAGATCAGCGATATCGAGCAGCATCATCGGGTCTGGCCGCCTCTGGCGGAAGCGCATCAAAGGAGCGAGGCGTTCATAAAGAGAACGGGACTTCTCTTCGGTTGGCCTTGCCCACCAATGGGCTTGCTGGACCTCCTCAATAAGATCCCTTTCTTTTGCCACCAGGTTGACGGTCAGGGGAAGTTCCGAGACCTGCGCCAGGATGCTCTCTTTGATTGCCTCAAAGGCATCCATGTTCCCTGAGAGCAGGGCCGTTCCTAATTCCACAATCTCAGTCTCAAAACGCATGGCCTTGAAATCCGCATCGGATCGCGCCCGGAGTATGGAAGCGATCTCAGAGCGCAGGAACCCCAAATCTTTCGCCTTTAGTTGGTTCCAAAACTGATCTGGTTCGACAACGGCCAGTTCGGCCTCTTTGTCCGAGACAATCACGTTGTTTTTGGGAAGGGCATTCAGGTCCATGCGAAGATCAGCCTTTACTGTCTCGACCACATCAAAGCGAGCCACGCTCAAGGCAACTTGCAGTTTGTCGAGACGGGTCTTGAAGAGCCTGACCGGAAGTGATTCTTGCTGGCCAGGCTCCCGTCCTTTTGGCTTCATTTTAAAGAATTCAAAGTTCCCCCAGCAATCTATAATAAAAAACTTATCCTTTTCAGGACACCATGGCTTTCGCCTGGAAGGATCATGTTCAAGCACGCGGGTTCCGCGACCTATCATCTGCCAGAACTTGACATAGGAATACACGGGCTTGGCAAAGACCAGATTCACCACTTCATGGACATCCACGCCGGTATCTAACATATCAACCGAGATGGCAACACGAGGCATATCCCGGTTTTTGAATTGGTCGAGCAGACCACCCTTGCCGTAAACAAAGCGATCATCAGAGACGAGGACTCGGGCCAGTTTGCCCTTTTGCTCAGGGTAAAGCCTGTCGAACAGATCCTGCAACCTCCGGGCATGGGCCTTGGAAATGGCGAAGAAGATGCTCTTGCCGGGGATCGTGCCCGAAGGGTCCTTGATGCACTCTTCCATAAACTCGCGAACGATGAGCGCATTAGTACCAGCGTTGGTGACCTTTCTCTCCAGGTCGGTGCCCTCGAAATCGATATCCTCTATGTCCTTGCCCTCTGCGATGAGCTTCTTCTGGACAGCGGGAGGCAGTGTGCCGCCCTTGATACCTTCAAGTTGAAACTTTGAGCGGACCTTCAGCACTTCAAAGTCGCAGAGGTAGGGCGGATCGTGATCCACTGCTTCCTTATAGTTGTATGCGAATGTGGGGTCGTGTATTTCGCAGTTAAAAAGCTTGAATGTATCGTGATCAATGTGGTCCTTCGGCGTGGCTGTAAGCCCCAGTTTGATAGCATTGAAATAGTCCAGGACCTGCAAATAGATATTATAGATGCTCCTGTGGCTCTCATCGGCGATGACCACGTCAAAGAAATGGGGAGAGATCCAGGTCTCGGGGGTGGTGCCATTATGTATGAGGTTAAGCATGGTCGGATAGGTCGTGACATAGATCCGGCGGTCCTTTGAAAACGCCTTCTCTCCGGGCTGAGGCCATCGTGGCTCAGATGGGGTGTAGTCTTTGAATGCGTCCAGGGCCTGGTCGCGTAATGCGACCCGATCCACCAGGAAAAGTACTCGTTTGGCCCAGCGAGCACGCATGAGCACGTCGAGCAGGGCGATTGCCGTACGGGTCTTTCCAGTGCCTGTGGCCATGACAAGCAGAAACTTGCGGTGCTTGTCCTCGATGTTTTCCAGCATGGTGCGGATTGCGGCGATCTGATACGCCCGATCCACGATTTTTGTGCTGATCAACTCGACGGAGAGCGGCTTGCGGTTCTCCCGGCGCTGGTCCATCCACTCAAGGTCGTCACGGGTTGGGAAACCGTGGATCTTAGCAGGTGGGTAAAAATCAGACTCCCAGCAGTAGATGTCGTAGCCGTTGGTGTAAAAAATGAATGGTATCTTGCCCCCGTATATCTTCTGGAGGTTCCGGGCGTACTGGAGAGCTTGCTCCTGCCCGAGAGCGGCGTCCTCAGAGGTTTTCTTAGCCTCTACCACGGCGATGGGTTTTACATGAAGCAGGAGACCATAGTCAGCAAATTGATGACCACTGTAAGGGGTTTTGGGCTCGGTCAGCTTTGGAGCACCCGCTTCAGATAAATCAATGTCCAGCTCTTGGATAACCTGGGAGGCGTCCCGAACGTTCCAGCCCGCAAGACCTAGTTTTTCGTCAATGAGCTTGGCCCTGGTTTCGGCCTCAGTAAGTGTCATAGGAACATCACCATTCTAAAAACAAAGTCAACAGGTCAAGTCCCGGTGGAATAGTCTTCACCTCAGTCGAATAAGCTAAGGCCCCAGTTGAATATGCTCCGCATTCCACGGGGTGAACATTCCACGGGATAAATCTGCTCTTGAATCTTAAACCCGCCATTCAACATGCAACTCACCGCACCCCTGGCAGGCATAGCAATAATTAGGTTAGGATACTCACAATTCGCGAATTGCCACTACTTTATATTCTTCGATAAGACCCTCATCTGCAAAGCTAAAGTATCTGAGGGACGTTGTTGAATTCATTGACTAATTTCCTGCCAATATCGACCGCGCTCTTTCCCGGTGCACCCGTTCTGATCATAATAGCCATAGTAAGCTCATAGCTGATAGCTCCCCAGTGGAATATGCCCCTCTGGTTAATAACAGAAGGGGCTTCCGCCCTCTGGCGGAAATTCTACCCCAGTTGAACACCCAGAGGGTTCCCGGTTCAACGGGGCGGGCGGGGCAAACAAAGCTGAAAGCACAGATGTGTTCAAGGTATGCTCACCATACTTCAGCAGCTTCTCCCGGGGCCGGTCATCCTCCGACCACTCCCGTATGGGCATGGGGTATAGAGATTTA
>Ga0315541_1003194_pt1 | contig 12848 bp, 9 predicted proteins | sample SalMarSW160190MG_FD_203095 | JGI IMG/M metagenome (GOLD analysis project Ga0315541, IMG submission 203095) | Salt marsh sediment microbial communities from the Plum Island Ecosystem LTER, Massachusetts, United States - Salt Marsh Sediment SW1601-190 ...
AGAGGAGGTACTTGGGCCGGGTGGCGATGGCCCTCGCCAGCCCGGCGCGCTTCTTCTGCCCCCCGGAGAGTTGGGAGGGATAGCGTGACTCGTATCCCGCAAGATCCACCAGGCGCAGGCACTCGGTCACCCGCCGCCCGACGTCGTCCGCACCCATCCCCCGGATCCGCTTCAACCCCATGCCCACGTTCTCGGCCACGGTCATCGAGTCGAAGAGGGCAGCGAACTGGAAGACGTACCCCACCTCGCGGCGGAGCGCGTAGAGCTCCTCCTCGGAGAGGGCTCCGACGTGCCGTCCGTCCACCCAGATCTCGCCCCGGTCCGGCTCCAGGAGACGGACGATGTGCTTGAGAGCCACCGACTTCCCCGACCCCGAGCCCCCCACGATGGAAAGGGTCTCCCCCTCGCGGATCTCCAGGCTGAAGCCCCGAAGGACCTGCTTGGGGCCGAAGGCCTTGTGCACGTCCTTCAGCACGATGCTCAAAGGAGCACCGCGGCCCAGAAGGCATCCAGGACCAGGATGATCATGCTGCTGGCCACCACGGCGTGGGTGGTGGAGCGCCCCACGCCCGCCGCTCCCCCGGCGGTGCGAAGGCCGAAGAAGCACCCCACCGACGTCACCGTCACACCGAAGCTCACCGACTTGATCGCCGAGTACCAGACATCCCAGGGCTGGAAGAAGAGGCGGAGCCCCTTCACGAACTCCGGAGTGGACATGTCCAGGAGGTAGAGCGACGTGAACCACCCCGCCACGATCCCCATGGCGTCGGCCAGGAGCACCACGAGGGGGAACATCAAGGCACCGGCGATGATCCTGGGCACCACCAGGTAGGCCACCGGATCGTACGCCAGCGTCTCCAGCGCATCCACCTGCTCGGTGACGCGCATGGTCCCCAGCTCGGCGGCGATGTTGGCACCCACGCGCCCGGAGAGGGCCAGTCCGGTGAGTACGGGGCCGAGCTCCAGGATGATGGTCTTCCCCACCAGCGTCCCCACGAAGTAGAGGGGGATGGCGCCGGTGAACGTGTAGGAGGCCTGGAGCGCCATCACCACGCCGGTGAAGGCCGCGATGAAGAGGGCGATGGGGACCGAGGCCACGCCGATCCGCGTCAGTTGGTCCACGAGCTGCGGGGCCCACGTCCGCCCCCGGCGGAGCGCCCGAAAGGCACCCAGGGCCAGAAGCCCTGCGTTGCCCACCGAGGCCACGGAGGAGAGGGTGGCCCGTCCCACCGCCTGAGCCGGTCCATGCGCCAGATCGCTCATGGCCTCCAATCTAGCAGGTCGCGGGAAGAGGCCGGGACGCACGGGGACCCCCGGCAGGAGCCCGAGCCCGTCACTCCGACGGGGGTGGGAGCTCCGACTCGAGGGTGAACTCCACCTCCTCCTCGCGGGCCCCGTCCGGGGATGGGAGGGCGTAGGAGATCCGGATCCGGCGCACGGCGGAGCGGGGATCGCTCAGGCACACCTCGAAGTCCAACTGCTGTCCACCGGAGAGGATGCGGGTGCGCACCCGGTCGCCGGGCTCGGTTGTGGGCCGCTCCTGCGGGTTCCGGAAGAGGGTCTTGGTGGACTGCCGGCCCGTCTCCAGCTGGCGCGTGACTTTCACCTGCTTCAGCCAGTCGGGCTGGTAGTTCACGGCATACTCGAAGCCGCGTTGGTCGGCGCCGTGACCTTCGCGATTGTGTCGCGCCACCCGATCCCTCCGGCAGGAAGTTCCAGAAAAAGACGTAAACGAATGTTTCCCATGAGCCTCCCGAATGTCAAGTTTTCTCTTGCCCCCCCTGCCCGGAAAGCCTACGGAATGGGGAATCCTCGCTTCCACAGGCCAGGGGGGTTTTGAAATCCCTGGAGCACGGGCACCGGACGAACTCGGGAGGATTTCCCCAAATGCTTGACCTCGCGCGAACGGGAGCCCTAATTTGCCGTTTCTTCCAATCCCCCCACACCCTCCATGTCGGCCCCGTCCGCCAGGGCGGTGACCCGCGACCGGACCGGCAGCGCGATTCTCCGCGGCCCCCGCGCCGTTTCCCTCTCTCTCCCACCTGCGTCCCGTCCGCGGACGCGCCGACCGTACTCCGCTGAACCCTCCCGTGGACATCTCGGACCTGAAGAGCAAGAACGTCGGCGAGCTCCACGACCTGGCCGAGGAGATGGCCATCGAGGGGTACGCGGGAATGCGCCGGCAGGACCTGATCTTCCGGCTTGAGCAGGCGCTCCTGGAGAGGGAGGTGGTGCTCCGGGGGGAGGGCGTGCTGGAGATCCTCCCGGAGGGGTACGGGTTCCTCCGCTCCCAGGACTACAACTACCTGTACGGGCCCGACGACATCTACGTGAGCCCGTCCCAGATCAAGCGCTTCGACCTCCGCACCGGGGACACCATCCTGGGGCAGGTGCGCCCGCCCAAGGACGGCGAGCGCTACCTGGCCCTCCTGAAGGTCGAGTCCATCAACGCAAGGGACCCGGAGGAGATCCGGCAGCGCCCCGGCTTCGACAGCCTGCGTCCACGCTACCCCGAGGAGCGCCTGCGCCTGGAGCACCCCGGGGGGAGCCTTGCCGCCCGGGTCATCGACCTGATCTCGCCCATCGGCAAGGGCCAGCGCGGCCTCATCGTGTCACCGCCGAAGGCGGGGAAGACCACCATCCTCCAGCAGATCGCCAACTCCATCTCCGTGAACCACCCGGAGGTCCACCTCATCGTGCTGCTCATCGACGAGCGCCCCGAGGAGGTGACGGACATGGAGGAGCACGTGGACGCCGACGTGATCTCGTCCACCTTCGACGAGCCCTCCGAGCGTCATACCCAGGTGGCCGAGATGGTCATGGAGCGGGCCAAGCGCCTGGTGGAGCTGGACGGGGACGTGGTCATCCTGCTCGATTCCATCACCCGTCTGGCGCGGGCGTACAACGTCGTCGTCCCCCACTCGGGCAGGATTCTCTCCGGCGGCGTGGACGCCAACGCGCTGCACAAGCCCAAGCGCTTCTTCGGCGCGGCGCGCAGCATCGAGGGCGGCGGCTCCCTCACCATTGTCGCCACCAGCCTCATCGAGACCGGGAGCCGCATGGACGAGGTGATCTTCGAGGAGTTCAAGGGCACAGGCAACATGGAGCTCATCCTCGACCGGCACATCTCGGACCGGCGCATCTTCCCCGCCATCGACCTGAACCGCTCGGGGACGCGCCGCGAGGAACTCCTCCTCACCGAGATCGAGCTGAACCGGGTCTACCTGCTCCGGAACTTCCTCGCCGACATGCCCGAGGCCGAGGCCATCGAGTTCCTCCTGGCGCGCATGGCGCGCACCGAGACGAACAAGGAGTTCCTCGACGCCATGGCGCGGGGCGAGTAGCTACTCGTCCAGCACGCCCTCGTAGCGGGGGTTCACCACCAGCTCGCCCTCGTCGAAGATCTTGCGGTCCCAGGGGTAGATGATGGTGGCGTCGGTGGAGAGCGCGAAGTAGTCGGGCTTGTAGCCACGGGAGCGCGCGAAGCTTGTGGCGGTGCGCACCTCCGCCGGGCGGACGTCCCGCACCGCCGCCAAAGCCATGCGCAGCGTCTCCCCGGAGCTGGCGATCTCGTCCACCAGGAGGACTCGCTTCCCCGCGGCCTGCATGGGTGCGGCCGAGAGGACGGCGGGGCGCTCCCGCACGATCTCGTCGCCCTCCCTCCGGGAGATCTTCATGGAGTGGAAGTCCACCCGCAGGATGGAGGCCACCACGGCCCCCGGGATGACCCCGGCCCGAGCGATGCCCACCACCAGGTCGGGCTCGAAGTCCCGGGCGACCTTGAGCGCCAGCGCCCGGCAGAGCTCCCCGAACATCTCCCAGGAGAGGTCCAGGTACTCGGTGGAGCGCGCGGTGGCGCCGGTGAAGTCGTTCGGGAAGGTCATCATGGATCCAACGTACCTCGGCCCGTGGGGAGTGGCAACGCGGATCGGAGGCGGGGCGCAGGCGCTCCGCCCCCCGCGTTGACGCGGCTCCCCGCCCCGGCGAAGCTACCCCCCATGTCCGACGACCTGAACGCCCGCGCCGACGCCTGCCTCGAGGCGGCCCTGAAGGAAGCGGGGGCCCGGGACCCCCGGGAGTTCTACCGGGAGCGCCTGCGGGAGCTGAAGCAGGCCAATCCCGAGGGGTACGCGGCGGCGGTGGCCTACTACAGGGACACCCTCATCCCCCTGGTGGCGTCGGGCGAGGGGGACCCGCTGGCCGCGTGGACGGAGTACGGCCGGCGCCTGGCCGAAGCCGTGAGCCCGGGGCGCACCGTCTCCGTGGACGCGACGGGGCGGGCGCACCCCTACCAGGCTCCCGCGCCCCGCGACCGGCTGGTCCTCCACCTCCCCGACGCCAAAGGGGGGCGGGCCATCCTGGTGGGACTTCCGGGAGAGCTCAGTCCGGCCCAGCGCGCCACCTACGACGTGCTGGTGGCGGGGAAGCAGAAGCTCCGGTAGGGATCGCGGTTGGTCCGGCCTCAGTCCTCCACCAGCCAGGCCAGGCCCCAGGCGCCCAACCCCACGTGCGTGGCGAGCACCGGCGTGGCCGGGGCCGTGAGGATCTCCACGTCCCTCCCGTAGCGCTCCCGCAGCGTCTCGGACACCGGGGCGACGATGTCGTCCTCCCCGATCCAGACGATGCCGAAGCGCACCTTCGCCCCGTCCGGGATCTGCCGGGCCACCGCGTCCAGCAAGGCCTGGGTGGCGCGCTTGCGGCCCAGCGCCGTCGCGATCGGGAACACCTCGCCGTTCTGGTCCACGCCCAGGATGGGCTTCACGCTGAACAGGGAGCCCAGCAGGGCCCGGGCCCGCCCCACCCGCCCGGAGGCGAGGAAACGGTCGAACGTGTCCACGGTGAGCATGATGCCCGAGCGGCGGCGGATACGGTCGAGCCGCTCGACGATCTCCTCGGGGGGCACGGCCAGCTCGGCCAGCTCGCACGCCTTGAGCACCATGAGCCCGGTGAGGAGCGAGGCTCCCTGGGAGTCCACCAGGTGCACGGGGGCCCCGTGGAAGCGCGTCGCCGCCGCCTGCGCCGACGCCAGCGTCCCGGAGAGCCCCGAGCCCACCAGGACCCCGAGTATCACCTCCCCGTCCTCGGCGGCCCGGGCGAAGGTGTCGAGGAAGTCGGCGGGAGCGGGCTGGCTGGTGGTGGGCATGAACGAGGGATCGGCCAGCCGCCGGTGGAAGTCCTGTGCGCTGATGTCCACACCGTCCCGGTACGCCCGGTCGCCGTCCAGCAGCACCAGGGGCGTGACGTGGATCCCGTGGGCCCGCACGATCTCCTCGGACAGGTCGGCGGTGGAGTCGGTGATCACGACCACGGAGCGCCGGGCCAGGAGGATGTGGGCGTCCGCGGCCCGCTCCACCGCGGCATGCTGGGCCAACATGTCCTCGGCCTTGTGCGTCACGAGCGTGCCGAGGCCGCGCAGATACGCGAACACGCCCTCCGGGTCGTCGGTGTGGACGTGCACCTTGAGCACCGTGCCCGAGCGGATGACGATGAGCGAGTCGCCCCGGTCCCGGAGCGCCTCGTGGACCCGGGCCTGCGCCGGGAGTGCCTCGCCGCGCACGAGCGCCTCCGTGCAGTAGCGGAAGCGCTCGGGACCCTCCGAAAACTCGGTCCGGGCCACCGCAAGCTCCTCGCCTTCTCCGGCGCCCGGCCCTTCTCCCCCGGCCCATCCGTCCCCGTTCACCGTGGCCACGGCAGAGTCGTCCTGGATGTAGCCGACCACGCCTTCCAGGAGGGCGACGAACCCTTTGGCTCCGGCGTCCACCACGCCGGCCCGCTTCAGCACCGGGAGGAGGTCGGGGGTGCGGGCCAGCGACGCCCGGGCTTCCTCCACCAGGTGCTGGAGGAGCTCCACGAAATCCCGGTGACGCACCCGTGCGGCGGCGTCGGCGGTGTCGCGCATGACGGTGAGGATGGTCCCCTCCACCGGCCGCTCCAAAGCCTGGTACAGGTTCTGGACGCCGTTGCGCAGCGCGGCGCCGAACTCCTCGGTGGTGATGCGGGCCTGGTCCCGGACGTGCTCGGCGAACCCGAGGAGGAATTGGGACAGCATCATCCCGAAGTTCCCCCGGGCTCCCAGTACCGCCGCCTGCGCCGCCTCCCGGGCCACGCCGGAGACATCGGCGTCGTCGTTCCCCCTCAGATGATCGGCGATGGCGCGGACCGTGAGGGTGAGGTTCGTCCCCGTGTCCCCATCCGGCACAGGGAACACGTTGATCCGGTTCAGTTCGATGCGCTGTCTCTGGGCGTACTCGCAAGCTGCGACCAGGGACCGGCGGAGGCGGGGACCGTCCAGGTATCCGATTCGCATGGAGCGTCAACTTCGGGGTGGCGGGGCAAGTGCGCCAGCTACAAGTTGGTGTTCCGGGGCGCGTGACCCAACCCCTCCCCAGCACCCAGCCAGGAGGCCAGCCGTGGACATCCCGGTCATCCAGCACTGGATCGTGGCCGTCGCCCGAGCCGCCCGGCTCAAGGGGGCGGAGAACCTGAGCGTGGCCTCCGACACGCCCATGGCCGGTGCGTGGAGCGTCACGGCGCTGTCCGCGGGGATCAGCGAGGACGACCTGGCGGCCCATGTGAGCGTTCACTACCGCCTGGCCGTGGCCGACCTGTCCACCGCCGACCCCCACGCCCCGAAGCTCCTCCCCAGCCGCTTGGCCCACAAGCTCCAGGTCCTCCCGCTGCGCTACACGGACCGCTCGCTCTGGGTGGCCACCTCCGACCCGGTGGCCATGGAGGCCGAGCGGGAGATCGCCCACGTGTCCGGGCGCACCGTGCATTTCGAGGTGGCCTCGCCCCTGGCGCTGGCCCAGGCCCTGCACGCCACCTACCCCTCCTCGAGGGCGCTCCGGCACGAGCTCCCTCCCCTGGAGCGGCAGGCCAAGGGTGGGCCCCACGTCCTGGTGGTGGACGACGACGCGGACACGCGCCTGCTGCTGCGGCGCGCGCTGGAGTCGGCAGGCTTCCGGGTGGCCGAGGCCGCCGACGGCCCCGACGCGCTGACCATGCTGCAGGAGGGCGACCTCTTCGACCTGGTCACCCTCGACCTGCAGATGGGCGAGATGCACGGGCTCCAGGTCCTCAACGTGATCCGGAGCCGCATAGCCACCGCCGACCTTCCGGTGGTGGTGGCCACCGCCTCGGACGACCCGGTGGTGGAGATGGAGCTCTTCGAGGCCGGCGCCGACGACTTCATCGTAAAGCCGGTGGACCCGCCCCGCTTCATCCTGCGCGTGCAGGCCGTGCTCCGGCGACGGGATCCCAAGGTGTTCGGCAAGCTGTTCTGACGGCGACCCGGCACGCGGCTTGCTGAGGGCTTCCGGGGGTGATCCGACCCCCGGAGCATCCCTGGGGGCAGGGGAACGCTACTAACCTTTTGCACCGTTACGCTGTCCAAGAGAGCACCATGAGCACATCCGACAGCCACCCGACGAGACTGAGCCAGTTCGTTGCCGAGATGAAGCGGAGGCACGTGGTCCGCTTCTCCCTCGGCTACGCGGCTGTGGCGTTCGTCGTCCTCCAGCTCGCCGAGATCGTCTTCCCGGCGTTCGGGGCGGGCGAGACGGGGCTGAGGATCCTGGTGGTGGTGGTGGCGCTCCTCTTCCCCCCGGCCCTGGTGTTGGCGTGGATCTTCGACGTCACCACCCGGGGGATCGAGCGGACGGAGCACGCCCCTGACTTCCGCGCGGGACTCCTCCCCCAGCTCGCGCTCCTGGGCATCACGGTGGCGGTGATGCTGGGCGTGGGCGCATGGCTCGTGAGGGAGGGCATGCTGGACGAGCCCGAGGTGGTGCGGTCGGGACGTGGCCCGGGACCGGGGTCGGCCGAGCCTGCCCTGGTTGCCTACCAGCCCGGGACGCCCATCCGGTCCCTGGCCGTGCTCCCCCTGGACGACTTCTCCGGCGAGGGAGCCCAGGACTACTTCACGGCAGGGATGCAGGAGGAGCTCATCGCCCAGCTCAGCCAGATCCCCGGCCTCCGGGTGGTGTCCCGGACCTCGGTGCAGAGGTACGCCGGCACCGGAGCTTCCATGTCGCGCATCGGGCGGGACCTCCACGTGGACGCGGTCATCGAGGGATCGGTGCGCCGGAGCGGGGATCAGGTCCGCATCACCGTGCAGCTCATCCACGCCGCCAGCGACTCCCACCTGTGGACCCAGCAGTACGACCGCTCCCTGGACAACGTGCTGGCGCTCCAGAGCGAGGTCGCCCTGGACATCGCGCGGCAGATCCAGGCCGAAGTGAGCCCGGAGGAAGCGGACGTCCTGCAGCGCGTGGCCACGCGCACGGTGGATCCCGAGGCCCAGGACGCGTACCTGCGAGGCCGCTACGAGGCGGACAAGGGCACGCCGGAGGGGCTGGCCACCGCCCGGGACCTTTTCGAGACCGCCGTGCAGGAGGATTCGTCGTTCGCGCCGGCGCTCGCGGGGCTCGCCGGAACCCGCTTCCTGCTAGGGCTGGCGGACACCACCCTCGGCCGGGAGGAGCTGTCCAGGGCGCAGGAAGAAGCGGAGAAGGCCGTGGCGCTGGACAGCGCCTACCAGGAAGCGAGGGAAGTGCTGACGCTCATCCGCCAGAGCCTCCCGGTCCCGGGTGACCCACCGGTGGCGGTGGCCCGCGCCCTCCCACTCCGCGAGCCGGACGCCGGAGCGAGAACGGCAGGGGTGCCCGCGCCGCCCGGCACTCCGGACACGGCCTGGTTCCAGGCGCTGACCCGGTTGGGGCGCCAGATCGAGGAGCAGGTGCGGTCCAAGGGCGCCAGCACCGCCCACGCCGGCGACATGGGAAGGTTCGTGGGCGCTCGCGGCCTCATGGCCGCAGGCCAGTTCGCCAACGCCGTGGAGATGCTCTCCGGCGTGCTGGCCACCTCCCCGGACCTGGGACCCGCCTGGGAGCTTCTGGCCCGGGCCCAGATGTCGTCCGGGAATCCGGCGGGAGCGGTGGCGGCGCTGGAGGGATGGAGCGCCCGCAGCGACCCAGCCGCTCCCACTCCCGCCCAACTCCGGAACCTCCGCGACGCCGTGACCCGGGACGGGGCGACGGGGTACTGGCGCTGGATGGAGGCGCGCCTGGAGGCGCGTCTCGCCGCGGGAGAGCACGTGTCCTCCCTGGACATGGCGGCCGCCCGGGCCGGCTCCGGCGACGAGGAAGGAGCGTTCCAGGCGCTGGAACAGGCGCTGGCGCAGCACGACCGGGGTCTGGTGCTCCTGCAGAAGGACCCGGTCTGGGACGTGCTGCGGGCGGACCCGCGCTTCGCCGATATCTCCCGGCGCGTCCGTTCGGTGCGCGCGCAGATGGGGCCCCCGCGCGGACCCGGAGAACCCCGCTGACCGGGTTCCGCCACCGCTGGTCCCACTCGGCGCGCCCTCCGCGGCAGACGGGTGCCCAGCAGCATGGCGCACCCCACCGGTCCGACCCGCTACCCGCGCTTCACTTGATGCTCTTCAGGGCGCGCTCCAGGGTGCCCACGGTCCCGTCCACGTCGGCCCACTTGTCCAGACCGAAGAGGCCCAGGCGGAACGTCCTGAAGTCCGCCGGCTCGTCGCACATCAGGGGGACGCCGGCGGCGGTCTGCAGCCCCAGTTCGGCGAACTTCTTCCCGTTCTGGATGAGCGGATCGTCGGTGTAGCTCACGACCACGCCCGGCGCCTCGAACCCAGGTGCCGCCACGCTGGGAAGTCCGTTGGCGGCCAGGAGCGCCCGCACGCGGGTGCCCAGCTCCCACTGCCTGCGCTCCATCTCCTCCATGCCGGCGGCCAGCGTCTCCTGGATGCAGTCGCGGAAGTGGGCCAGCGCGTCGGTGGGGAGCGTGGCGTGATAAGCGTGCCCTCCCTTCTCGTAGGCCTGCATGATCTGCAGCCACTTGAGGAGATCCGCGGCGAAGCTGCTGCTCTTGGTCTGCTGGATGCGCTCCAGCGCCGTGGCGCCCAGCATGACGAGGGCGGCGCACGGAGAAGCGCTCCACCCTTTCTGCGGCGCGCTCACGAGGATGTCCACGCCCACTGCCTTCATGTCCACCCAGACGGTGCCCGACGCCACGCAGTCCAGGACGAACATGCCGCCGTGCTCGTGCACGGCCGCGGACACGGCGCTCATGTACTCGTTCGGCAGAAGGATCCCCGAGGACGTGTCCACGTGGGGCGCGAACACCAGCTCCGGCTTGTGCCGGCGGATGGCCGCCACCACCTCGTCCACCGGCGGCGGCGCCCACGGCTGCTTCGCTCCAGGCGCTACGGGCTTCGCCTTCAGCACGATGGTCTCCGACGGGATCTGGCACACCTCGAAGATCTGGCTCCAGCGGAAGCTGAAGTAGCCGTTGCGGACGACCAGATACTTCTTGCCGCCCGCGAACTGCCGCGCGACGGACTCCATGCCGTAGCTGCCGCCCCCTGGGACCAGGATCGCGGCCTCGGCATTGTAGGTCTTCCGCAGCGCCGCGGAGATATCGCGCATGATCTCCTGGAACCGCGTCGACATGTGGTTGAGCGAGCGGTCCGTGAACACCACGGAGAACTCGAGGAGGCCGTCGGGATCGACGGCGGGATATTGCTTGGACATCAGGAGACTCCCTGGCGGGGTCGTGGATGCGGGACGTCGGAAGGGCTTGGTAATCCTATAACACCACGCTGGCCCGTGCATCCTGCTCCAGCGGCCGACCGCCGCTCCGAGCCGCGTCAGTCCCCCCGCACCGAGGCGGCGGCATCAATGGAGGCCGCGCGCCACGCCGGAACGGCCGTGGCGGCCAGCGCGACGACGCCCAATCCGAGGGCGACCGCACCGTATGCCCAGGGCGCGGTGGCGCTCACGCCGAAGAGCAGCCCCTCGAGTACCCCCGACGCCGCCAGCGCGGCGATCACTCCGCCGCTGATCCCCATCGCCGCCACCCCCGCCCCCTGGCGCACCACGCCACCCACCACGTCCAGCCGGGTGGCGCCCAACGCCATCCTCACCCCGATCTCGTGGGCGCGCTGGGCTACGAGATAGGCGAGCACGCCGTGGACGCCCAGCACCGACAGGAACACCGCTACGCCCGCGAACACCAGCAGCACCAACGACGCGAAGCGCTCCCGCGCCGTCGCCTCGGCGAGCGTATCGTCCATCGTCGCGACGTTGAAGACGGCAAGTGCCGGATCCACCGACCAGATCGTCCGGCGCACGGCGTCGGCCAGGTCGAGCGGCGGCACCTCCGTGCGCACCATCAGCGTGATCTTCGTGGTGACGGGAGGCGACTGGAGCAGGTTCACGTACAGCGCCGGAGGCACGTCCTCGGCCAAGCCGTGCACGCGCTCGTTCTCCACGACCCCGATCACCTCCCGATACTGGCCCCAGATCCGGATCCGGCTCCCGAGGGCGCCGCTTCCGGGGTAGAAGCGCCGGACCGCCTCGCGGTTCACGAGGATCGTGGGGGGGTCGGCAGGCCCGTCCGCCGGCGAGGGCAGACGCCCCTCCAGCAGGCGCAGCCCGACCGTCTCGAAGTACGCCGGAGTCACGAGCCGGGTCGTGATCTCCCCGTCGCCGGGATCGTACGACCGACCTTCGATGTCGAAGGAGTTCGTGAATCCCGGATCGAGGGGATGGTTGGTGACGACCGCGGCCGAGCGTGCTCCGGGCAGCGCCGTCACGCGCTCGATGAGGGTCCGGTTGAACCCGTGCACCTCGGTCCAATTCGGCCAGTTCGCGAAGTCCCGGGGATAGCGCGATTCGGGCAGCGTGAAATCCACGCGCAGGACGTTCGCCGTCCGGAATCCCGGGTCCACGGCCTGGAGGTTGGCGAGGGTGCGCATGAGCAGCGTCGCACCGACGAGCAGCACCACCGCCAGCGCGAGCTCGGCCGCCACCAGCAGGCGCCGCGTCGTCAAGCGGACCGCGCGTCCCTCGCTGGCGCGCCCGTCCCGCAGCTGCGCCTGCAGGTCCGCGCCCCGTGCCTGCAGCGCGGGCAGCAATCCGAAGAAGACACCGATCCCGGCGCCGACGAGCAACGTGAACAGGAGAACGGTCCCGTTGACCTCCGGGACGCCCAGCCGGATCAACCGGGAGGGCGCCACGGCGGTGAGGGCACGCACCCCCGCTCCCGCGAGGAAGACCCCTCCGGCCGCGCCCAGGAGCGCCAGGAGCATGCCTTCGACGAAGAACCGCCGGCGGAGCTGTCCGGCCCCGGCCCCCAGCGCCGCGTGCACCGCCAGCTCCCGCAGGCGCCCGGCGCCACGGGCCAGAAGCAGGTTGGCCACGTTCACACACGCGATGGCGAGCAATGCGAGCACCGAGGCCAGCAGCACCCAGAGGGTGAGGCGTACGTCCGCCCGGCCTACGTCCGAGAGGCGCTCGACGAACGCGCCCCGGTTCGTGTTCGCCTCCGGGTATTCCGCCTCGAGCTCGGCCATGATGCGGCTCATCTCCGCCTGTGCGGCCACCAGGTCCGTCCCGGATGCCAGACGGGCGACGACGCTCAGGTAGTGGCTCTGGCGCGTGGCCATGGTGGGCGCGTGCTGCAGGGGCGTCCACACGTCGGTATCGCTCGCGGGGAACTCCACTCCCCGGCCGCCGACGCCCACCACCGTGTGCGCCACGTCGTCCACGACCACGGTGCTGCCCAGGACGGCCGGGTCCGCTTCAAAGGCCCCGTGCCACAGGCGATCCGACAGGATGGCCGCGGCGGGCCCGCCCGGACTGTCCTCCTCGGGCGTGAATGACCGGCCGAGCTGGAGCGGGGTGCCGAGCACCTCCGGGAGGTTCCTGGTGATCCGCGCTGTGTTGAGATGCGTCGGCTCGCTTCCGGGACGCTGGAGCACGGCGGAATTCCGCCAGTACATGGCCATGCTCTCGAAGCCCCGGGCGCGCTCCACGAAGTCGTAG
>Ga0315541_1003198_pt1 | contig 12843 bp, 12 predicted proteins | sample SalMarSW160190MG_FD_203095 | JGI IMG/M metagenome (GOLD analysis project Ga0315541, IMG submission 203095) | Salt marsh sediment microbial communities from the Plum Island Ecosystem LTER, Massachusetts, United States - Salt Marsh Sediment SW1601-190 ...
GAGCTTTGCCCGTGGCGCAGCCGAAAGAGGAAATCCTCTGCCCGGTCAAGGCTGGCGTCAAGGTCAGGGTCAGCCTGGTAACCGATATTGGCAATTTGCCCGGCGGCATCAATCAGGCGGCGCATCACCGCCAGGCGATAGACAATCTGAGCATGAGCCTCAATATCAAGGGAGGTGGGGCAGGTGGATATCAGGTGGCTTAAATAGGCAGCGCCGCCGCATGCCTCCAGTTTTCCCTTGCGCTCAAGCTCGTTGGCTACTGTTATCTGGTCTAGCGGCTCAGGTTCGGGGCGCTCGTAGAGGGCAAGGCAGGCGGCGTATATCGCCGAGTTTTGCTCGCTGTAAAAGTGTGGCGGCTCAAGAAAGGAGGCAATCTTGTAGATTGCTGACCCGTCTATCAGCAGTGAGCCGATTACTGCTTCCTCAGCCTCAATGTTATGTGGCGGTAACTTCTCGCTGTACATTAGCTTTCTTCCTTCTCAACCTTCTTCTCTTTCTTCGGCGTCACCCTCTTTTTTGTAGGAGCTTTCTTCTTCGGTGGCTTTTTCTTGGCTACTTTCGCCTCTTTCTTGGGAGCTGCTTTCTTTGCCTCCGCTGTTTTTGCCTTTTTCTTGGGTGCCTTTTCTTCTGCCTTCGCTTCCTCTTCGGTTACACTGACCTTTATCTTGGGCACGGTGTCTTTGCCCAGTCTGATAGCCACCTCATAGCTACCGAGGTGGCGGATGGGCTCTTCTAATTCTATCTTTCTCTTGTCAATATCCAGCCCGGTGCTGTTTTTTAGCTCGGAGGCGATATCGGTGCTGGTGATTGAGCCGTAGAGCTTGTCCTTGGCTCCAACCCTGGCTTTGATGCCGACCTCTTTGCCCTCTAGCTGTTGAGCCAGCATGGTTAGTTCCGTATCTTCCCCGGCTTCCGTTATTTCTCTTGTCTCTAGCTGGCTGAGCGCCTGAGGTTTAGCTAAGAGGGCTAGCTTTCTGGGGATGAGGAAATTCCGGGCGTAGCCATCGGCTACCTCTTTTACCTCGCCGGCTCTAGCCACACTGGGCACATCCTGGATGAAGACGACCCTCATAATTTTCCTCTCGTCTTATTATACTTTACTTTTTGGGGGAAGTGCTAGCTATTCGGAGAGAAGTTTTTGGGCAAATATAGCAGCGGTAGCACCATCCCCGGCGGCGGTTATTGCCTGCTGGGCGGAGTTCAAACGCACATCGCCGGCGGCAAAAATGCCCGCTACCTTGGTCTCCATCTTTTCGTTGGTAATGATATAACCAGCGTCGTCAAGGGGCAAGACACCCTTGAGGTAATCGGTGTTGGGCTTAAAGCCGACGGCGATAAAGGCACCGGCTACATCCAGGGTAGATTTCTCCCCGGTTTTCACCTGGCGCAGGCTCAGCCGCTTGACCACATCTTCACCCTCAATTTTCTCCACCACGCTATTCCAGAGGAATTCTATCTTGGGTTCCGCCCGCGCTCTCTCTTCTAAGATGCGGGTGGCGCGGAGCCGGTCACGGCGGTGTATTAGTATAACCTTTGAGGCAAATTTTACTAGGTGTAGGGCTTCGGTAATGGCGACATCACCGCCGCCAACGACGGCTACCGGCTTTTCTTTGAAGAAGGGGCCATCGCAGGTAGCACAATAAGACACGCCCTTACCGGTAAGCTCCTCCTCCCTCGGTACGCCCAGCTTGCTCCGCTCCGAACCGCTGGCGATAATCACGGCTCTGGCGCTGAAATCGCCCTTGGTGGTCTTTACCACCTTTTTCTCCCCTTTAAGCTCAAAACCGATAGCCTCAGCGGTAATGGTTTCCAGCCCGTATCTAGCTGCCTGCTGCTGCATTAGCTGCCCCAACTCGGTGCCAGAAATACCCTGGGCGAAGCCGGGGTAGTTTTCCACCAGCTCGGCATCAGCTATCTGACCACCCACCACCCCCCTTTCTATAAGCAGGCTACTAAGCCTGGCTCTTGAGGTATAAATTCCGGCACTGAGCCCAGCTGGACCACCGCCAATAATAATTACCTCATATTCCTTTGCCATAGTCTTTACTCGAGGACAGCGTCAAGGTCTTTTTTTAGCTCGGCTTTGGGTTTATAGCCCACAATCTGCGATGCTGGCTTGCCATCTTTAAAGATAATGAGGTTGGGGATAGCCATTATATTGTAGCTGGCAGCAGTCTTGGCGTTCTGGTCAACATCTAACTTGGCGAAAGTTATCCTGCCGGCGTACTCCCCAGCCAGCTCCTCAAGTACCGGCGCTGCCATAATACAGGGTCGGCACCAGGGTGCCCAAAAGTCTACCAGCACCGGCGTCTTTGATTTTAGTACTTGTTGGTCGAAGGTGGCGTCGTCAACTGCAATTGGCTTACTCATAATCCTCCTCTTCAATTATTCGGCAGATGTCTCTCTCCGCTGTCCGTTTGGCTAAACCGATGGCATTTTTTATTGCCTTAGCCTGACTGCGCCCGTGAGAGACGATGATAGCTCCATTTACCCCCAGTAGACACGCTCCGCCGTATTCTCTATAGTCTACCCGCCTGACCCAGGAGCCTAGCCCTATATCTTGGAGTAGGGTCCGCCCCTGGAGGTGATAGGCGGCAGAAAGAATGTGCCCGGTCTGTCGCATCACGCTGAGGAAGGTGTCACCTAACCCTTCAATGGTCTTGAGCACTATATTCCCGGTGAAGCCATCGGTAACGATGACATTGACCGTTTCCTTTGATATGTCTTGCCCCTCTATGCTGCCTTGAAAATTCAGCTTGGATTTCTTGAGCAGGCTATAGCTTTCCTGAATCAGACGGTTACCCTTTTCTTCCTCTTCGCCGGTGCTGAGCAGGCGAACGCTGGGGGAGCTGATGTTGAGGAGGTGTTTAACGTAGGTTGAGCCGAGGTGGGCGAATTGGACGAGGTGGCTTGGTCGGCAGTTAGCATTGGCACCGGCATCAATAAGCAGGGTGGGGGTGGTGGAGGTGATATCAAGGAAACTGCCCAGGGCGGGGCGCTCAACGCCCTTTATCCTCCCCAGACTGAGGAGGCTGGCAACAACTACTGCCCCGGTGTTGCCAGCGGAGACAAAGGCTGAAGCCTTGCCGTCTCTTACCATGTTAACCCCAATGGCTATTGAGGAGTCTGGCTTGCTGCGGATGGCTTTCATCGGCGACTCGCGAGGCTCAATAACCTGGCTGGCTTCAATAATGCTGAGCTTTGCCTTATTTATATAGCGACCGGCCAGCACATGGAGGATGGCTTTATTCCCCACCAGCGCAATCTCAATGTCGTATTCCTGAGCCGCTTTTACTGCGCCTTCCACTACTTCACGGGGGGCATGCTCTCCGCCAGCGGCATCAACGGCGATTATCATATACTTTCACTTTCTTCGGAATTTTCACTGATGCGGCTTCTCTTACGTCAAATCCCTTAAAATTGCTCCCGTTTTGACTGCCTGCCATCTCTTCATGGACCAAAAGGGCAGCGCCTATGGCCCCCATCACCTCGTGGTGGGGTGGGACAATCACCTCAATGCCAAGCTCTTCCCGGAGTGCTTTCACTATACCCCGGTTAAAGGCAACACCACCCTGAAATATTATGGGGGGTTGAATATCCTTACCCAGCCCTACATTATTAAGATAGTTGCGTACCAGTGCCTGGCACAGACCATATAAAATATCCTCAGTCCGCTGCCCCGTCTGTTGCTTGTGAATCATGTCTGATTCGGCGAAGACGGTACACCTTCCGGCGATAGGCACCGGGTTTTTGCTCTTGAGAGACCTCTGGCTGAGTTCCTGAATGCTCATATTGAGGCGCAGCGCCTGGTGGTCAAGGAAGCTGCCGGTGCCGGCGGCACATACCGTGTTCATGCCGAAGTCGGTAACCATGCCCTCTCTGATAATGATGATCTTGCTGTCCTGCCCCCCGATTTCAATGACGGTCTGTGCCCGGGGGAAGTAGTGCAGAGCGCCTACGGCGTGGCTGGTAATCTCGTTCTTGACCAAATCGGCACCGACGATAACCCCCGCCAGGTAGCGGGCGCTGCCGGTGGTAGCCACGCCGGCGATTTCGATATTTTGGGGCAGTTTTTGCCTCATCTGGCTTAAGCCCTGCTGCACCATCTCGATGGGCTTGCCCTGCGTCGGCAGGTAGAGATGGGCAACTAGCTCATCGGCGTCATTGAGCACGGCGAACTTGGTGGTTACCGAGCCGACATCAATGCCTAAATAGGCTTTCATAAACTCTCCTTAACGCTGATATCTTAGAACACGGAGCCTTGTTTGACAAGCCAGTCACTTGCTTTTGAACTCCTGCTTGACCCTGGCGATTGTCTCCGGGTTAGCCACCAGGTCAACAATAGTCATGGCCAGAGCCTTGGCGCTGTCAAGCATCCCCTTGATGCCAGCCTCAGAGGCGGCGGCTTGAGCAAACTCGGGGGAGTGGATAGCTACCTCTTTGGGGGCGATGGCGAAATCGGGGTGGATGGCAGGCACTATCTGGCTGACATTCCCCATATCGGTGCTACCGAAGGCTTTAGTTGGTTTGGCCAGGAGCACCTTGCGTCCCAGGGACTGCATATTTTGCTGGAATAGTCTGGCTAGTGCCATGTTATTGCGCAGGGGGGCATAGCTCACCTCTGCCCAGCGGTATTCCAGGCGAGCGCCGGTGGCGGTGGCGGCACCAACAAAGCAGTTCAGCACCTTTTCTTTTAGCTCATCCAGATAGGCGTCTTCTTCGGCACGGACGATAAAAGTCCCGGCGCTGTGAGCGGGGACGATATTGGCTGCCTCCCCACCATCAGTAATAATGCCGTGGATTCGAGCCGTGTCCTTGATGTGCTGCCTCAGCGAGTTAATAGCGGCAAACGATTGGAGCATTGCCTCCAGGGCGTTGATGCCGGCTTCGGGTCGGGCTGAGGCGTGAGTCGCTTTACCGAAGAACTCAACATCCAGACTGATGCAGGCCAGAGCCTGGGTGGTGGCGGCATCATGTACCCCGGGATGCACCATCATGGCTATGTCGATATTATTAAAGGCTCCCCGCTCCACCATTATTGCCTTGCCCCCGTATAACTCCTCAGCGGGGGTGCCGATAATGAGGACAGTGCCGCCGAGTTGGTCGATAGCCGCTCTGGATGCCACGGCAGCGCCAACGGCACTGCCGGCTATCAGGTTATGACCGCAGGCATGCCCCAGCTTGGGCAGGGCGTCATACTCCGCCAGAAGGGCAATCGCTGGTTTTCCTTTTCCGTAGCTCCCCCTAAAGGCGGTGGGTAGCTTGCATATACCCTGCTCAATGGAGAAACCGTTTTTTTTGAGGTACTGGGTTAGCCAGCCCACTGCCTTGGTCTCGTGGAAACCGAGCTCAGGGGTGGAGTGGATTTTAAGGCTCAGCTCGCGGAGCTGGTCATGGTGAGAGTCTACTTCTTTTACAACCAGAGCCTTTAGCTTGTCTATAGCTGGACTTTTTACCATTTTGATTATTATAGCTTAGCGCCGAGGCAATTTCTAGGTAATGTATTGCATATCAGGCGGAGTTGTGGTATACTTATGGCGCTAGAGGTTGACTAGAGAAGTGGGTTTGGCCCCACTTTTTTAATTTTGGCAGGAGTAACAGGGCTGGAGGTCTTGGTCTTAAATGAAGAGCGAATTTATGCTCGCTATAACCCAGCTCTCGGCGGAGAAGAACCTGCCTAAAGAGACAGTTCTTGCCGCTGTAGAGTCGGCGCTGGCATCGGCCTACCGGAAGGAGGACTTCGCCCCCACCCAGAATATCTCGGTCAAGATTGACCCGGCTACTGGTGCCGTCAAGGTGTGGGCGGAGAAGGCCATAGTTGAGAAACCCTCGGAGACGCGCACCGAAATATCACTGGCTGAGGCAACAAAGATTAATCCTGAAGCCCAGCTTGGTGAGGTTGTCATGGTGGAGGCGACGCCGCGCAACGCTGGGCGAATTGCGGCGCAAACGGCAAAGCAGGTTATTCTCCAGCGCCTTCATGAGGCGGAACACAGCGCCATATTTGAGGAGTATTCCAGCAAGGAAGGCGATATTGTCACCGGCTTGGTGCAGCGCATTGAACCGAGGCAGATATATATTGATTTAGGCAGGACGGAGGCAATACTCCCCGCTGTTGAGCAGTTGCGCACGGAGAGGTATCGGGTGGGGCAGAGGCTCAAGCTTTATCTTCTGGAGGTGGCGCAGACGGGCAGGGGACCCCAGGTGGTGGTTTCACGTTCTCACCCCGATTTACTGCGCCGGCTTTTTGAGCTTGAGGTGCCTGAGGTTCTCAACGGGGTGGTGGAGGTGAAATCAATCGCCCGTGAGGCTGGTCACCGGAGCAAGATAGCGGTAGCCGCCACCAGCGAGGGCATTGACCCCGTTGGTTGCTGTGTTGGACTTCGTGGCATCAGGATACAGAATATTATGAGGGAGTTGAACGGAGAAAAACTGGACGTCGTTACGTGGAGCTCCTCCCCCCAGACCTTCATTGCTAATGCCCTTAGCCCGGCGCAGGTAATCAGTGTGACCCTGGATGAGAAGGGGGGGATAGCCACCGTGGTTGTCCCTGATAAGCAGCTCTCCCTAGCCATCGGCAAGGAGGGGCAGAACGCCAGATTGGCGGCTAAGCTCACCGGCTGGCGTATTGATATTAAGAGCGCCTCCACTGCCGAGGTGGAACAGCTGGCAAAAGCCGAGGCTGCACCTGAAGAGGAGATTGAGGCTGAATTACCGGGTATTGAAGAGCCGGTCTTAGCCCCGGCGGAAGTTGCCGCTGAGCCGGAGGCACCGCTTGAAACCGAGCTTGTTCCCCCCAAGGCTTTGCTGAAGTCGCAGGAAAAGTCGGAAACTTCTCAGCTCCGGTTTGCCGAGGATGTCTTGAAATTTGCACCGACTAAGGTGGTGGCTAAATCAAAGAAGAAAAAGAAAGAGACTCGCGAAAAGAGGGTTGATGACGGCGCCAAGAGCAGGAAGCGGCAACAGAAGCCAGAATTACCTGATGAGGAAGAGGAGTATTAAACCTGTTTTGGTTAAGCATATACCCCAGCGGACCTGCGTGGCTTGTGGCACGGTAGGCCCCAAGCGGCGACTAATCCGTCTGGTTCGAGTTTCCGGCGGCGGTGTTGAGGTTGACCCCGGTGGGAAGAGGGCGGGGCGTGGTGCTTATTTATGCCCGGCGGTGGCGTGTTGGGAGGTTGGGCTGAAGAAGGGTCGCCTGGAGCATGCCTTGTGCACCACCCTCACCCCGGATAATCGGGAGCAGCTTCTTAGATATAGCGAGGGACTGGGGAAGGAGAGTTCTAGTGGCAAAGGCGAGAAAATCAGGGGAAGTAAAGGCCAACCTGATTGAGATTCCTCACTCGGTAGCCGTCAGGCAACTGGCTGACCTTTTGCAGGTCAGTGCCGTTGATATTATCAAACAACTGATGAGAAACGGCATTTTCGCCAATATTAATCAGGTTATTGAATACGAGGCGGCAGCCGCCGTGGCGGCTGCCTTGGGCTATGAAGCCCAGCTGAAGCCTTTAGCCACCACCAGCGTAAGTAAGAGGTATCGTCCCCAGGCTGAGGAAGCGGGTGGTCTGCACCTGCGTCCGGCGGTGGTTACCATTATGGGGCATGTCGATCACGGTAAGACCAGACTGCTGGATGCCGTCCGCCAGACAAATGTAATGGATAGGGAGGCTGGAGGTATTACCCAGCATATCGGCGCCTATCAGGTAGAGGTCAACGGGCAGAAGATTACCTTTCTGGACACCCCCGGTCATGAAGCCTTTACTGCCATGCGAGCTCGCGGCGCCCAGATAACTGACATCACCGTTTTGGTGGTGGCGGCTGATGATGGGGTAATGCCCCAGACCCTGGAGGCTATTGACCATACCCGGGCGGCTGGGGTGCCAATCGTGGTGGCGATTAATAAGATTGATAAGGCCGACGCTGACCCAGAGCGGGTTAAGAAGCAGTTGTCTGAAGCCGGCCTGGTTATTGAGGAGTGGGGGGGCGATGTGGTCTGCGTTTCTATTTCAGCCAAGGAGAAGATAGGTATACCTGAGCTACTGGAGAATATTCTGGTGGTGGCTGAGATGGAGGAGCTTAAGGCAGACCCCTCCCGTCCGGCGGTAGGGGTGGTTATTGAGGCTAAGCTGGACAAGAGCCGGGGACCAATGGCTACCGTCCTAATTCAAAATGGGACCCTGAAGCTTGGTGACAGCGTGGCTGTTGGCACTAGCTGGGGCAGGGTGAGGGCGATGTTTAACGACACCGGTAAGCGGCTGAGAAAGGCTGAGCCGGCGATGCCGGTTGAAATCCTTGGCCTGGATAGTGTGCCCGAGGTAGGTGATACCCTGACGGCGGTGAGCGGGGAACAGCAGGCGCGGGCTTTAATACAAGAGCGCCAGGAGATACAGCAGCAAGCCAGGGCAGTGAGCCTTGATAATCTCTATGACCGGATAAGTAGCGGTGAGGTAAAGGAGCTTAATGTTATCCTCAAGGCTGATGTTCAGGGTAGTATTGAGCCGATGAGAGATTCTCTGGAACGGCTGTCAACGGATGAGGTCAAGGTCAGGATTATTCATAGCGGCAGTGGCAATATTATTGAGAGTGATGTTACCCTTGCCATTGCCTCTAAGGGGCTGGTTATCGGTTTCGGCAACAGCATTGACGCCGGGGCACAGCGCCTGGCTGATGTGGAGGGTGTTGACATCCGTACCTATGACGTTATCTACAACCTGGTTGATGATGTGGGCAAGGCACTCAAGGGGATGCTCGAGCCCACCTATGTTGAGGTTATTGAAGGCAGAGCTGAGGTAAAGGCGCTCTTCACCACCGGCAAGAAGGCAAAGGTAGCCGGCGTCTCTGTTAGCGAGGGTAAGGCGAGTCGCGGTGCCTCGGTCAGGGTGCGGCGTGGGGAGCAAATATTAGCTGAATCTGAAGTTGAGAGCTTGAGGCGTTTCAAGGATAGCGTTAACGAGGTGAGTACCGGCCTGGAGTGCGGGGTGGGCATCAAGGATTTTGGCGACTTTGAGGTTGGCGATATACTGGAGTTTTACCGAAGAGAGCGGGCTAAGAGGTAGTAATTATGGCACATCGCACTGAGCGCTTAGGCAGTCTTCTCCGCCTTGAAATCAGCCAGTTGCTGCAACGCCAAGTCAAAGACCCGCGACTTGGCAATTTTATTACTGTGACCGAGGTCTCTATCTCCGCTGACCTGCGGCATGCTAAGGTATTTGTCAGTTGTATGGGCAGTGAGGAGGTAAAGCGGGACACACTGGACGGGCTGGCGGCAGCCTCTGGTTTTCTGCGTAAGCAGCTGGCCAAGCGTCTGCGACTGCGCCGCATCCCCGAGCTGAGTTTTCACTGGGACGATTCTATTGAGCGGGGAGTTCACCTGTTGCAGTTGATTGATGAGGTTAGCTCGTCTAGCACTCCAGAGCAGGGTGACTAGCTGTGGACGGCATTCTCAATATTAACAAGCCCCTGGGTAAAACCTCTTTCAGTATTGTCTCCGTGGTCAAGCGCTTGAGTGGGGAAAGCCGCGTTGGGCATGGCGGTACCCTGGACCCGGCGGCAAGCGGCGTTCTGCCTGTCTGCCTTGGGCAGGGGACGCGTGTTATTGAATTTTTGCTTAACGCGCCCAAGGCTTATCGGGCTGAGATTGAATTTGGTGTGGTTACCGACACCGATGATGCCACCGGTAAAATCGTCAGCCGGGGGAACCCCTCGGGGGTTAGCCACAGGAAATTGCTCTCCGCCCTTAAATCCTTTCGCGGTTTAATATCCCAGACCCCCCCAATGTATAGTGCGGTGAAGCATGGCGGTAAGCCACTTTATAAACTGGCACGCCAGGGCATCGAGGTTGAGCGGAAGAGCCGTCTGAGGCGGATTTATAGCCTGGAGCTTACCAGCTGGCAGCCGCCGCTGGCTACTATAGAGGTTGAGTGTGAGCGGGGCACCTATATCCGTTCACTTGCCCGCGATTTAGGACAGCTCCTGGGTTGTGGCGCTCATCTAAAGAACTTACTCCGCTTGCGCTGTGGCTCCTTTAGTCTTGAGGACGCAGTTTCGCTATCCCAGCTTGAAGACGGCTTCCGCTACGGCTACTGGCAGGAGCTTATCTATCCCATAGACTTTGTCCTTTTACACTGGGCGGCGGTGGTGGTTGATAACGTGGCTGAGGAGAATATAAGGAACGGCCGCCCTCTGGTTTTAGACGGGGATGATAATTTGCCGGCTTCTCCTGGCGAGCGCTGCCGTGCCTATAACAGGGATGGCTCGTTCTTGGCAGTACTAAAGTTCAACTCGGAAACGGGGCAGTGGCAGCCAGAGAAGGTATTTACCAGCCCTTGACAGCTTACCTATAATAGGGGTATAGTTCAGCGGATAACAAAAGGGAGGTGAACTGGGTTGCAGGCATATTGCTTTAAGTGTAGACGTAAAGTAGAGATAAAGAATCCTCAGCCGGTTACCCTCAAGAACAAGAGACCAGCTACGCGAGGGGTTTGCCCGTCGTGTGGGACTAAAGTATTTAGGATTGGTCGGTAAGCGGTTCCTCTCCATAGTGTTATAGGCTGAAGTAGAATCTCATGTTTAGTTACTGCACAAGGGGAAAAAGTTTGTTTATTGAGCCAACCTCGTGGATTGGCTTTTAGTCTTTTTTGTCGCCTTTTCAGTGGGAAAGGAGGGCTTTAAATCTTGGGTAAGGTAAATGTAGCCGTAATTGGTGTAGGTAACTGTGCTTCTTCCCTGGTTCAGGGCGTCCATTACTATCAGAAGGCGAAGAAGAGCGAATTTGTGCCCGGACTTATGCACGTCAATCTTGGGGGCTATCATATTAGTGATATTAACTTCGTGGCTGCCTTTGATATTGATAAAAACAAGGTAGGCAAGGACATTGCCGAGGCTATCTTTACCCCGCCTAATAACACCTTTAAGTTTTGCGATGTGCCGACGATGGGGGTTACCGTCCAGCGGGGTATGACCCATGACGGGCTGGGTCTTTATCTATCGAAGATAATACAGAAGGCGCCGGGCTCAACCGTCGATATTGTTAAGATACTCAAGGAGACTCACACCGACGTGGTGGTTAATTACCTGCCGGTTGGTAGTGAGGAGGCGACTAAGTGGTATGTTGAGCAGGTGTTAGACGCCGGTTGCGGCTTTATCAACTGCATACCGGTTTTTATTGCCCGGGAGAAGTACTGGCAGAAGCGCTTTGAGCAGGTGGGGCTTCCCGTTATTGGCGATGATATAAAATCACAGGTGGGGGCGACTATTGTCCATCGTGTCCTGACCCGACTGTTCAGGGACCGTGGCGTTAGACTGGAGCGGACCTACCAGTTGAACTTTGGCGGTAACACCGACTTCTATAACATGCTGGAGAGGGAACGGCTTGAGTCTAAGAAGATATCCAAGACCACCTCCGTCACCTCCCAGTTGGATTACCAGCTTGACCCTGATGATATCCACGTCGGCCCCAGCGATTATGTCCCCTGGCTGCTCGACCGCAAGTTTTGCCATGTCAGAATGGAGGGGCGAACCTTTGGCGATGTTCCTCTAAACCTGGAGCTGAAGCTTGAGGTTTGGGATAGCCCCAACTCGGCAGGGGTGGTTATTGATGCTATAAGGTGCTGTAAGCTTGCCCTGGAGCGTGGGCTTAAAGGAAGCCTGGTGGCTCCATCTGCTTACTTTATGAAGTCGCCGCCGGTTCAATATACCGATGACGAAGCGCGCCGAATGGTGGAGGAGTTTATTGTTGGTACTCCGCCAGAGGCAAATACGAATGTTTGACTAAGTCTCTACGGAGGTTTAGGCAGTTAAAGTTGAAGATAGCGTTAGTATCCCCCTATGATTTTGCCTACCCCGGGGGTGTTGCTGTTCATATTTCCTATCTTGAGCATCATCTTGCCCGCATGGGTCATGAGGTTAAGGTCATTGCCCCGGCGTCTAAGGCTATTTCCGGCTTTGGTGATAGGTTCATCCCTATAGGTAGCCCCCGCCCTGTCCCCACCAGCGGCTCTATTGCCCGCCTCACCCTTTCCCCCTGGCTATCAAAAAGGGTAAAAGCCGTTCTGGAGAGGGAGGGGTTTGATATTATCCATCTCCATGAACCGTTAATGCCAATGTTGTGTACCACTGTGCTTCGCCTGTCTCAAACAGCCAATATAGGGACCTTTCACGCCTGTAGTGGCAACCCAGGGTATAATCTGGCCAGACCCTTGGGTACCTGGATGCTGAAGAGGTGGTTCCGCAAGCTCCACGGCAAGATTGCCGTGTCTAAGCCAGCTAGGGAGTTTGCCTGTAGCTACTTCGCTGGATACTATAATATTATCCCTAATGGCGTGGATGTGGAGCATTTCTCGCCTGATGTATCCCCGGTTGAAGAGTTCTGTGACGGCAAACTGAACATCCTCTTTGTCAGTCGCCTGGAGAAGCGAAAGGGCTTGAACCATCTGCTTGCCTCCTTTAAGCAGGTTAAACGGGAAATTCCCAACTCTCGGCTTATTATTGTTGGTCCTGGCACCAGGCTGCGGCGTGGCTATGAGAGAGAGGTTAGAAGGAGCGGTTTGCAGGACGTTGTCTTCACCGGACTCGTATCTTATGAAGAATTGCCTAGGTACTATAAAACCGCCGACATTTTTTGCGCCCCGGCTACAGGCCATGAGAGCTTCGGCATTATTTTGCTTGAAGCGATGGCACTGGGCAAGCCGATTGTCGCCTCAAATATAGAAGGTTATGCCAACGTAGTGGCTCATAATGCTGAGGGGCTACTGACGCCACCGGGGGATAAGGATATGCTAACCCGGGCTCTAATTTCTCTCTTGACTGACGAGTCACTCCGCCGTGAGATGGGAGCCAGAGGCA
>Ga0315541_1003199_pt1 | contig 12843 bp, 22 predicted proteins | sample SalMarSW160190MG_FD_203095 | JGI IMG/M metagenome (GOLD analysis project Ga0315541, IMG submission 203095) | Salt marsh sediment microbial communities from the Plum Island Ecosystem LTER, Massachusetts, United States - Salt Marsh Sediment SW1601-190 ...
CCAGCCCTTTCATGAGAGGCGCGAGGTGGATCCGGATCCACTCGTCGCACCATGATTTTCTGTACTTCTCGCCCTTGAGGGCGAAATTATTGTCCAGGGCCAGGCGTATGATCGGCCTGGCTTCTTTCATGCATGCCTCGATCAAAATACCGGGGATGGCCACCCCGGATCCTTCCCTGGGGATAGCGTCCAGCTCCTCTTTCATGGCCGCCTTGTTGGCCCCGTATGCCCCGCGCACACGCTCGTACCATTCCTTTTTCCCTTCGGGCGTCGGGGTCCATCCCTTGACCATGCAGACCCGCTCGTACAGCCCGTTTTTAACGGCATCATCGAACGTCACCCTGAATATCCTGAAGGCGAACAGTCCGGCCCTGGTGTCGTGGATAAGCTGGTTGAACGGGTTCTTGTCGCCGTTGTGGGTGCTTATGATGCGGATGTCCCCGCCCCATATGATAAGGGCCAGGGTGGAATCGATCACGGCCTGCACGTTGAGGTGAAACGCCGCCTCGTCTATGTTGACCTTGCCCTGCAGTCCCCGGATGCTCGCAGGCCTGGACGACAAAGCCACTATCTGAAACCCGGATGCGAACCTGATCCGGTAGCTGGTAATATGTTTTGAAGATCCGTCCGGCTGCTGATCCTCGAACAGGAACACCTCAATGCCCTGCCATCCCTCCGCCATAGCCGCCGCCATGACTCTGGCCATGTGGGCGCAGTAGCCTATATACTCGAGACCTTTTTCCCTGGTGTCGCCGATGTAGTAGACGTTATCCCCGCCCGCGCTCTTTTTACTTGAAGCGGTGATCGTATCGTCCAGGGCCGTGGCGAATGTGATGCCCGTGCGCCGCCCCTTTTCGCAGATATTAAGGGGATACTCGTGAATCTGTTTGATCCATCCGGCCTGGTGCTTCATGAGCACACCTTCAGCCAGGGGATCGTACCCCTCCGGGATCTCCCGCACACTGGAAGGCAATTCATCCCAGCTTAGTATGCGCTCGACATCTCCGGGCCGGTCAGTCATTACGCGACTCCCAGTACCTTTTTGCGCCAGAATTCAGCCTGATCGCTGCTCAGGCCCTGCTCCGCGGCTGCGCTCTCAACGGCGCTTGCCGCGTCCTCAAGCGCCCGCTTCCTCGCCGCGGTCTCCATCTCCGTCTGCCACTTTTTCTGCCTCACCGCGGCCTGTGCCAGCTTGGCAACCATCTGGCCGATCCTGGGCAGGCTCTTGTTGTCGGTTTCCAGCTCCACAAGCAGCTCGAACGTTTTGGTCTGGACCAGCCGGATAATGGCGTCATTCATGGCGCCGGCGTCATCCTCCGAGGCCTCCGCAATGGCCTTGGCCTGGTCCGTGGCCACCTTGAGCGCCCGCAGCCGGTCCTCGAATTTTTTCCCGTACCGGTGCACGCTGGATTTTGAGATCTCGTATCCCTGGTCCCGCAGCCATTCGGCCAGCTCTTCGTACCCGGCAAACCCGCCCCGGATGAGTTTTTTCTCCAGGTCCCGGCGCACTTCATCCGGCAACAACTCCACGCTCGATCGCTGCATGATTAACCCCCTACCAGTACTTCACCGGACGGGCGATTCCGGGCAGGCACTCAACCGTGTATGCCACCACGTCGACCCCGTGATGGGTCAGCTCCGCGCTCCAGCATGCCTTGTCCTTGCCGCTGATCGCAACCAGCTTGCGGTCTTCCAGATAACCTATCTCCCGTCTCAGTTCCCTGGGAGTTACGGGCATGTCCTCGCCGCCCACCGTGGCCACGATCACGTCTTCCGACACGGGATAGGGCCGCCCCACGTCCAGGGTCTGCAGTATCCTCCACCGTAAGACCTCTATGCGTTTTTTCTCCGGGTCCATTATCCACCTCCCCGCCTGGTTGGCTCTATCTGCTCATGCACAAACTCCCATATCGCGTCTATTTTCTGCTCGATCTTGCCGAAACTCATGATCCAGTCCTCGCGCCGGACGTACTCTTTGGGCAGTGCCTCCTTGAGGTCCGCCAGCGCCTGGCGCAGCTTCTCGTGACGGTCGCCCTGTCTGATTATGCTGTGCTTTATGTCCCGCAAATAAATCACCGCGGACGTCAGCAGCGCCGAGAACACACATCCCACGATTACCAGGGCGATCTGCGCGGTCATGATTTGCCTCCCTGAATTGCCTTGATAACTCCCTCGATCAAACCGGCCTTAGGCTCTCCCTCCTTTGCCCTTTTTTCCTTTCCCCTGTCCCACACGGCCACGCCCAGGATGGAAAGCCAGCCCAGCCAGATCCACTGAGGCACGTCCGGCACCGCCTTGCCGAGCAGAGGAAGGAGGAAATAGATAAGAATTACTGCCAGAGGATAGGCAAAACCGTTAAACGGCCTCCAGGAATACTGCGGCCACCGGTCGCTTTTCACTTCCGCCTGCATGGTGGCATTCACGGTTGCGAGTTTTGCAGCGTCGATCTGTGCCAGGCTCACCTCCCGTTCAATCGCCATTTTTTGCAGGTCGACATAGAGTTTCGGGTCCGCCTCTATTTTCGCGGCCACGGCTTCGATGTCCGACGTGCTATCTCCTGTGACCGCCCTCATGAGCCCTTCCAAAAGCGTCCCTGAGCCGGGTACAAAAAGATTCGCGACCGTAGGAGCAATCGCCTTGATCCCGTCCGCTATCTTGCTGAATGCGCCCATATCTTCACTCCCTCGGATTGGCCGCGGTCCGGTATACGCCCTCATAGAGCCCGACGCTGGAAGCTCCAGCCATCAGGCCGAACAGAACGTAATCTATGACGGTTTTGACCGTGACAGCCTCCGCGTTGTACAGCATGGCCACGAGGCCGATCAGAATGCCCCCGCAGATCGCTATGAGCGCCTTCCACTTGTCCGGTATCGTCCCGAATAGCTTATAGATGATGCCGAGCACGATGCTCAGCAATACCGGCACGCTGTAGGCCCCTATTGCGATTTCCATGATGCCTCCTTTTTTAGGTTACGATTAGATAGATAGCCCCGATGATTATGGCAAGAACCACGAGCACCAAGGCTATATCCAGTATGGTTTTGAGCACACCCTCAGTCTCCCTCCTCCATCATCCGGGCAAGCCTTACGGCTCGATTTCCCACCTGGCGGGCCCATTTGCTGTCAAGCATCTCCTTCGCCGCACACGGAAAATCTTTGGCCTGGATGGCCTGCCACATTTTTTTGAATTTAAGAACTTTCGGAAGGCCCATGTTGAAAATCATGTTGATGATTACCCTTTTCCGCGCCTCACCTTCCAGGCCCCTGCGATACTGCACCGGCAGGGACCAGAAGTCATTAATGGCGCCGGTGATATCCGCCCTCAGAAATTCATTCGCGATGGCTTGATTGATTTTACTGCCGAGATAGAGATGATGGCCATAGCCGCAGGTGGGAAACCCCTCGGAATCCGTATACACGTATTCCCGATATCCTTCATCTTCCTTGATTTCTTTAATCAGAAGATTCAGTCCGTTATCCATGACCGGGCCTCCGCAATAAAAAAGGCCCGTCAACTCTGCATAGAGTTGCGGACCTCTCAGGGTCTGGATCACACCGTCCCGGAATCCGGGATAGCCCTCCCAGGGGCGTTCGGCGTTTTATTTTAGACTAGGCTTATTTTTTTTACTTTGTCAAGTATTTTCTTATATCTTGCGCTTTCACCCAGACGAGACCACAAGATCGGCATCGGAGTTTAATGCTGAATTGGTTTTCAGGCAGCTCACCTTTCCAATCGCATACCCTTTTATTTTTGCACCGCGGGCATAGTATCGGGATGCCTTTTTTACGTTCTTCCCTTTTAGCATCCATCATGTCTCTTCAATTCTTGCGGTTTAACGTTTAGATAACCTGGCGCCCTTGGCGCTCTGGTTGATTTGCTGGTTGGGTGACCATTTTATAAGTTCACCCTTAAATGGCAAACCATAAGTTTTCTGAAAGAATTCAAGCATATTAAAAAAACAATACCCGAGAGGTCTGAAACCATCCCGCCAAGCGAAAGACTCTTTGGCACTTTCATAGAGACAACGGCCATCCAAGTACACATCCGTTTTTTTATCAATAACAACTGATTCAACTGATGTACAAATAGCATTCATGATTTTCTTACAACCTTTAGTCCTCATGCCAGTATAGAGATACAAAACATCCCCCGGTTTAGTGGGCCGTTGTCGGGGCTTGCGAATGGTTTGAGCTTTCTCACCATTAAGAATCAACGGAACAAGAAAAGACTTGAAATTATAAGCTGGCATTGCATATCTCCATAGGGCACCCAACAGTATTGATATATGGAAAATATCATTCCTTGCCAAACCTCTCGAGCGCGTCTTTCAGCTTCGGGTACCTTCCGAGCGCCTTCTCAAGACCTATATCTTCCTTCCCACCTTCGCCAAGGCTTCGGTGGACAGGCCGCCCTTGCCCTCCATAGCTCGAAGAGCGACGGCGGGTTTCTCTTTCGCTTTCTTCCTTCGCCGTCATGCCCTCTGCACTCAGCCGCTCCGCTGTCTTAGAAAGAATGGCAAGCAGATAATTGTGGTTCCTGAAGCCCCATTTCTGCATGTTGCAGATATCGGTCATGGTTTTGACCGTCTCGTGCTGCGAGGTACGGTACCTCTTACCCCTATAGCTGAACGTGGACGTTTGCATAAGCCGGGCAATGCTCTTAAAAATTCTGAGACGCTTCGTTAATGAAACATTGCTGAATTCAGTCTGTCTGAAACAGTCCGAATACTCATATACGAGGCGCCAATGCACCCCCAATTTTGCAGCAATATCATGCGTTTCTGCCTGTTCCAATTCACGGACAGCCTGTTCCAATTCAAATTTAAATCCGCACTTGGGGCACGTCAGTTTCATGGTTGTTTCAACTGCCTCATCTCTCGCTCATATATTATCGATCATCCTCTCAGGAAATCGCGATGCACGCTATAAAAAGCCCCGTGGCCACACCGGCCAGGTACATGCCCCACAAAATCACGGGCCATATGGCCTCACGCCTTCCGGGCATCTCCATCGACTGGGATGCCATGCGGATCGTCCTGATTCGGTCGGTTCTATTCATTCTTTTTTTCCTTTTTTAATTGAAAATTGACAATCGAAAATCGACAATCAAAAAATGCCTCCTTTCACGAGATATATCGCCAGCCCCCCGCCCAGGAGAAAGGCCAGCAGGCTGATTGGGTGCAGCCGGGTGATGACGAGTACAAATGCCAAAATTGTCAGCAGCTTAAGCCACGTAATGATATCGGCCGGGTTAATCATGATTTGCCTGATAGCCGCTTTTCCGTGTTGCTGCGATAAATAATGCCAGAACCATAATCCCGACATAGACACCCGCCACAAAAGAAAGGATACAGAAAAATATTGTCATTTCCCGCCCTCCTTTAGCTTGGTTATCTCTTTTTTTACGAGCTCCTCACCCACCATGCAGCCCTCACACTTTTTCAGCCCCTTCTTATACCGGTGTATACAAAGGTGCTCGTAGATCTGCTGGTGCCACCGCTCGCACCAGAACGATTTACCCTTATTGGTCATGCAGTGCCTCCCGGATGAAATAAAGCGCCTGCTGCTCCGGGGTGCGGAGCTCCTGGGCTGCCCGCTGCCGGAGATGCTCGAAAAGCTCAGGCAGATGCTCGAAATCAACAATGATCCAGGTTTCACCGGCGGTTGTTGATTCGCCTTCCGGCGGCTCAGGCCACGGTTCCGGCCTTTCAACCTTGCCACCCACCACATACGCTTTACGCTTTTTGTTTGTCGCTTTCGCTGCTGTACCTGCTGATTCAATCATTTCAATTGAATCATCAGCCTCAATTGTATCTTTTAAATCTTTTAGATGCCTCAAATCCGCAACCGCCACCGGCCCCATGATGCCCTCCCTTTTCATCCGGTTCTTTTCTGCCAAGTAGGCCTCGTTGTAATGCTTCTTGCACCTGCCCTTTGCCGCCTGCGGTTCAGCGCAGCCCTGCAGCAGGCACGTCTTGCCCACATTGATATCCTTGAAAACAAATGGTATGCCTGTATCTTCACTCTCCTCTGCCACAGAGAGCTCCTCCCCGTAATTCACGCCCATTGTTGCCAGGCTATAGCTGCGGTGTTTGCTCAGCTCTTTTCTGCGCCAGCTGTCGTAGCAGATCTTGCACATTCCCCTGGCAGCAATCTTTTTTTCCTTCTTGCACTCACTGCATATTCCTGTTTTTCGCTTCACGCTGTCCTCCGTTGATTGATCCTTTTTTTTTAATTCGGCCTTAATCTCCCGCCCCTGCGGGCAATCTACGCATTCGGACGGCATTTCCCGTTTATAGCCGATTCCCACCGGGATGCCCTTTTCCTGGCGTTCCAGGCATCTGATTTTTTGCATCCGCGTGTGGTTGCACTCGCATGTGAAATAATCCGGCCCGCTCAAAATCTCCGCTATTTCGCCCTGCATCGTCTTGATATTCCTATGTGGGACTTTTCTCTCTTCCACATTATAACCTCTAACGTTGATAAAGCCAGAACGCTCGGCTTGAGATCGGCCGGCATATTTTTATACCCGTGCCGATTCAAATTCAGCAATTCGGCCCTCGAGATAAGCATCAGGTTCTCCAGCTCCCAGTGGCTTTTCTCGCCGTCGATGAACGCCACAACCATGCCCTCCGGCACCGGGCCGTGCGCCTGCTCCCAGACATACACATGCTTGTGCTTATACCGGGTCGGGAATCCGGTATGCGGATCACGCTCCGGCACCTTCATAAGAATAAACCCGTCTTTCGAACATACGCGCTCTGCCCAGAGCGGCTTGCGGTTCGGGGGCGCATTTCCCTTTTTGAAGCTCATTTTGTTCGCGCCGGTGAGCCCCTTTGTGCCCGTGTTCCAGGGCCTGTGCCCCCTGGGAAAATGCCCCGTGCGCCCGGAAGTGATATGGCGGTTGCCGGTAAATGCCTTAATTTGTGCCTCCGTCTTGCGGGTCCCGAACCGGTGGTTGAATAAAACCGTGATCTCCGCGAGGCTCTTGCCTTTATACTTGTAGCGAATGAACCGGGCCTGTTCTTCGGTAAAGATCCGCAGCCGTGATATGAGCCTGTTTCCGGGTGCCCGCCCGCACCTGATTTTATAATTTTCCAAACTACTTTTGATGGCTGTTTCGGTTTTTTCCATACCGAACCGGTTATTAAACGCCTTGGTAAGACCCCGGACGTTCATGGTTAGATATCCGTTCTGCAGAAACTCAAGATGCTCTTTTGTATAGATGAATCTACTCATCTTCTTCAACGCCCGATACAACCCCCAGCATCTCGGGCGACCTTTTGATGAGCCCGTCGTTTATGGCCATTTGGGCCTTCAGGGCGAGATTCGCGTTATTGATAATCTGAGCCGCAACATTGCTCACGCTTTTGGCGCGGCCAATTTCCTCGTTCAACTCATCTCCCTTCAGGTCTTCATCCGACAACCGCTCCATCTGCGCAAAAAGGTGATTGTTCAAATCGATCAGTTTATTTTTCATGATCTCTCCTTAGACTTAATGCTTTCATGTTTTTCAATCGTCAATATTCAATCCCTAGAGTTGCAACCACTTGACCGCTTCCTCATATGCCGCTTCGTAGCCATCGCCGATCCGCTTGTAGAGATCTCGCCTCATATCTGCAGGAAGCCTCACATAGCAACGATAGCAAAACGACCGCTTAGGCCACTTCGGTCTGCCGCAGGCGCACTCATCACTCATCAATTCATCAATGTAGAATTTCAGTCCTTTTCCCATATTTATCAGCCTCCACGCTTCTCCCCTTCGATTTCCCCGTTATCAGGGTCACGGCCTGGGGCGGATCTACCAGCCTGTCGACCTTGATGACTATGCCCATGCCCGGATGCCAGTATGTGGAAAGCAGCTTGTATTGCGTGCCGTCGGGCTCCATCAGCAGCCGTCCCTTCTGGAGCCATACGGACTGGCTGATGATCCTCATTATGCGGTACGGGGAGGGCGGTTCCTGGCGGAAATACTCCCACCACCTCTTTTGGAAATGCTTGCTCAGCGTCAGCTCCATGCGCCTTAACCCCTTTCGGCCGTCAGCTCGTAGGTATACGTCTCCTTCTCTTTCCGGACTGCCCCGATCACTGCCAGCCGTTCCGCCGGCCACTTGCCGATGGCCTCGCGGTCGATCTTGACATCCCTCTTAAGCCCGTCCTCCCATCCCTGGGCCTCGATCTTATTCACGGCGTTCTTCGGTATCCTCACCTTCGGTTCCCTGCCGTAAAGCAGGATACCGTTTTCAAGCGCCACATGGTCGGTGCCGTCGAAAAGATGCGCCTTATTTTTTTTCATGAGCGCGATCAGCTCTTTTTCGGTGCCCGCGATGGCATCCTCGTAATATTGCACCGCGGGAGCGCGCGATTCGCGTATCCTGGCGATCTCTTCCTCGGCCGCGGCCTGTATCCGCGCCAGTTCGCCGGTGAAAGTGGCGATGTGCGCGAGTTTGGCGTCCGCGCTATTCTTCAGGCTCTGGATTTCCATATGTCCCCTCTTTCAGATTGAGCTGCATCTGGCCCAGAAGCTCGGGCAGCCCGATTTTTTGCATATTGGCGATCATGGCCAGTTTTTTCACGGCCTCGTGTTTGCGCCGGTCGAAAAACATTTTCAGCTCGTGGGCACTCCTGGCCAGGTAATACCCGCCTCCTGTCTGGCTCCTGGTCTCCCCGATCAGCACGCCCTTGTTTCGCAGCTCCGTTATGACATGCCGCAAATCACGGGTATCATTGATCCGGTGCAGCCAGGGTTTGCCGTACACGCGTGTGTATAGCTCGCCCATGCCGATTGCCTTCTCAATCCCGATATGCCGCGTCAGGATTGCCAGCAGGCGGCCCATAGCCTCTGTTTTTAAGATCTTATTCATCTTTGATCCTCCTTATTACCACCAGCAGCCGTTTGAGAAGGCCGGCGTCGTGGCAAAACCGCAGATCGTCCACCCTGCAAATTTTGCGCACCAGGCCCCTGAGCCGGCGCTCGGTGAATTGCGAGTGCAGCAGTTCCTGGCCTACCCGTTCTTTGAGTGCCTCGATCTGTGTCCTGGTGCCGCTTTTGGCCCGCCATCCCTTGCTTTCAAAGCGGATAACAAGCTGCTCGAGCTCGCGATTGCACAGGTCCGCTGCGGAATCCGCGCCGAATTCGGTCTTCAGGATCTCCCGGTAGAGCGCATCGTCATTATGCAGCGTTTGTTTTTTTGCTATATGCACCTTGGCCAGCAATATCCGCCTGTCTCTTTGAAATGAATTCTGCGACAATTTTCTCATCTTTCACCTCATCACATTCATCCGGAAACTCACCCTGTCCGGAATGGTATAGAGCCATTCGGCCCCGATCCCGTGGGCGCACAGCCTGCGGCCCACCCTCTGAAGATGCCCGTCTGCCAACAGGCGCCGGATGATTTTTTCCACGTGGCTCTTTTCAGCGTCGGCCACGAGCCTCCTGATGTCCGTGGAAGCGAACTCCCTGTTTTGGACATACATTGCGCGGAGCATCTTATCTTTGAGCGGCGATTTATCCGACCGTCTCCAGGCGTGGTTATATTTGATGAGGCCCGAAGGCGTCCGGGCGATCTCCCCGCGGGCCTCGAAATCCCGCAGGGCCCGCTTCATAACCTGCCGCGCCTGCCCGTGCCCCATGCCGACATTCCTGCACAGCCTCCACCGGGATCCCGGCCTGATCCACGTTTTTAATTCGGCCCGTATCCGGCCCGCCAGCCCGGTTTTTGCCGGGCCGTTATTTCTTTTTGTTTTCGCTAACAATGTCTTTCACCAGGTCCTCGGGGATCTCGGTCAGCCCGCTTGCCTCCAGGGCCCGCTCGATATCAACGGCCACCTTGAGCACGGGCCGCCAGTCTCCCTCGCAGTGGAGCTGTATGAGCTCCGTGGCGCCGGTGCTGATGTTCACCTCCATCGCCTTGCGGAAAAAGAGCACGATGTTCGACTGTGTGATCGGCTCGAACGCCATGCGCCTCCGGATGCGGCTCCATATCCTGCTTCTGGAGGCCAGCTTGCGGGTCAGCCCGTCCTCACCGATCAGCAGGATAGGGCAGGAATACCGCTCGTTGATGTTTCGGAGCATCTCCAGCAGGGGCATGGGCACCAGGTCCGCCTCGTCTACAATGACCAGCCGCCGGCGTTTGGCCATCTCTGCCTGGATTACCTCCAGGCAGCCCGCGACCCTGCCGGGCATCACCTTGGCCAGATCGAGCGTGATTTCCCCCAAAAGCATCGTGGCGCTGGTTTTATTCATGGGCGGTATGTACACCGCCCCCGAATTCACCGCGTATTTCTTGGCGGACTCGCTCTTTCCGCGCCCTGCAGGGCCGGTTACCATCGCCATGCTCGGCCCGATCAGGCTGCGCCGGTCCTCCATCTCCATGCACAGATCGTCAAATTTGTTCACGTTCTCCGTCACCAAAAAGCATTCTCTCATCATTTCCCTCCCATCTCCCGGACAACCGCCCAGTACTCATGCTGGTCGGCATCCATGTGTGCTTCATATTCCAGTTTAAATGCCGTGTCCGCCTCGTCCGGATCCCCGCCGGCGAGCTCGCATTCCACGATCCACTTGTACCGGTCCAGGCCAGCCCGGAAATATCGCGGCCGTTCCGGGACCTTCTTTTGCCGGGTTTTGCGCCGCGCCTCCTCCGCCTCGAGGCGGGCGATATCCGCCTCTATCTCCTCGGCGGACATCGGCCTGTTCGCCTCTTCCAGCTCTTTGCTCCTGGCCCGCTGCTCTTTTGTTATGGCTGCCGCCGCCTTCTCGATCCTGGGTACCTGCGAATACTCCCTGACGTCCGGGATTGCGGACGTGAGCGAGCGGTATTCCGCAATAAATCCCTTGCGCTGCCGCCTCTTCTCCTCGATCTTCCTCTGGGCCAGGGTAAGGTCCTTCATGCTTGAGTATTCAACCGGAAGGGCGCGGGCCAGGTATTCCCTGTCCTTGAATACCAGCACCCATCCGGGATCGAGCGGATCGAACCGCACCTCCACCCGCTGCTTATCCAGCCCGATCAAGCGGTCATCTTCGTACACCTCGCCACGCAGTGTGATCCTGCCGCGGTCCACGATCCGGCCGGTTCTGCGGAGAAATACCAGGTCAATCGCCTCGTCTGACAGCATCACCGGCCTCCAGCCCTCCGCGCAGCACTGTTTCAGGCAATCCATAGGCGTGGCCTTTTTGGGTTTCGGGCTCCACGACCATTCACGCCGCACGCCCCGGTGAGGCTTGACGCTATTGTAATAGTCCAATGCCTTGAGCATGGTGAGGGCGAACTCAGGGAAGGTGAGGAGTTTTCCTGCGCGGGCCAGGCGCTCGATATCTTTCTGGTCGACCTCGTTTTCTTCCTGGAGGCCTCCGAGCTCCTTTACGTAGCCCGGCACAAAGAAATGATCGCGCAGCACGCCTTCAAGGTTGCGGAATGTCCCCTCGATCATCTTTGCCTTGGCGTTGCGCACGATTGCCATCCGGTGAGTGCCGGCCACAGCCGCGAGCGGGTTTATCTCCTCCGGGTCCTCATCGAGATCGACAGGCGCGTCCACTGTCTGCCTGGCCTCCAGGCCCAGGGAGCGCATATCCTTCATGACCCCCATAATGTATTTGGATTCCTCCGGTTTGCCGTGATCCGTGTAGATCGAGGCGAACGGCCCGAATATCTTGAGGCCCATGCGAAGCGCGAGGCCCATAAGAAAGGAGTCATATTTTTTAGCAATGGCGGCCCCGTAAAACGCGCGGGTCCGCAAATCCTGCCAGAAATAGCCCTCGGGCCGGAAGACTTCGCCTGTGTCCTCGTCCGTTACCCAGAAGTCGAACCGGTGCTGATCGCCGACCAGTATCTCGAAGGGCGCGAGGTCCGCATAGCTCCGGACCACCGGGGGGAGGGTGTTGTCCAGGGCGCGGACCCCGCCTCTCTGAAGCGCCAGGAGCTGCGGTGTGATCCTTTTCTTTCCCCACCATAAGGCGGATTCGTACCTGCCTATCCTCCAGCCCCTGGTTGCGGCCTCCTGGGCGAGGATGGCGTACAGGGCATCTTTTGCTATTTTCCGGTGTTCTTTTTTGATGCATAGGCCGATCCAGTAATCCACGGCCTCAGGGGTCCACGCCTTGGGCTGCCGCCGGTTGCCCTTTGTGTGCTTCAGCCCGGCCAGGCCCTTCTTTTCGTATTTTTGAATCTTTCTGTATATGGTTGATGCCGTGGTATGGCGCCGTCCGGCCACGTCCTCGATCCAGGCCCTCCTTTTCCATTCCGGGGGCGTTCCCATAGCCTCCTGGACGATGCGCGACCATCTGGCCACCCGGCGGTCGCGGATTACGGTCATATCGAGGGCGGTCTCATCGGACCAGGTTTCCTTTCTGGGTCCGTTAACAACCGCGGGCAAAAACCCCTGCATTTGCACTTTATCGCCGGTCGCCTGTCTCACCAGTTCCAGCGCCGCCTCCGGTAAGAGCAGCGGCAATGACTCTATGGATATCGCCCCGCTGGCAGCCAGCGCCGTCTGCACCTCCCCCGGGAGTTGGGATAGGTAAAATTGTTTTGCCCGATTTTCCCCGTTCGTGTGTGGCCACTTCTCTTTTTCAGACCGCCGGAATATACTTGTCTTTGCCTTCCCCAGCGCCTTCGCGATTTCTTTCGCGCCGATCAGCTCCGGTCCGTTCATTTCATGTCTCCAATCTCCTTGGCATGCTTCTTGCTATCCTTATTATATATACATCTCTCCAGTCAGCAGGTCCTTTTCTTTTCCTTTTCCCAACAACCTGTCCAATTCCTCAAGCTGCTTTTTCGCACATTCCGGGCATGAGCCATGCGATATCAGTCCGTCAAACTCCTTGTTGCATGGCTTACTGCC
>Ga0315541_1003201_pt1 | contig 12829 bp, 6 predicted proteins | sample SalMarSW160190MG_FD_203095 | JGI IMG/M metagenome (GOLD analysis project Ga0315541, IMG submission 203095) | Salt marsh sediment microbial communities from the Plum Island Ecosystem LTER, Massachusetts, United States - Salt Marsh Sediment SW1601-190 ...
GATTTTCCAAAGGAAGGAAAAAGACAAGGGGTTGCAACCCCTTGTCTTATTGGATTTGTGGAGGCGCGGGCGCGATCCTGGGAGTTGTGACCGGACGGTCTCGTTGCATCTCAGAATAGTCAACGACTCAATTCTGCGCCACTGGTGCATATCCCAAGACACGAACTCCGCCGCACATCCTGCCTCGGGGCTGTTGAAGGAGCGGGGGTGCTCCCACTTGCTTGTCGCCCCTCTCATTCAGTCCGCTCGCTTTGTTTCTCTGGGCGCGGCTCCTGTAATATTCGGTGGTGAAGATGCTGTCAGGGGTGCGGCGCCGTCGAAAGCGGAAAAAGCCAAAAGAGAGGCATTCTCATGCATGCACGAAGTCGAGTTCTAGTGGCAGGTGTTCTGTTGGCGATGGTATGGGCGTCCATCGGCCTTGCCGAGGAGGGGGAGCGCATGGGGACCACGTTCTACGTTTCGAAGTTGGGCGACAACTCGGACGGCCTCTCCTGGGCCACGGCGTTCACCGGGGTCCAGACCGCCCTCGATGCGATTCCGGACGACCAGGGCGGGCACCGCATCATCGTCCGGCCCGATACGCACATGGAGGCCAACATGCTCCCGGCGTATCCGGGCGCCAAGGGCGCGTACAACGAACTCATCGGCGATTTCGACGGGAGCCTCGGATCGGGCACAACCGGCCACGTGGTTCTCGACGCGGGCGAGCCGCGCAAGGGCTTCAAGAGCTACGACTGGTGGGGGAACATCCGCGCCTACCAGAAGGGCTGGTCGGCCGAGCACACCCAGGAAACGGTCTCGGCCATCAAATGGGACCGCTGGATTCTTCGCCACTTGTACGCCACCGGCGGCGACGGCGGCTTCTGTTTTGACTGCACGAACAGGATCGAGCCCTTCACGGTAGTCGTTGAGGACTGCATCAGCATCGGGCGCGCCTTCGGCTGCGGCGCCATGAGTTGCCTGTCCCGCAGCGACGAACCCATCACGTTCCGCCGCTGCATCATGTGGTCTCTGGACGAGTGGGGCGACACGGCCGCCGGGTATGTCCGCATCGAGAACGAGTCGATGCCCGAGTATCACGACATCGTGTTCGAGGACTGCACCATGGTGAGTCCGCAGTGCGCGTTGAAGGGCGGCAACTACGGTTTTCATACCTACACCCATGCACTCGTGAAGAACTGCACCCTCGTCGCCCTCAACTTCTCGCAACCTCACGGCACGCCCACCGACGGCGTGGTCCAGAGCGTGCAAAACGGCAAGTATCTCCATGTTGACTTCGAAAACTGCGTCCTCATGGGGTACAAGGTCTTCGGCGTGAAAGTTGACAAGGATTCCGTGGGGGACATCGGGTACTCGACCAAGGGCTCGGCCCTCGCCTACGTGCAGTACACGCAGCAAGTCCCCAAGGGTTTCCACGCCCTCGGCCGTTGGCCGGTTGAGGCCTTCGCAACGGTCGCGCCTCCCGCGCCTGCCAAGCCGACCCCCGTGCTCACCAATCGTGAACTCGTTGTGCCCGACATGTGCGAGGTCTCGCCCTTTGTATGGAAAGGCCGCCTGTGCCAGATGGAATGCCACAGGCCCGGCCGCGGTGGCGTGAAAGAGGACTACTACCTCCTCCTGCGCGACGTGGAAACCGGCGACGAGATGGTCCGTTTCGCTGTGGGCCACGGTCTGGCCTCCTGCCACGTCAAGGACGGCGTGTTCTACGCATTCGCCTCCCGCTTCGAGGAGAACGATTGGAACGATGTGACCTTGTTCAAGTCGCCCGACCTGAAGACCTGGGAACAGAAGGTCATTATCAAGCAGGAGAGCGAGCACCTGTTCAACAGCTCCGTCTGCGAGGGGCCAGAAGGGTTCGTGCTGGCCTACGAATCGAACGACCCCAACTATCCGGGGTTCACGACTAAGTTCGCTCGGTCCGACGATCTCGAAACCTGGACCAAGCTGCCAGACGCTACCTTCGGCACGAACCGCTACACCGCGTGCCCTTGCGTGCGCTACGTCAACGGCTACTACTACGTGCTCTACCTCGAAAACCGGCGGCCTTCGCACGTTTTCGAGACCTACGTGACCCGTTCCAAGGATCTGAAGACCTGGGAACTCAGCAGCGCCAATCCGGTGCTCGCGCCCACGGGCCTGGACGAGGGCATCAACGCCTCCGACCCTGAGGTCGTGGAGTTCGGCGGCAAGACCTTCGTGTACTTCGCCGTAGGCGATCAACTGACCTGGATGAACGTCAAGCGCGGCGAGTTCGCCGGCACGCTTCAGCAGTTCTACGAAAGGTGGTACGCCCAGCCGGGCATCCGCGACTGCGGCGACATGGCCGCCAAAGCCGAGAAGCAAGCCCGTATCGATGCGGCCCGTGCTGAACGCACGGAGTGGTTTACCGACGCCCGCTTCGGCATGTTCGTTCACTGGGGGTCGTACGCCGTGCCCGCCCGTAACAGCACGGGCGCTCTGGCCTCCTTCGTCATGAAAGACGAGGGCATCCCCGTCGCCGAGTACGAGGAGTTCGCCGACGCCTTCAAGCCCACGAAGTTCGACGCGGCCCGGTGGATGGCCATCGCCAAGGCTGCGGGCATGCGCTATCTCATCTTCACTTCGAAGCACCATGAAGGGTTCTGCATGTTCGACAGCGCCCTGACCAACTACGACTCCGCTGACCGCGGGCCCGGGAAGGACTTCGTGCGTGAGCTGATCGAAGCCGCCCGCGCCGGGCGAGGCGATTGGGTGAGTGATTTGCCATGAAGTGCGTAGGTTCAAACAGAAAGAGAAGGACACCCGCGAGAGACGAGCCACCTCGTTTTCGTTTCGTGAGGCATGACTGACCAATCCCCGACGGAATGCGATAGGCTGGTCGCCCCTGAGCACGTTGTGCAAATGCACCAAGGAGTACGAGACACAATGCTATCGCGAAGAGACTTCATGGCGCTGACGGCTGCCGCGGGCGCGGGCGGATTTCTGAATGGCGCGGGGGCAACCGGCGCTGAAACCCGGGATGCTCGGCGCTATCACCTGTGCCTGAATTCCAGGGCCGTCGAGGAAGATCCCGACCTGCTGGGCATTGTTCGCGATGCGGGCGTGTCCGACATCTGGCTGGCAGCCTTCTTCTATGGGCACTGGTACGAGACCCCGAATCGTCTGCGTGAAGCTTATGCACGTGTGGAAGCCAGCGGCCTGCAATGGCATTTGATCAACGTGCCCCTGGGGCACCCGGGCGATTCTCTGGGCGACAGCACCGGCCAGACTCCGCTGACCCCGCCCACGCAATGGCGCATGGCCGTGCGCCCCGACGGCTCCCGCTACTCCGGCACGTCGCTGCACCCGCCTGCCACGGAAGAGAATGTGGAGGCCGTGCGGGCTCTTTCCGCGCTGAAACCGGACTGCATCTTTCTCGATGACGATTTCCGCCTGGCCACCGGGCCCGGGGTCATCGGGGGCTGCTTCTGCGAATGGCACCAACAACGCTTCTTGAAGAAATGCGGCTACTCTGAGAAGCGTTGGGAAGAATTGCTGGCGGATGTTCGCGGCCGCCGTTTTTCCCCTGTCCTCCGCACGTGGATCGATTTCACCTGTGACGAACTCACCGCTTGTTTCCGCGCTCAGCAGGCGTCCGCGCCCGAGATCGCCATCGGGAACATGGTCATGTACCTTGGTGCGGAAAAGGCGGGCATTCGCCTTGCCGATTACGCCAATGTCCCATTTCGTGTCGGCGAGTTGATGTTTAATGACGCTTCCTTCAGGCCGGTGAAGGGAAAGACTGATGAACTCTTCAGCGCCCTCTTCCACCGCCGCTATGCGAAACCTGACCTTGCCTATAGTGAGACGACGGCGTTCCCCGCCGACCAGCTTTCCGCAGGCAATATGGCCGCCAAGCTGGCCATCTCTACTTTCAGCGACGTGCGCAATACCATGTTCATGTCGGGGCTCACACCGTTTCCGAAATCTCACTGGGACGTGCTGGCGCCCGCCATGCAGAAGCAGAGGCGCCTTCACGAACGCCTGAAAGGTCATCGGCCCCGAGGACCGTTCAGGCACTACTGGGGTGAGACCTCACGCTATGTAGGCGATGACCGGCCGTTCAGCCTGTTTCTCGCCACGGGCATTCCCTTTGAGGTTACGGACAGTGCTCCAACCGAGGGGTGGACTTTTCTATCCGATTTCGACGCGCGCAGCCTGATGGCGAAAGACACGCCATTGGGTCAGGGCAGGCTCGTGTGTCGTCTGGGGCTCGGAAACACGTCAAGCGAAATGCGCGCTGTCAACGAGTCGCTGGAAGACCTTTGGGCGCTGAAGCACGAGGCCATCGAGGCGGGTCTGGATGTTCCTTATGTCGTGGGCGAGAAGGCGGTGGTCTGTGCCTGGTATCCTTCTGTCAGCTCGGCGCTCCTGTGGAACCTCTCCGATCAGAGGGAGACGCTTCGTGTGCAGTGGGCCGGGACGACGATTCCTCTCGAGGTAGAGGGGCTCGATGTAGCGCTCGTCTCTCTCTAGAACAACGGAGCGAGTTGTTCTTCGTGACGGACTCGGAGCAAGGCAGGCAAGGAAAGAGGCATCCCTGCGATCGGGAAGCGCCCTTGGGTATTGTTGCCCTGGCGCTGGCTCTATGACATACTTGAATGATGCATGCCGGTATGGAAATTGCCTGAGCGGAACAAGGTATCAAGGAGGCGTATGCCATGATGACCCTATTGGCCCTTGCCCCGATGCTCTGTGCGGCGGGACCTGCAATGATGGTTACGCCAGAAGAGATTGCCAGGGCGTCTCAATGGGTGGCGGACCATCTCGGCGGCTTAGGCGAAGCCCCCACGGCGCCGCCTTTCTCCTTCACCTATGACGGCCGTGCTTCGACCGAATTCCTCGCGACGTGGGAGTTCGAGCATGCTTCGCGGCCACTGGACACGTTCCGCACGGAACGCACGCTGATCTACAGCGATCCGGAGACGGGGCTCGCCGTGCGTTGCGTGGGCGTGGCATACCGCGATTTTCCGACAGTCGAATGGACCTTACACTTCAAGAACATGGGAACGACCGACACCCCTATTATCGAGGCCATCCAGGCGATAGACATGGACGTCGCGCGGGGCGAAGCCGGCGAGTTCAGCCTTCATCACCATAACGGCGACGGCCACCATGAACACAGCTATGCCCCGCTCGACACAACGCTGGGCCCGAAGGCCGTCCAGCGTTTCGCGCCCAATGGCGGAAGACCGACCAACGGGGCGTGGCCGTATTTCAACCTGGAATGGCCGGGCGGCGGTCTCATCGTCGTCGTGGGATGGCCGGGTCAGTGGTCGGCAAAGTTCACCCGTGACGAGGGCCAGCGTCTCCGTGTGCGCGCCGGGCAGCAACGGACCCACTTCACACTCCATCCCGGCGAAGAAGTGCGTGGCCCGCTTGTCGTTCTGCAGTTCCACGACGGGGATTGGATTCGAGCCCAGAATGTCTGGCGACGCTGGATGATGGCGCACAGCATGCCCAGGCCGGGCGGCGAACTGCCCCCGCCACAGATCCGGGCGAGCAGCTCGCGCGCGTATATGGAGATGATCCAAGCGGACGAAGAAAAGCAGATCATGTTCATCGACCGCTACCTCGAGGAGAAGCTGCCGCTCGACTACTGGTGGATGGACGCAGGCTGGTACCCCTGCGGCGGCGAGTGGCCGAAGGTGGGTACGTGGGAAGTCGATCCGGAACGGTTCCCGAAGGGCTTCCGGCCCATCAGCGACCACGCCCATGCGAACGGCGTCAAGATCCTGGTCTGGTTTGAGCCGGAACGCGTCGCGGCGGGGACGTGGCTCACGGACAACCATCCCGAGTGGATCTTGGGCGGCGCCGGCGGAGGATTGCTCAATCTCGGCGATCCCGAGGCCCGGCAGTGGCTGACGGACCACGTCGACACGCTCATCACGGGACAGGGCATTGACCTGTACCGCCAGGATTTCAACATGGATCCCCTTGGCCATTGGCGCGGCAACGATGCAGAAGACCGCCAAGGCATCACGGAGATCAAACACGTCACGGGTTATCTCGCCTACTGGGATGAACTCCGACGTCGCCACCCCGACATGCTGATTGACGCTTGCGCGTCGGGCGGACGCCGGCTCGACCTTGAGACCCTGCGCCGGGCCGTGCCGTTGTGGCGGAGCGACTATGCCTATATCTCTCTCGGCATGCAGTGTCTCACCTACGGTTTGTCGTTCTGGGTTCCCCATCACGGCACGGGCACCGTCGCGTGTGAAAACCCCGGCTATTATGGAAGTGGTCACACCCCGGTCGAGGCCTACGCGTTTTGGAGTACCGTGGCCCCGAGTATTGCTTGTGGGTTCGACATGCGCGTCCGTGATCTGGACTACGACGCACTCCGCGACCTTTTCGCCAAGTGGAAACGGCTGGCCCCCAATTACTATGGCGATTTCTACCCATTGACCGCCCACAGCGTGTCCGACGACGCGTGGATTGCGTGGCAGTTCAACCGTCCGGAAACGGGCGAAGGGGCGGTGCAGGTTTTCCGGCGTGCGGACAGTGTCTACGAATCCGCCAGGCTGCCGCTCCGGGGGCTTGACGCGAGCGGTGCATATACCGTGACGGATATCGAACAGGGAACGGAATCAGTACTAAGCGGCGGCGAGCTTATGGAGCGCGGGCTGCCGATCGCGCTGCCTCAGAAACCCCAGGCCGCCGTTCTTGTATACAGACGCAATCAATAGGGCAGTCCCCCGGATAATTCCCCAACTCCGCGTGGAGGAATACCGACATGCTTGCAGCACTTCTTGTTCTCGGCGCGTACGCGGCCGGCCCCGGCTTACACGTGGCGACAACCGGAAACGATGAGAATCCAGGTACGAGTGCCGCGGCCTTCGCTACATTGACCCGTGCGCGTGATGCCATTCGTGCGATGAAGAAGAAGGACGGCCTTCCCAAAGGCGGCATTACCGTGTGGATCCACGAAGGCGTATACGAGTTCTCGGAATCCTTTGTGCTAACGGGCGAAGACAGCGGGACGTCCGGCGCGCGGATAGCCTACAGCGCCGCGCCGGGGGAAGAGGTGCGGCTCACTGGGGGCCGGGAGATCCCCGCCCACGCGTTCAAGCCGGCGGTATCCCAGGCCGCGGCCGAGCGTCTTCCCGAGGAGGCACACACGCATGTCCTGTGTGCGGATCTCGCACGTCTCGGCATTGAGGAATACGGCACCTTCCCCGATCAGTTCACCGAGCCCCCGATGCTCTTGGAACTGTTCTTCAACGATACGCGCATGACTCTGGCGCGTTGGCCCAATGAGGGATGGACCGAGATCGCTCACGTCATCGAGAGCGGTCCTGCCCCCTGGCGCAGGCACGAGTCGGATCGATTGGGCATCTTCGAGTACGCCGGCGACCGGCCCACCCGCTGGGTGGATGCGCCCGCCGTTTGGCTGGAAGGCTACTGGTGTTTCGACTGGCGCAGCGAGTTTATCCGCGTCCAGACCATCGATCCGGAAAGACGAACGATCACCCTGGCCAAACAACACGGCTACGGCATCGGAAGCGGCAATCCCGGGCCGCGCCGATACTATGCGGTGAACCTGCTCGAAGAACTCGATCGGCCCGGCGAATACTACGTGGATCGGGAAACTGGAACGCTCTATTTCTGGCCCCCTGGGCCGCTCGAGAGCAGCCGCACCACCGTCTCTATGCTGAAGGACCCCATATTCAGTCTGCGCGACGCGGCCTATGTCTCTCTGCAGGGGCTCACCTTCGAACAGTGCCGAGGCACGGCCCTGAGCATCGAAGGCGGCCAAGACAACCAGGTGCTCGCATGCACCCTGCGCAACACCGGCCACGGGGGCATTGTGGTATCCGGCGGCGCGCGCCACCGTGTCGAGGCCTGCGAGATTTACGATACGGGTACGCGGGGCGTGGTCCTTGCGGGCGGCGACCGGAAGACGCTCAGCCCCGCGCACCATGAGGCCATCAACAATCACATCTACCGGTTTTCGCGGCGGCAACGGACCTATGCGCCGGCCATCGACCTTGCTGGCGTCGGAAACCGCGTGGCCCACAATCTCCTTCATGACGCCCCGCACATGGCCATCGGCCTGTCCGGCAACGATCACGTCATCGAGTTCAACGAAATCCACCACGTCACGTTGGAGACCGACGATTGCGGTGCGTTTTACATGGGCCGCAATCCTTCCCACCGCGGAAACGTCCTCCGCTACAATTACTGGCACCACGTGGGCGCCCCTTTCGGCCACGGCAACAATGCCGTGTACTTCGATGACGGCGACGGCGGGCAGACCGTTTTCGGCAACGTGTTCTACCGTTGCGGCAACCCCGGAAAATCGAGCATGGGGGCCGTGTTCTGTCACGGCGGGCACGACAACCTCGTCGAGAACAACATCTTCATCGAGTGCAAGCGCGCCATTGGGGCCGCGCCCTGGGACGAGAAACGCTGGGGCGAGTGGATCGACGGGGACCTCTGGCAACGACGGCTTCTCGAGGAAGTGGACATCACCCAGCCGCCCTATACGGAGCGATATCCCGAACTCGATGGGTTCATGACTCCATCGGGCGCGCCGCGTATGAACCGGGCGGTGCGCAATATCGCTGTCAACTGCGACGCCTTCATCAGCGGGAACTACGAGGAGGAGGACAATCTCTTTCTCCAGGAGGATCCCGGATTCGTGGATGCGGCTACGATGAATTTCCAGCTCCGTGAAGACGCCATCGCGTTCGAACGGCTCCCCGGCTTCAAGGCCATCCCTTTTCAGGAAATCGGCCTTCTGCACAAGCGGTTGTCCGACCCATCCAGCAAACAAATGATCGCGGCTTTCCCCGAGACGACAACCGAACCCCCTGGCGGCCCCCTGATGATCCTGGGCATGGTCGCTGTCTCCGCGTGGATTCTCCTCCGCCCCCGCCCAGTCGGACCTCGGGACGACCCGTTTCCCCGCGCCTACGGCATCGTCTGGCTCGTTCTCCTTGTGCAGAATACCCTTGCGCAACTTGTCACCGGCCCCCCCACAAATTGGAACGAAGTCGTTTTCAATATCTATTACCTACTCCTTTTCATCATCTCGGCGGTCATTGTCTGCCACTACCAGTTCGCGAAAATCGAGTGCTTTTCACAACTTCCGAATCATGAGGAGATGACAAAATGAAAGGTTTATTGTCACGTGGATGGGTGGGCGTGTTGGCCAGCAGCATCGCTGTCGTGTTAGCCCAGGCCATCGGAGAAACAGCGTCCGCCACGGAAACGCTCGATGTTGCCGGCGCCACAGTCGTGACGCGGGCGGGCGACTTGCCGAAAGCCGAGCAGACTGCCGCGCGGATGTTTGTCGAAGAACTGGAGAAACGCGTGGGCAAGCGCCTCACGATAGCTACTACGTGGCCGAAAGAGGGCCTCGTCGTGGCGATAACCTCCGGGGTGGCGGACCCTGCGTGGGGGAATGCCATACCCCGGCGCGAGGGTCGTGCCTTACCGGAAAAACAGCCTGAGGGTTACCGAGTCTTCGCTGAAGGCGGAAAAATCATATGGGTCGTCGGCGCCGATCCGCGTGGGGCGTTGTTCGGCGTGGGCCGGCTGCTGCGTACCTTGGATTGGAGACCGGGTGCAGCCCATGTCCCGGCCGCTCTCGATGTTGCGTCGGCCCCGGTGTACCGCATCCGCGGGCACCAGCTCGGGTATCGCGCTCGGGCCAACTCCTATGATGGTTGGGGCGAAGAGCACTACGATCAATACATCCGCGAGCTGGTCATATTCGGTTCGAACAGTATCGAGAACATCCCTTTCCAGGACACCGATCAAAGCCCCCACATGCCGCTGACGAGGGAGGTGATGAATCGCACCATGAGCGAAATCTGCGATCGGTATGACGTGGACTATTGGGTCTGGACACCCGCCGTGTTCGATCTCAATGACGAGAAGCTCCGGACAGAGGCGTTGGCTCAGCACGAGGCCCTGTACCGCGATTGTCCACGGTTAGACGGGGTGTTCTTTCCGGGCGGCGATCCGGGCAAGAACCCGCCCGAACTCGTGATGCCTTTCCTCGAAGACCTGGCGAGACTGCTGGCAAAGTACCATCCCGACGGTGAGATCTGGGTGTCGCCGCAGGGCTTTAACGCGGGTCAGATGGCCACTTTCATCCAGTACCTCGAGGACACCAAACCGGCTTGGCTGGCGGGGATTGTGGCCGGGCCCCAGACGGAGCGCATTACGAGTCTGCGGGCTCGCGTGCCGAAGCAGTATCCTATTCGCGACTATCCGGACATCACACACAGCGTGCGTTGCCAGTACCCGGCGCTGTGGTGGGACGCGGCGTTCAATTTTACGCTGGGCCGCGAGTGCTGCAACCCACGACCGCTGTTCCACAGCACGGTCCACAGACTCACGGCGCCCAATACCGACGGTTTCATCAGCTATTCGGACGGTGTCCACGACGACGTCAACAAAGTAATTTGGAATCTGTTGTCGTGGGACCCGCAAGCCGATACGCGCGGGATACTCATTGAATATGCCCGGTTCTTTTTTGGGCCGGATGTGGCTGAACCGGTCGCGGACGGTATTCTGGCGCTCGAGAAGAACTGGGAGGGGCCGCTGGTCAACAATGGCGCCGTGGACGGCACGCTGGCGCTTTGGCAGCGACTCGAGGCGGAGAACACCAGGCTGAAAGACGACTGGCGGTGGCAGCTTTGTCTGTTGCGGGCCTATTATGACGCGTACACACGCCACCGGCAGATCTACGAAACGGCCCTCGAGGAGGAGGCGAACGAAGTTCTGGCGCAGGCAAGAACGCGCGGGCCGGACGCCGCCATGGACGCCGCCCTCGCTACCCTCAACCGCGCCGAGACGGAGCCCTGCCGCAAGGATCTCCGCAAGCGAATCGACCAACTCTGTCAGGCGCTCTTTGACTCAATCTGCCTGCAGACGAGTGTGGAACGCTTCCAGGCGAGCGAGCCGGAGCGCGGTTGTGTACTCGACTTCGTGGATTATCCCCTCAACAACCGCTGGTGGCTCGAGGACGAGTTTGCGAAGATCCGTGCGATGCCGACCGACGAAGAGAAGCTCGCGCGTCTGGACCTACTTGCCCATTGGGAGCATCCGGGTCCTGGCAGTTTCTACGACGACGTTGGCAACGTGGCGAAGTCACTCCATGTTGTCCGTGGCCAGGAACTCAACACGGACCCGGGGGTCCCCGCCGGAAGAGTCATCTCGATGCCTGGTTTCGCCTGGAGGGACAATGGCTACTGCCGAGATCGACTGTCGCGGCAGTCCGGCATGATGTCTCCCGACATGATTTACGAGAACATCGATCCGGATGGGCAATATGTCCTCCGTATCGCCGGACGAGGAGAACTGCTGCCGCAAATCAACGGACAGGACGTCGAACCCACGGTCAACCAACAGCAACCCGAGGAGTTCAGAGAGTTGCGAGTGCCTTCCGAACTGCTCAAGGATGGCAGAATCTCTCTCACCTGGGGGGGGCCCGATGAGGGCGGTGGCAGCCGACGGCGACGCGCGCAAGTCGCCGAGATCTGGCTCATCAAGGAATAGGGCGTCCAATGGACAGCCTGCGCGAGCGCCTCGGTGCCCTCCGAATACAGGCCGGCCGGCACGACGGCCTGCTGCGCTTCGACACGCGCCCAGGACAGACCTATATAATCACGCAGTAGCGACCGGCAAAGAGGGCCTTGACAGCATCTCTCCGGGCGCCCATAATCGTCAAGACCTGCCCGCGGTAGTCGCGGGAAATCACACAAGGGGATTCTCTACAACTATCATGAGCAACAATTATGAACGCGATCTGACCCATGACCTCGTCCTTCCCACCCTGCTGTTTGCAGCGTTGGGAGGCATGACCTGGGCAATTCGAGGATGCTCCGGTTACGGAGGCTCGATGGGATGCGTCTTCGCGGGGGTAACCTGGGGTACGGCGTGGTGGTTCATCGCTCGCGATCCCAGTGGCAAGCAGTCCAGGCGCTACACCTCCGGGTGGATCATTCTGGCACTCACCTTTGGGATTGGGATTTCCGGGGCCCGAGGCTGGATGCAATGGCCCAGCTTTTTTGAAGGGCGTCTCCAGACAAACTGGGCGGAGGGGGAATTCGTCCCCATCTCCAGGGCGTATGGTTTTCTTTGGTTGTTCATCGCGGGGGTGCCGTGGGCCGGCATTGGGGCATGCATGCTGGCATGGTGCGGCTCCCAGCGTCGCACACGCATCTGGCACTGGGGCCTCCGCATAGCATGTGGAATCGGCGGGGTCTGCGTAGCCAGGATTCTGTTCGACAACTTCCCGGAAGTCTTCCTGCCGCTGTACAAGACCATGAAGTCGCAGTACCAGGACTTCGAAGCGAACCCCAATCTTCGGCGGCTCATCAACGACAACCGGGCCGCTATCACCCACCTCGGCTTGTACCTCGGCTTCCTCGCGTATGAAATTGGACGCAGAGACTGGAAGAATGTGACGCTCATTCTGACAGTCGGCCTCGTGAACGGGTTAGGATGGGCCCTGTGTCAGAACTGGCGGTGGGCTTCGGGGATATGGTCCAATGCGAACTTCAACTGGTGGCGCTGCTGGGAATCCTCCGGGGGGATCAGCATCGGTGTCGCCTATGGCGTCGCCTACTTCCTCGTGAACCGCAGGAGGTCCGAAGAGACTCAACGGGTCAGTGTCCGCCCGAATCTCGAGCGGTTCGGCGCATACTTCGGCCTTTTGCTCGGCCTCGGCCTATCTATCCGAAGCGGATTGAAGGGCTGGGCCAACATCTATGTGGGAAACGAGGACTACTGGAGCCGGATTCTGTGGAGGGTCCTTGGCCCCTCGATGCTCGTGTGCCTCGTACTGATGGTA
>Ga0315541_1003203_pt1 | contig 12814 bp, 18 predicted proteins | sample SalMarSW160190MG_FD_203095 | JGI IMG/M metagenome (GOLD analysis project Ga0315541, IMG submission 203095) | Salt marsh sediment microbial communities from the Plum Island Ecosystem LTER, Massachusetts, United States - Salt Marsh Sediment SW1601-190 ...
CAAAGAAAGCGCTTTCGTCTGGCGTCACCCTATCTGCCACAACGGGACGCACGATTGGCAAAGGCATATCGTCCGGTATCGTCCTCTCTACCACGGTTGGCCGCACGACCGGGAAAGGTATCTCTACTGGGTTCGCTTTGTCAGTCTCAGTTGGCCGCAGAATCTCAAAGCATCTTGCAACAGCAACGATCGTCCTGACTGGCTCTCTCAACAAGGCGGCGCACGAACTCCTCGACGGTGGCATTGATCTCACTGCAATGGTCGGGCGGGTCATCAAAAAACAGATCATGGCCGGGATAACGCTGATCGGGCAAGTTCCGAGAACGGTCTACGACATGGCCTGGGAGATGAACAAGCCGATCAGGAAGATTCTGGGACGGGTAGCGATCACCTACTCAGATCCTTTCTTCGCGGCTGGGCTCACCGCAGAGGCATCAGAAACAGGTGAGTACACGCACCCGGCGCAGGCAGCCGACAATGTTACGGAAGAGGCGTTCAAGTGGTTCTCGCTACATCGGAATGCCCTCGACGGCACATTCCACCTCCTGCCTGGGAATCAGGAGTATAGCGTTGGCTGGTGGAGTGCAACGCTGTGCGATGCGGTAACAGCGATATTCGCCGCGCCGCCGGTTCTCACGATTAATCACAGTGCCCGCTCCGTTGAGAGTTTGCTCGTAGTGGGAGATGACAAGCTAGAAGAGTACCCGGTGGATTTCTGGGTGCGGCTCTACTCAGAGGGTGATGCGCTTGAATACGAGTTCCATGAGACGGCGAACGCGAGTGTGGAGTGGACAAAGGCCTTGTCGCCTTCCGAAGCAGACATCGTAAAGCATGAATTGACGGTCAACAAGTGGAGCCGGGTGTCGTCTGTCGCAAAGATCGCCCAGTTCTTCACGATGCTAGAAGAGACCTACGATTCGGAGGATGGCGAGCTGTTCTCCATTCGTGTCCTTGAGGAGCGTGAGTTCTCTGGGGCGACGATTCCGCAGGGGAATATTTCGGCAAACGAGATCTACGTGAGACTGAACAACATCGACGATATCTTCTCCGCTGGGAACATCTCTAGCCGGCTGCATGGATTGTTATTGAACAACCGCGCCATACGGGCATGGCTTGGTTGCGACTTGCGCTCCGGAGAGCGAATCTGGTTCCCACTCGGCACGTTCTACTCTCGCAACTGGAGCACGCCGGAGGGCGAACCATACGCAGAAGTGACAGGCCTGGATATGCTCGACCGGTTGAAGCAAACGGAGTTCTCTGTATCGGAGGTCTACGAGAACGTTACCCTGCACGATCTCGCTATCACGGTTATGGCGGACGCTGGACTCACTGACGCAGACTGGGAGATCGATCCGGTTTTGGACACGGCTGACTACACGATACCTTATGCTTGGTTCGATCGCATGAGCCATCGTGCGGCCCTCAAGTTGATTGCGGCGGCGGCACTTGGACAGGTCTATTGCGATCGTGATGGGCAGATAGTCGTCGCTGTTTACGTTCCACCGACGAGGATGCCCGCCAGCGATTTTCACTTCACGCAGGGGAATTTCTTTGAGGTTGATCACCCCTTGCAGTGGTCAGAGATGGTGAACTATGTACAGGCACAAGCGGAGCCGCGCATTCCATCAGCAGAGGATGATATCTGCCTTGACAGTGAGGCATTCACCGTGCCGGGATCTGGGACGGTTACCAAGACGCATTTCTTCGACTTTACTCCTTGTGTGGATGTAGTTGATCCTCTTGTGTTTGTCAACGACATCAACGGTGCTGGTCACGTGTCATTGGACTCAATGACGATCTATGCATGGGGCGTTTCGGCAACGTATAGCAACTCAGACCCAGGCGACGAGACAGTAACTTCTGTGACGATTCGTGGCAAGAGGCTAGAAGTCCAAGGCGGTCGAGCCGTCGTGGCGCAAGACGCCACCAGCATTGCGTCGAACGGGAAACAGACTCTCGCCTCACCAATTACGAGTGAGTTCTGGCAAACGGAAGCACAGGCGCAAGCGGTTGCTGATTCTTTGCTGGCATCTTACAAGGATCCCCGGCGTGATGTGGTGATGAGAGCACGAGGGAACATTGCTCTGTTGCTGGGGGATAGAGTTGTGGCTCCTGATTTCAAGGATGATGTCAGCGCGGAGTTTGGCTTGATGCGGCAAGACATCAACTACGATGGTGGAATGGAAGTTGCGGTAACAGTGCAGAGGATACCCGACGGACTGGTGACGCACTATAAGCACCTGACGGCAGGGATTGATTTGCAGACCTCGCTTATTAAGACGACGGAATGGAAAGAGGTAGCGGGTGTGATCGATTTGCAAAGTACAGTTGGGCGGACAATCTCGAAGAGGATATCAGCGGGAATTGACTTGCAGGGTACAGTAGACAGGGAACTAACAATACAATCTAAAAGTATATCTGGGGGCATTGCTCTTGTGGGATCGCTGGCGAAATTTGCAGATCAACAGAATCGGACGCTGTCTGCTGGGATATCCCTAGAGGCTACAGTTGGGCGTGTGTTTACAGCCATTATTGGAGGAGCGCCAATCAATCGGGCGGGGGGCCTTAGCGATGGTTGGACGGGCATTGATATGAATAATCCAGCAAGCGGCGGCAATGGGACTATCACTATTATCGACATATGGGTAGAAGCTCAGGAGGGCAGCACTACTGGGTGGAAAGTGGGGGCTTTCTATGGTGCGGGGACATCGTATACGTGTCGCGACTATGCAACTCTAGGCGCGTTGGCTCTTGGGTTGAATCATATAACTGGTTTGTCTATAACCGTTCATGCTGGTGATTTTATTGGGGTTTTTATTCCCATAGACAACGGGAATCTTAGTCGTGACTTTACGGGCGGAGATGGAGTATACAACAAGGAAGGCGATCACACTGCAGATGGAGCGCAGATGTACTCGTTAGCAAGCGGGGATATCATGAGTGTGAGAGGAACGTTCTCTGGGAGTTCATAAGAGGAGAGAATCATGGCATGGACAGCACCGAAAGTAGATTGGGCCTCCCCTAATGGCGTCGCATATGGGGATCTGAACGAGATCGGAGAGAACTTGCTGGTCTTGAAGGCGCACGTTGACGCGACAACCGAGATTCATGGCGCGGTATCTGCACCGACAGCGAGCAAGCTTATCATTCGTGATGCGGCGGGACGGGCAAAAGTGGTGGCCCCTTCCGCAGAGGATGATATTGCCTTGAAGTCGAATGTGACGGCTGAGGCGGCGGCGAGGGCGGGCGCTGATACTGCGCAAGATGTGACCATTGCAGGGCTTGGCACGAATAAGGTAGACAAGGCCGGGGACACAATGGCAGGAGCGCTCATCGGTGACTTCCCTGATGCGGACTACACGGTAGCAATGCTACGGAACATCGTGCTTCGCCAAACGGTTCCTGGGGCGGGAGATCTTGAGAATGGTGAGATAGCATTCGTTTGGGAGTAGGTGAACCATGGCTCTTGGAAAATACTGCAAGGTTGGTGGGGCGATTAAGACCATCACGGGCGAGTACACCAAGGTTGGTGGTGTCATTAAAATGGGAACAATCAACTGTCCGAAGATTGGCGGTGCGATCAAGTCGATTCCCATAGCAGAAAGGATGATCTTCGCCGGCGAGATAGATTCGGATCGTCTTTATGCGATCGACGGAGATCATGCTGTGGTGGCAGGCTGGCCAAAGTATGGTGGTGGAATTGCTGACCCGCTAGACGTGGCCTGCGATGATGCCAACAACTCATATTGGGCTTGCGCCAACAACGTCTATAAGGTCGAGGCAGATGGCACGATTGCTTGGACGTACACAGGGCACACCGTTCCAGTAACGGCTATCTGTGTGGATGTTGATGGGAATGTCTACACGGGTGACGCGAATGGCAACGTAAAGAGGCTCAATTCCTCTGGGGTCCAAGTCTGGACAAAAGTTCCTTATGCCGGGACGGTCCATGCATTGGCTGTAGATTATAGCACGGGAGTCCTTTATGCAGCATTTGGCATTGCTGCAGCAGGCAGGATTATCCGCTTCCATATAGTAAATGGAAACTACATGAATATTTACTACCAAGCCGCTGTGAACTTCTTCTCGATCGCCATTGACGAAGTAACGCCATCCCTTTACATTGGGGATAACGCAGGCTGGCTAAAAAAGATCTCCACGGCGGGATACGAGTATTGGGAAGGTGGCGTAAGCAAAGGAGGCGAGATCTACGCAGTCCGCGTTGGGCATGATGGATACGGGTACTATGTCAATGGCTCCCAGGGAGATGTTGGTAAGTTTACGCTCTCCGACGGGGGGAATGTGTGGACCGATCAACCAGCGGGAACGTCTCGGGGTTTGGCGGTTGACCAGGCGGGCAATGTTTACTCCTCTCACGGTGCGTATGGTTCAGTTAACGCGGTGATCCGCAAAAACAATTCAAGTGGTGTGGAACAGTGGACGTGGCGGGCTTACGCTAACTCTGAATGGCGCGGGGTGGCTGTGAGCCCAGGCATCAAAGCAGCGGGTTTTTGAAAGGAGTGAATAGTGGATGCATTTATGAGTTATGCTGTGACGATTATCAAGGACATTGGGTTCCCGGTTTTTGTCGCGGTGTTCGTATTGCTACGCATCGAACCGGCGATCAAACACTTAGATCGAGTAATTACCGCAATGGCTGTAATGATTGCGAAGTCTAACGGAATGAAGGAGGAGGAGATTGAAGTTCTGGTAGAGCAAGTAACGGCGGAAGAGAAGCGGACTTGACAAGGGCTTCCTTCTCGATGTATAATTTTTCAGCATGAAAGGAGGCACAATGTTGGCTTGGCTGAAACAACAGGCACTGAAGATATTGTTGAGATTATTAAGGACACAAGCGGCAGAGCTCGCGGTCACCTTACTAGCGCAGGTCAATCCCTCGGAACTAGCGGATACTGTTCGTCCGTATATTCGGAAGCTGTTTGAAACGACTGGTCCGGATTGGCAGGCAGCGTTTTCTAAGGCGTGGGGCAAGATCGATGCATTCGTGCGCGATTTGTTAAACGATCCTAGAGTAGGAATCTAGAGGAGGAAAGCATGAAACGAGCATTAATTTTAGCGTTGGTTTTTGCGGTCGGTTTAAGCGTGGCGGCGTTCGCCGGATTCTACTTCTCAATGGAGAACACAGGGTTTGGTCTAGAGCCCACATTGACGATAGGAGGTAAGTTTGCCGAATCGATTGGAAGCCAGACACCCCCATCGATACTCTCGGGCGATGTTTATGTGGTTATGCCGAACATTTTCGTCAAAATCAACAAGCATACGGCTTGGGAATTCGGCACGGAGGTGGGACTTGCGCTTGAGTATTTTGATTGTAGTCTTGAAGGTTACATCGCGATCGATCCGTACCTCTATCCGGCCAGCGTCGAACTCGTCGAGCCGTCTAGGTTCCTACTCTTATTTACAGGAAAGCCCATCTCTGTATTCAAGGTGTGGGCTGGCGGTGGATTTGTCTACGATGGAGTCGACGATGTGTGGGATCTTGAGCCAGTGTTCGGTTTCGAGGCCTACTGGTAAAATGAAGAATAACACCTTGACAAGAGGGGAAATTGTGAAAGCGGCTTCTCCTCTTGTTTTCTTTTAACCCGGAGGCAAAATGAAACACATAGAAATTAAGATAGTTCTCTTCGGAGTGGGAATCTTGTTGGCCCTGGTTTGTCTTTATGGATGCGTACTTGATCTTGGGTTGGGCGGGGGAAGCAGTGCGCCTTCACCTAGGGATCTGACGCTAGAGCGCATTGGCAGTCCGGGGAAGATCTATCGGCCCCTAATCGGTTCTGGAGATGATTGGTTTGCCACTCCTCGCAAAAGAATGCTGTTGCTATACAGCACTGGACGGGATCAATTCGGAAATCCCACAGGTTTATCGGATGATTTGATCTGGCATATCGTACCGGGTGGAGTGACAATTCAGTGTGAACTGCAGACTGGATCGGATACGATATTTAATCCTCCATACGAAAGAGGCCGCTTTTGGGCGGACGGGTACGAGAATGCTTGCATTTGGTATCCAACCTGGGTCGCCCCAATTGAGGCAATATCAGGACGGCCATTTGCCCCTTACCCCGAACGTGGTTATCCTTCTCAGTATTGTTGGAGTGATGACTGCGATGCAGGATTGCTCCCGGCAGACAAAATCTACATCCCAGCGCAGAGTGCGCTAATCACGGCGCGAGCCAAGGCTGATTGTGTAAGAGCACGCATAACTTGTCCTGATCATGGCGAAGGAATCTACATCATGGACGTACCTGGTGCGACACCACAAAGTGGCAACATCTTTGAGTGCACCTTCGGGCAATCAGGTGATTATGAGATCATCTGGGAGTACAAAAGCGAGACTAGGATCTACGGTTTCCTGATTCCGGAGGAATGGTTCTGGATCTCCGGTAGCTGGTTGATCGAGGTCGATGCACAAGTAACGTGCAAGAATGCGACATAGTCGGTGGGCCATCTAGAGCTCGGTGGCGGACGCGGGAGGGGATCCAGGCTCCTCCCGTCGTCCTTTGGTGTAACGACTGGCCCCACGTGTAGGCTCTAAGCCTCACAGCGGTGTTTTCATACCATTCATTAAGAAAAGTACCTCTCGTTTTATTTGGCGGGTGTCCCCATTTCGCAGGACAAGCAACCTCTCCCCAGGCATGACAAGACGGATATCGAGAGCTATTGACTCGATGCATATCGATCGGCTATAATTTAGATATCTAACTCAGCGGAGGTAGCAAAGATGAAACGAATGCCCAAAAGTTTACGACAGGCTTTAACCCGCAGCATGTGTGATTCGGCTCGAAAGGCTGACGTATTCGGTCGCCGCCAGCAAAGTGCGGAGCAAGATAGTGGTGAGGAGGGGAAAAAGATGAACCAGGTGAAGAGAATACGGCGCGAAGATGTAGAACAAGCGTATATCAAGAAGATCAACTATGAACTGACGCCTCAAGAGGAAGCGGACTACTTAGATGACAGCTTGCTACTGCTTGCGCAAGAACGAGCGGAGAGGATGTCATGATGACTGCAAGAGAGGAAACGATGCTAGTCAAGAAGGCTCTTATTGAAGACGGATTCACCGGCGTGAGCGGGGGGCATGATCGAGGGACGGCGGCGGCGTGGTTGAATATCGCAGTAGATATGTTAGCTGGGAAATCATGGGATGAGACACATGATGCGGCTCTAGCGGTAGTGCGGAGAGTCACCGGGCGACATGGGGAGTATGACGGGGAGATTATGATCAGCATAAGGCGGGAAGAATGAGGCAGCTAACAGTCAAGTATGAAGGGGAATGCGCTAGATGCGGTATGGTCCTCGAGGTTGGGGTACTCGCTATGTACGAGAAAACGACTGGTATATTCTGCGTGGGGTGTGAACCTACAGAAACGGAAGACATCCGCCACTTTCGCCAGATCAAAGCCGATGCAAAGGCGGATCGTTATGATGGATGGGCGTCTAAGCGTGAAAAGGATGCAAGCGCGCGGCTGAACTCATATCCAGAGGTACGCCATGACTACGCGTTCATCACCCAGCCTGGCCGGATTCCATTTCGGGATCGCATGAACAAGTCCGACGAAGTCGCTTGTGCAAGCTTGCGTAAGGCGGAGCGAATGCGCGAAAAGGCGGATAACATCCGTAATGTGCGCGTGAAGGGAGACGCAGAACGGAGACGAGAAATAGCAAGAGAGGCGCTAGATAAGGTCATCAAGAAAGGTGCCCGAGTAGTTGAATTCTCATTAGGATCGGGAACTGTAGTTGGAGTGTACAAGAAATCCTACCGCGTGAAGTTTGATCGCAGCGGCAGTACGTACTCGTGTGATAAGACGTTCTTTCGCCCGGAGGAGAAGGCAGCATGAAGTCTTATGTGATGGTGAGTATAAGTCTGGAGGTTACGCGCGACGTAGATATCATTGCCTTGCTGGAGCGTCTCAAAGGGACACGAAGTACTACGCGGTATGTCAAACAAGCAATACGTGAGAAGATGGCCAAGGAGGATGAGGAGGTAGCCGGCAATGAAGATTAAGCGTTCGGCGGATTTCCCCACGCAAAGGTGGGAGCGCGAACCACGGGTGAAGGCCGATTTTCTGGCGGACAAGTTTGAGGAGGAGTGCAAGAGGCGGGGAGTCAACCCCGAGCATCCGCGGCTTGAGGGCTATGTGTTCATGGACGGCAAGGTGCCGCGGTTGGCAATACGAACCACGACCGTCGGAGGAGCCAGTAGTGTATACAAGAACTTCAACCGGAACCAAATCTCTGACGCCGTGGACTGTGCGCTCTCGTGCATAGAAGGCTTGGAAAGAAGCGATAGACATGAGAAGGAGGAGGAACATGGACACCAACAAGAATGAGGAACAGACGAGGCGGCCTCTTTACTTGCGGATACCACTAAGTCTCCGCGTGAAAGAGGACAAGGACATCATAGGATTCTTGGATGGCCTAGGCCGGGGTAACGTTAGCTCTTGGCTAAGGCAAGTCATTCGAGAAGCAATGGTGAAAGAGGAATGATGGGCCAAGAGAAGATAGAGGCTAAGCGGGCAGCGCAAAGGGAGTATTGCCGTGATATGCACTATCCACACTTTGCGCCGAGTGACGGCAAGTGCCGCTATTGTGGGAAGCAGATTTACGAGAGGATTAGCTTAAAGACGGCGGGCAGTCAGCTCATTACGGGCTGCCCATGGTGTAATCGGTCATACTGCGGCTAAGGGAGGTGCAACGTGGCAAAGCACTGGAGCCGTGCGGCGAGGTTCGCTGATACCCAGGACAAGATCGAGAACGCGGGAATGGGCTTTGACGACTTGCGCAGTGAGTTACAGTCTTGGCTTGACAATATGCCGGAGAACCTGCAAGAGTCGCCTAAAGCCGAGCGGCTACAAGAGGCGGTCGATGAGCTAGACGGAGTCATTGACCTAGTTGAGGAGATCACATCCACGGAGATTGAGTTCCCCGGAATGTGCGACTAAAGGAGGCACAAGGATGATATGTTATGCGTTGATCAGAGGATCAGCAAGGCGGTCAGCCTCAATTAAAGGGTACGCAACCTGTGTCATGTGCCATCGGACATCCCTCACAGTGTTGCTAAGAGGTCATGCTTCACCCATACGCAGGCTGCGGGCTTCGCTCAAGACTAGCGGTTGGGCATATAGGAAGCATTGGCAGGGTGGAATGGTTGATGTCTGCCCGGATTGTATAACAGGTTTTCTGCAAGAAAGGAGAATACGATGCCAAAGTTGAAGAACACGATTGAGCTGCACGTGGAGAAGTATAAAGGAGTCAAACAATTACAAGTGGTGTTGGAGCCGGGTGCCTCGATTTTCGGTGGCAAGAATGCGGCGGGCAAGAGTTCGGTACTTGACGCAATGGCCAACGCCTTCGGGGGGAAGAGACTGTCTCCGCCAAAGCCGGTCCGGGAGGGGGAGCAGGAATACAAATGCTCCGTCACATTGACAAAGATGGGCCTCAAAATCGTGAGGACAGGCAAGATCGGAGAAGACGGGAAACTACGAGAGAAGCTAACGGTCGAGGATGCTGAGGGCTTCAAGGCCTCGTCGCCGCAGGAATTACTGGAGAGGTTGTTGGACGGACATTCAATCCGGCCTCGGGCCTTCTCGGAGATGAAAGCTACAGAGCAGATTGCCATGTTGAAACAAGTGGCAGGTCTCGATTGGGCAGAACTGGACGCGGAGTATGGGAAACTATACGAGGAGCGCCGAGATGCGAATGTGCGTTTGAAGGCTACTGCAGCTCAGCTAGATGGAATGCCCATTGCGGAAAGCACCCTAGGGCCGGTCGATCTCCCGGCATTGCGGAAAGGAATTACGACCGCTTACGAGACGAACACTGCTGTAGATGGTATCGAGAAGGATCTTGGGGCTGCGCAGGAGCGTCTAGCCGCATCGCAAGAGAAGGTTGAAGGGTTGGAGGCACAACTGCAGGCCGCAAATGTCGAGCGCATGGCTCTGGCTAAGACAGAAAAGAGCCTTAAGACTAAACTCTCCAAGATGGCTCGAATCGATGTTAAGGAGCTCCAGGCAGGCATAGAGAGGGCCGAGGAGATTGATGCAGCCGTACAAATCCAGCAGCAGCGGGAGGAGATTGCGGAGATGTTGGCGGTCGAGCAGGCTGAGAGCAACAAGTTGGATGACAGGATGCGAGCCATAAGGGCCACCAAGGAAATTGAATTAGGGAAGGCGAAGATTCCAGTCAAGGGGTTAACGCTCGGTGATGAGGGGGTGTACCTCAAGGGAATCCCCTTTGAACAGGCTAGCCAGAGCGAAAGGCTAGAAGTAAGCCTACGCATGGGGCTGGCATTGCACCCCAAGGTTCCTATCGTACTCGTGCATGAAGGATCACTCTTTGACGAAGAGCACCTTCAAGCAATAGACGCTGTGGCCAAGGAGCACGATGCCTTTGTGCTGGTGGAGAAGGTCATGGACAAACCGAGTGACAGGATTAAGGTCTTCATGGTCGCAGGGACGGGGACGGAGGTGCAGAATGCTGGCAAAGGAAGTGCTTGAGACTCTAGCTCTTACGAAGCACGGTCGTGCTCATGTAGGTAGACACATATTGTGCGATTATCAGATTGCAGCGTTGGCTACGGAACTCAACATGATTTGCCCCTTTATTGGTCGGAAGGTCTCGAAGTATAAGGGGGAACCCGTTCTAAGTTACGGCCTGGAGCCATGTGGGTATAGCGTACGTCTGGGAGGTGACTTCAAATTTGGGCCGACCAGCTTGGGGCAGTTAGATCCGAAGAGTCCACCTAAAAAAGAAGACTACGACACATACCACGCATACCATGAGTCCGTCTTCGTTAATCCACATTCGATGATCTCCGGAGTAACAGTCGAGCGATTTCACATGCCCTCGGACGTGCAGGCCCTGTGCATCGGCAAGTCATCGTATACCCGGCTGGGCCTGCTGACTCAATTCACCGGCATCGAACCTGGGTTTGAAGGTACAATCACCGTGCAGCTAATCAACACGACAAAACAAAACATCGTGGTATACCCAGGCGAGGGTGTTCTGCAGATTCTTTTCTGGCTCTGCCCGCAGCCAGACAGCGTCTATGCTGGTGTGTATCAAGGGCAAAAAGGAGTGGTAACGGGGAGGGCGAGATGATTTTCATCGAAGGCAATATAGCTGCTGGGAAAACGACCCTTGGTCATACGCTTGCGAAGGCAAATCCGGGACTCACGTTCTGGGAGGAGCCTGTCGCTGATTGGAGGGAATGGGGTATCTTGGAAGCGTATTATCAAGATCCCAAGCGCTGGGCTCTCACGATGCAAATTGCGGCGTTGAATGGTAGAATGCGGCTTTTTAGGAAAGCCATGGGGGAAACGCACGGCATTACTGGGCGCGAGCAGTCTAATCGGTTGATCCTGGAGCGGTCTGTCCTCACGGATCGTCATATTTTTGCAGAACTTAACCGGCGATTGGGCAACATCAATGCGATGGAATGGTTGGTTTACACTTCTATTCGTCAGCCATTAGATGAGGCCATTATGGCAGATGCGCGGATTATTTACTTGCGCACAACAGCGGAGGTTTGCCTGGAGCGCATTATCAAACGAGGGAGGGAAGAGGAGCAAAACATCTCATTAGAATACCTGAGACAATTGGAACAGATGCACGATGAATGGCTGCTAGACCGAGGGCGAACATATATCCTCGATATACGTAGAGGCTCACCGGAAGAGGCAGCCGCAATGTGCACAACCTGGTTAGAGAATAAGCTTTAAAGGAGATTCGATGAACTTTGAACGCGATGTTGATATTGTGGTAGGCGCTCAGTACGGAGACGAGGGCAAGGGCATGGTAGCGAAGTTACTAGCTGATGAAGCTGAAATTAATGGCACCCCATATAACTGGACAGCACGAGTGGGCGGACAAAACGCAGAACACCGTTTCATTCATAAAGGTTGTCCATACTGGGCACGAATATTGCCTTCTGCATCGGCGCATCGAGAGATTTCTGTCATGCTGGGTGCGGGCCATTGTTTCAGGCCTGAGCAGTTGCTCAGAGAGGCTAAACACATGCAGGTGCCATTGAACTACATCTATGTAGATTCGCAGGCAATGTGGTTGCAAGAATATCATCGGACTCTAAATCGAGAGGCCTCAGAGCAGAGAGGCACCACAGGATGGGGTGTTGGTGCGGCAGTGGCAGAAAAAGTCCTGCGCAAATCAAATACGCAACTAATCCGTGATTGCACGACACTGCCAGAAGTCTGCGTGCGTTCTGTAGCGCGTGTGATCGCTGGGATGAACGGGCCGGGATTATTTGAAGGGTCACAAGGAGCTCTGCTCTCCCTTGATCATGGCACGTATCCATATTGTACCAGTAAGAATGTGACTGTCCCGGCGATGTGCGGCGAACTGGGCATCTCTCTTAAGCGTGTACGCCGCGTCATCGGTGTGGTTAGGCTTGTCCCCATGAGGGTGCCGGGAGCATCAGGGCCAACGGGAGGAGAGGAGACTACATACGACGTCTTAGAGGAAGAAACAGGTCTGCGTATCCCCCAAGCACAGCGCATGCAGGGGGACGCCACCAAGAGCACAGAGGAGAGAGTTTTTAAGTTCAACATGGGGGATCTTTTGTTCTCGCATTGTTTGAATGGGTATGACGCCCTCGTGATTACCTTTGCCGATTATCACAGAGAGGGCAACTATCGGGTGACTGAGCTGACGGACCTACACCCGGACACACTAGAGTTGATCCACAGAATCGAAGAAGAAGTAGCACCAGTCCTTTTAGTCCGGACTGGGCCAGGAGAGTACGACAATATTTGGTTAAAGGAGTAAATACTATGACGAA
>Ga0315541_1003206_pt1 | contig 12812 bp, 11 predicted proteins | sample SalMarSW160190MG_FD_203095 | JGI IMG/M metagenome (GOLD analysis project Ga0315541, IMG submission 203095) | Salt marsh sediment microbial communities from the Plum Island Ecosystem LTER, Massachusetts, United States - Salt Marsh Sediment SW1601-190 ...
GATGTGCTTTGCACGGCACGCGAGATTATTACGCTGTGGGTTTCGCGTATGCTGATGATGGGACAATATTGTGCCGGCGATATTCCGTTCAGCGATGTTTATATCCACGCGATGATTCAGGATGGCCAGGGACGCAAGATGTCCAAGAGTCTCGGCAATGGCATCGATCCCTTGGTTGCTATCGACAGCCACGGGGCCGATGCGATGCGATTTACGCTGGCAAGCATGGCTACGGACACACAGGACATAAGGATGCCGGTGGCGGCCATGACCCTGCCCGACGGGCGCCAGGTAAATACGTCGCCGAAGCTCGATATCGGGCGAAATTTCTGTAACAAGCTTTGGAACGCCTCGCGTTTTGCGATGATGAATCTTGATGGTATTGACCCGGCCGGTTTTGATTCGGGCAAATTGGATATTACCGACAAGTGGATTCTGTCCCGTTTGACCGATACGATTGCAGAGACAACCAGGTCTCTGGATGGATATAAATACAGCGAGCCTTTAGCCCTGCTCTACAGGTTCTTCTGGAACGATTTTTGCGACTGGTATCTTGAGTGGGCCAAACCTCGAATGCAGGATGAGCAGAAACGGCCAGTCGCCCAGAATGTCCTGGCTTTTGTGCTGGATCAGACTCTGCGTTTGTTACATCCGTTTGTCCCGTTTATAACCGAAGGAATATTCCAGAAACTCAATGAGATCGCTCCGGTCAGGCGGCTTGAAGGGCTCACCGAGGCGAAAAACACCGGAGCCCTCGTCGTAGCAGAATGGCCCCAAATAGTTGACTCCCTGCGTGATACGGACGCGGAGAAACAAATCGACATAATACAGACCATAGTTCGTACCGTACGGGATATCAGAAGCAATCGGAATATACCGCCGAAAGAACGACTGGTTGTATCCGTTAAGTCGCAAAAGGAGATTGTTGAGATTCTTGAGCGAAATTCAGAGCTTATTAGTCAATTGGCTGGTATTATGGAATTTAACGCCGGGACGGATATAGTAAAACCTGCAAATGCAGCCGTTTCAATTGCAGGCGTCACGGAGGTGTATGTCCATGAAGCGATTGACCCGGAAGCCGAGCAACGCCGATTGGAGAAACAGAAACAGCAGATAATAAAAGCGAAAGAATCAGTAGAAGCCAAGCTGGGCAACAAGAATTTTGTGACCAAAGCCAAGCCCGAAATCGTTGCTCAGGCTAAAGCCAGGCTGGCCCAGTTTGTAGAACAATTAAATACTGTTGAAAAGCACCTTTCGGAATTTAAAAATAGTGGATGAGTGAACTGAGACGTTCATACCGGCATCTACCAGATAAAGGTGGCGCAAAAATGGAAATGGAAGCTGAACTGTCGCGTATCATCATAAACGAAATGTCCGACCAGCAGGTGATAGTCCTGAAAGAACGTCACGGCGATCGAAGTTTTCCCATCGTGATCGGCATTGTCGAAATATTTGCCATCGACCGTCGACTGAAAGGCATCAAGCCGCCCCGCCCGATGACACACGACCTGTTGGCGAATATAATCGAGGATCTCGGCGCCAAGATTGAAAAAATCGTGATTAGTGATTTGCGCCACCACGTCTTTTATGCGACGCTGCACCTGAACTTGAACGGGCGCGCAATTGAAATCGACTCACGCCCTTCCGATGCGATTGCCCTTTGCGCTGCATCAAACGCACCTATTTATGTTGCTGATCATGTTTTTGAGCAGGCTTCTCAATAAGGAAGGTCGAAATAATCAGCAGCCCGACCCCGACGCAAAGCAAGCTGTCCGCGACGTTGAAGGTCGGCCAGTGATAGCTACCCCGATAGACGTCGATGAAGTCTCGCACTGAGCCATTATTAAAAAGCCGGTCATAGAGATTTCCGCAAACACCGGCGGCGAAAAAACCCAGAGCGATATGAATCAGTTTTTGCATGCCCCCGCTGAAAAGAAAGATGACCAAGATTCCCACGATCGCAATTATCGAAACTATTACCAGGAAATAGGGTTTACCTGCGAACAAGTTAAAAGCGGCACCGTTATTTACCGCTATTATGAGTCTTAAGAAGCCGTCTATGACAGGGTAGGTTTCATGTGGTTCAAGCCAGTTGAATACAGCCTTCTTTGTCCACAAATCCAGTGCCAGCCCGCCGCTCATCAAAGACCAGAAAATAAGATGAGATTTAGCATCCGGCAGCGAAAATGCCATTTGCTTGAAAAAAGCCCGGCTTGGACCCGGCCGGGCGCTGCTGGCTTTTGTCTTGATTTCCGTCATAATTCGTGTTTGCCGTTTTGGTTGACTGTCTATTATCACTGTTAAAAGTTTATCGGCCGACAGGGATTATATCACACTAAGTATTGCTGTCAAAAACTTTTAGCATAAATGGAAATTTTGTTACAGCAGCTATGTTAATGTTTGACATAATGATCGCAGGGATGTATCATATTCTCAATTAAATCAGAGTGTAAATATAGACGAGGTAATACCTCGTCTTTGTTGTATTTACTTGAAAGGTATTTTAATGGCGAAACACAAGGTGATATTGAAAAATAAGCCATATATACTGATTATCCGTGACGGCTGGGGTTATAATCCCAATAGCTCCGAAGACGAATATAATGCTATCAAGTGTGCAAATACTCCGGTGGATGACATGCTAATGGCCGAATATCCGAACTGCCTTATCCACACCAGCGGAGAAGACGTGGGCCTGCCGAACGGTACGATGGGTAACAGTGAAGTAGGACACCAGAATATCGGGGCAGGCAGAATCGTCCCACAGGAATCAGTCAGAATCAGTAAAGCCATTAAGGATGGGTCTTTCTTCGAGGCGCAGGAGTTTCTGAAACTCATCGAATTTGTAAAGAAAAACAGCGGCAAAATGCACGTGATGGGCCTATGCAGCGACATTGGCGTCCATTCGCTGTTGGGCCATCTTTATGGCCTGCTGGAACTGGCAAAAAGAAACGGCGTCAAAGATGTTTTTATCCATGCGTTCATGGACGGTCGGGATTCGCCGCCGGACAGCGGGGCCGGATACATCGCCGATATCGAGAAAAAGGCCAAAGAAATCGGTGTTGGCAAAATCGCATCGGTCATGGGACGGTTTTATGCGATGGACCGAGACAGCCGGTGGGACCGGGTACAGAAGGCTTATGAATGCCTGGCGATAGGCAAGGGTTTTAAAGCTGCCAGCGCGGCAGAGGCCGTCGCCAACAGCTACGAAAAGGAAGTCACCGATGAATTTATCGAGCCGACCTGCATTGTCAATAAGGGCAGCGAACCGATTGCAACAATCGGCAACGGCGACGGCGTTATTTTCTTCAACTTCCGCGGTGACAGACCCCGTGAAATCACACGGGCGCTCGTCGGGCCGGACTTTAAAGAATTTACAAGGACGACCAGGCCGGATATTTATTTTGTCTGTATGACCGAATACGACGCGACAATCCCGGCGCCAGTGGCGTTTCCAAAGCTGCCGAAAATGAAAAATATCCTGGCGGCGTATTTGGGCTCGTTGGGATTGAAACAATTTCGCTGCGCGGAGACGGAAAAGTATGCTCATGTAACGTTCTTCTTTAACGATTATACTGAGAAGCCATTCCCCGGCGAGGACAGGCAAATTGTACCTTCGCCCCGAGTCCGCACGTACGATTTGAAGCCGGAAATGAGCGCTTACGAGGTTTGCGAAGTCGTGCTGGAAAGGCTGGATTCGAACAAATACGATGTGGTCGTGGTCAATTTTGCCAATCCGGACATGGTCGGTCACACGGGCATCCTGTCGGCAGCGGTAAAAGCGGCTGAGGTGGTGGATGAGTGCGTCGGCAGAATTCTCGACAAAGTCAAGAGTATGGGCGGCCGAGCCATTATCACTGCCGACCACGGCAACTTCGAGAGAATGTGGGATTATCCGAAGAATCAGCCGCACACGGCCCACACCGTTGGCGATGTGCCGCTGATTATCTTCGACGAACGCTTAAAAGGCGGCAAGCTGCGCCAGGGCGGCAGATTAGCCGATATAGCCCCAACAATGCTGGCAATGATGGACCTGTCAAAGCCCAAAGAAATGACCGGCCAGAGCCTGATTGAACATTAAAGTTATCTCAAATAAAATTTTGATGCAATCAGATCACCACAAAACAAACAAGTAAAATGGCTACAGAGGCCCTAAAGTGTCTTAGAGAAGCAGTACAGGAAGAATTGCAGCGAAAAGCATTGCTCGGCCAGTACGTCATCATAAACCGCAATGGCAAAGTCTGTCGAGTCTCACCCAAACAGGCCCTGAAAATCGCCAAAGCCAAATGATTCAGCTATGGGACAGATACGGGTACTTAACCAGAATATGATTAATATGATTGCCGCCGGCGAGGTGATCGAACGGCCAACTTAACAATTAAACTTTTAAATATCAAGCAGCGTAACGCAGCACTTCGATCTCGGCTCCATGCCGGACAGCCTGTTCGGCCATGTCCTGAATTTTTTCCGTCACTTCTTCGCTGAGATAATACTCGCCGCAGTTTTCGCAGATTTCGCCGGGAACGTCTTTAATAACAACAGTTGTAAGACCACGTACAAGGGTTACAGTAGTCATACCATCGTGTGTCCGGCCTTGTTTGCAAATAACACATTTCATTATAAAGCTCTCCGTGTTTTGAAATTATCTGTCCAGATTTTTGCATCGGGGACATAAGCCGTAACAACTATCCCTGTTTTTTGTTGCTCATCAAATGCAAAAACAACATGTACTGGACCATCTCTCACAAATCCGAGCATCAAACAACTCGGATATGGTGTATCATCAGGATAATTGATGATAACTTCACCTTGTCGAATAACATCAAGCACATCTCCTTTTTTCAGACCGCGACTAAACATTTGTCGAATCGCATGTCCACTAAATATTATATGTTTATAATCCATAACTGATTTCTTTAAGGTATTTATGCTTCCTTCCAGTTTAGCAGCTTAGATGAAATCTTCAAGAAACATTTTTGTTATCTTAATTATTCTTGTCTGAATACAAGCTCAAAATTAGAACCATTTAATTGTAAATCTGCATCTTAATGACGAAATGCTGGAATTTCATTAAAAAACCGATACAATGAAACAGCTATGAGACAGATAAGGGTACTTGACCAGAATATGATTAATATGATTGCCGCGGGCGAGGTGATCGAGCGGCCTGCAAGCGTGGTCAAGGAACTCGTGGAGAACAGCATCGACGCGGGGGCGACAAAGATAACGGTAGCCGTCGAGGACGGCGGCAGAAAGCTCATATCTATCACCGATAACGGTTGCGGCATGGACGCTGATGACCTGGCTCGGGCCTTTGAGCCGCATACCACCAGCAAAATCAAAGCCAGCTCGGATTTACTCGGCATATCGACACTCGGCTTTCGAGGCGAGGCACTGGCAAGTATCGCTTCAATTGCACAAGTTCGGGCTGTAAGCAGGACGAAAGACTCGACCGGTGCCAACTGCGTTGAGATCGATTGCGGAAACAAGACCGGCCTTGGCCCATGCAGCGCCGATTACGGTACGACCGTCCAGATCAGGGACATTTTTTATAAACTGCCTGCCCGGCGAAAATTTCTCAAAACCGCCAACACTGAAATGGGCCATATCACCGAGCAATTCACACGCATCGCGCTTGCGAATGAGAACCTGGATTTGACGCTGGTACGCAACGGCAAAGAGCTTTATAGGCTGTCGGACAAAGATGATCTTCGCCGGCGCATAACCGAACTGTTCCCGATATCATCGAGTGACATTTCCGAGAATCTGATCGAGGCCGAAAGCAGCGAAAAAGGCCTGCACGTCCACGCCCTGATGGGCAAGCCGCTCATTTCACGGACAAACAATCGGTTTCAATACGTGTTTCTAAATGGCCGGTTTATCCGTGACAAATTCATCTCGCACGCTATCAAAGAGGCGTATCGCGGGCTTCTGGAGCCCGGTCGGTTCCCTGTCGTTTTTTTGTTCATTCGGATGAGCTTTGAAGATTATGATGTGAACGTGCATCCGACGAAAATTGAGGTGCGTTTCTATAATTCAAATCTGGTGCATTCGCAAATTCTTGGAGCCCTGCGTGAAAAGCTCCTGGGGACGAATCTTGAGATGCCGGGCAAGCTGCCGGATGTGCAAAACGCTCAAGACACGTCGCGCCATTCACCACCGGTGCGGGATAGCAGAATTGCCGATGCAATGGCTGAGTTCTTCAGAAAGCACAGGCCTGCTCAAATGCAGCAGCAACTGGGATTTCGCCCATCGGCAACGGGCAAAGTCCATGCCGTATCGCGCGAGAATTCCGCGCAGTACGATAGAAAATATCTGCAGATACATGATAGTTTCATTGTGGCACAAACCGAAGATGGGTTCGTCATTATAGATCAGCATGCACTTCACGAGCGTATCATGTATGAAGATTTGTGCAGGCGGATACGGAAAAACAAACTCCAATCGCAGCGACTGCTGATTCCCGAGAGTTTTGAGGTCACCGTCTCCGAAGCCGAGGCCCTGAAAGCCAATGCCGAACTGACGGACAAATTGGGAATCGAACTTGTGCCGTTCGGTCCCAGAACAATGGCTGTCCAGGCATTTCCCACCCTGCTGTCGGGTGTTCAGCCGCTCGACTTTATTCAGGATTTGATAGACTTGCTCGACCGCAAGGATGCAGGGCTTGATGCCGAGAGACTGCTCGACGAGGTCTTGAATATGGCTGCATGTAAGGCTGCTATCAAGGCGGGCCAGAAGCTGACCGACAGCGAAATTGATCAGTTGCTCGCAGATCGGCAAAACGCCGAGTCTGCAAGTCGCTGTCCGCATGGCAGGCCTACTACAATTAAGTTTTCGATCAGCGATTTGGAAAAGCAGTTCAAGAGAACCTGATGAATAAGTGGTGGTGGCTATTACTGATCATTTCGTGCTGGATGGCCGCCGGAGTTACCATGTTTGGTTCCCGGCAAGGTCTGGAAAATAGTGGTGCCCCCCTGCCGGACCGGGCCGACAGGATTGTTTCTTTGGCGCCGAATATAACCGAAATTCTTTTTGCGATAGGGCTGGGGGACAAAATTACCGGTGTTACGCTTGACAGCGATTATCCTCCGGATGCTGCGGAAAAGCCGAAAGTAGGGACTTTCTGGCAGCCGGACATTGAGGCGGTGGTGGCCGCCAGGCCCGACCTGGTGATTACGCTTGGATTTGAGCAACAGAAGAATCTTGCCGAGCGATTGAGACGAATCGGCTATAACAGTCTGACTGTGAATATTGAAAAGGTAAGCGATTTTTTCGCTGCGATCGAAAAAATCGGGATCGCGACCGGCAGGCAGCGACAGGCAAATGAATTGATAAGCCGTATCAGGACAAAGTTGCGTCAGCTCGCGAGCATCGTAGGCGCCGGGCCCAAAGTCAGGGTGCTCTGGGTAGTTCAGAGAGAACCTCTGCGGGTGGCCGGAAGAGACACATTTGTCAATGAGATGATTGAATTGGCGGGCGGCGAAAATGCAATCGGTTCGACGGTGCATAAATATCCCCCGATAGGTTCTGAGCAGGTCATTGCCTGTAATGCCAACGTTATTATTGAATCGGCGATGGGCCGGGAGGATATTGAGAACCAACGGGACAGGGCGTTGCAGCATTGGAGTAAATTTAAGTTCCTGCCTGCCGTGGCAAACCGTCGAGTTTTTGTAATTCCCGGCGATACGGTCTCACGGCTTGGACCGCGGCTATACGAGGGGACAGAGACAATTGCCAGATGTTTAAGGCCCCATCTTTTCGAGAACTGAAGCAATGGAACAATTGTTGACGCCAAAAAAGCTGACCACAAAGATCGGATTAGCCCTTGCAGTGCTTGCGGCAGTGATGTTTGTTTGCTCTCTTATTGGTACGGAAACTGTTTCATTGAAAGCCGTATTTACCGGGCCCGGCACGCAGGCGGCGCCAAATCCCGATTTTGAAATCATGGGTTTCAGGCTGTCGCGAATTATACTCGCCGGCCTGGTGGGCGCAGCGCTGGCATGTGCGGGTGTTGTGTTCCAGGTTCTTTTGCGGAATCCTCTTGCCGATCCTTATATATTAGGGATATCGAGCGGAGCCGGATTAGGGGCGATTATCGCCGTGATCAGCGGGTTTAACTGGACGCTTTGGGGGCGTTCTCCCATTGCGGTTTTCGCATTTGCGGGGGCTTTGGGGACGGTCTGGCTCGTTTGGTTCATAGGACGGTTGACGGGAAAGTTTCATGTGACGGGCCTGCTGCTCGCAGGGGTCGTGGTCAATGCCTTCTTTTCCGCTCTGATGATGTTTTTGACGTCAATAGCGAAATCGGACCAGGTCTACGCGACAATATTCTGGCTAATGGGCAATCTGACGGAGGGGGATTTTCTTGTGCTGTGGATCGGGGCTGGATGTGTGATTGGAGGAATCGTGGCATTGTTCTACATCGGTCCGCAACTCAACGCTTTGAGCTTCGGCGCCGATGACGCCAGGAGCATGGGCGTAAACGTCGCCAGAACCCGGACAATTGCCTTTGGTATCGCAGCGGGAATCACCGCTGTTGCGGTCAGTTTGAGCGGACTGATTGGATTTGTCGGGCTTGTCGTCCCGCACGGAGTAAGACTTGTTTTCGGCCCCGACCATCGCCAGTTGATCCCGCTGAGCGGAATTACCGGGGCGATATTCCTGGTTATTGCCGATACGGTGGCTCGTATTATCGTTGCTCCGGCACAGTTACCGGTTGGCGTGGTGACGGCCATTGTCGGCGGGCCTTTCTTCCTGATTTTGTTGGTCAAATACAGTAAAAAAGTAAGCTGGTTGAAATGAGCGGCATTATCGAAGTTGATAATTTGAGTTTCGGCTATACATCAGAGACTACAATTCTGAAAGGTATGAGCTTTAATGTCAGGCCGGGGACATTCGTGGCGATAGCCGGCCCGAACGGGGCAGGCAAGAGCACTCTGCTGAACCTGATGTGTCGAGCCCTGACGCCGAACTCGGGTACGATCAGGATTGACACCGCGGCGATAGAATCATATGACACCCGGGCTCTTGCTGTAAAAGTGGCGGTTGTCAGGCAGGAACTTGCGCCGATCTTTGGCTTTTCGGTTATGGAAACGGTTTTGATGGCAAGGACGCCTTATTATGGCTCTGCGGGTTTCGAGGGACGGGCCGACAGGGAAATCGCGAATGATGCACTCGAAGCGACGGATACGGCCCGGTTTGCCTTCCGCCCACTCACAAGTCTCAGCAGCGGTGAGCGGCAGCGTGTTTTTATCGCCAGGGCCCTTGCTCAAAACAGCCTGATCATGCTTTTAGACGAGCCGACGAACTTTCTCGATCTGAAACACCAGGTTGGCATATACGATTTGCTCAAAACCGCACAGGTTGAAAAAGGTAAAACAATCGTGGCCGTAACGCACGATATCAACCTGGCGAGTCAATATTGTGACGAAATTCTGCTTCTCGGCGCCGATGGCAGTTACCATATAGGAAAGACAAAAGCTGTTCTGTCCCCCGAGAAAATCAAAGAGGTCTTTAACGTCGATGTCTTTGCGGGCAAAGTTGGACAGGAAAAGTTTTTTATTCCTTTAGGCAAATTAGCTAAAAACAGCAGAAAAACCAATAACGAAACAGGAAATATCAGGTTGTAAATGCTTGTTTTAGAAGAATTTAGATACAAATCAATGATTTAGCTTGAATAATCTCCTTCCGTTGTCTATACTTTCCGGGCTTGAATTGGGCTATTCGATATACAAACAATGCATGGATTATACTCTGAGATGTTATAATGATTATTCACGCAGATGTCTCAAGTAGTACAGCAGAAGAAAGGTGGACAAAGAAGTGGTACAAAAACGTAAAAAGACATCCAGAGCGCAAGTAAGTTCAACCAGAAGAAAAAAACGCGGTCTGGTAAACGCCGATGCTAAGCATTTCAGAGAATTGCTGATGGAGAAGCGCAGGGAAATCCTTAGAAATGTTTCCGAGTTTGAGGATGAAGCTTTGAGGAAATCCCGTTTGGATGCAACCGGAGATTTGTCAAGTATGCCTATACATATGGCTGACCTTGGAACGGATAACTACGAGCAGGAATTTGCCCTGGGATTAATGGATAGCGAAAGGAAGCTGCTGAAAGAAATTGACAATGCATTAGGACGTATTGAGAACAAAACTTATGGCATCTGCGAAGCCACCAGTAAGCCAATATCCAGAGCTCGGCTTGAAGCTCAGCCCTGGGCCAGATACTGCGTTGAACATGCCCGGTTACTGGAACAGGGACTTGTAGCAGAGCAAGAAGAATAAATTTTAGTATGAAACATAAATGTCCGGTCTGTCAAAAGACCGTTAAAGGATTAACTCAAGAAAAATCTGAAGAAGCAGGATTCTTTCCCTTTTGCTCCCGGCGGTGCAAGCTCGTAGACTTGGGCGCCTGGCTTGATGCCGAATATAAAATAGAATCCAGCCCTGAGTCGCAGGAACCCGGCGGTCCATCCGGTACCTCACCCACACCCACATCTTCCGACAAGTAATAAACAACGGCTTTCAGCAACAAAATCTGATAAAAATTTGTTGAAATCGACCGGTGATAGGTTATATATATCTGCATTCGCTATTTACTTACCCAACGGCAATTGTAACCTTCTTGAAAGGAAGCAAAATGGTCAGTGGCAAAGAATCCTCTCAATTATTTGACGATCTTATCTTTCAAAAAATATTTCAGACTTTTCGTATGTCAATTCAGCCGACGAAATTGATAATCACCTCTGTTGCACTTGCCGTAATATGCCTTTCAGGTTGGATTATGGATTTCAGCAAAACTGTTGTCGTTACAGAAAATCCCCCGAAGGAACTTACCGAATCGGATATTTATACAACCCTTGACAGTGAAACAACCACAAATTTGGACTTGAAGCAGCATACGGAATTAGATGTTTATACGAGGGATCCCAGTCAAGTACCGGGATTTATCGAAGGTTTCAAGGAAGAAGGGCAAGGAGATGGTGTATTTTCCACAATGTGGCATTTCTCAGCAGAGAGATTCCAGGGCGCTGTGGATTCAGTAGTATTAACACATGATATCAAGGGAGTTGTCGAGAACATCACAGACTTTTTCAAAGCCGTAGGATGGGCCCTTCGATATCACACCATCTACTGTATCATTTTCTTTGCTATTGAGCTTGCTGTCATATCTATTGCCGGGGGGGCAATCTGCCGGATAGCGGCACTGCAATTCGCACGGGGAGAAAAACCGGGCATGACCGAAGCGATGCGATACAGCATCAGGAGATTCATGAGTTTCTTCACAGCACCACTTGTACCTGTCGGTATAATTATTTTCATAGGGCTTTTCGTATTTCTATTGGGCTTGGCGGGTAATATTCCACGAGTTGGAGAAATAATAGTAGGCCTCGGTATGCCGCTGGCTTTATTCTTAGGAGCATTATTAGCTGTTATTGTAATTGGGGCTGTTGCTGGATTCAACTTGATGTTCCCTGCTGTGGCTTATGATGGTTCTGACTGCTTTGATTCTATAAGTCGCTCTTTTAGTTATGTATATGCTAAGCCCTGGCGAATGATTATTTATACTGCCGTTGCTACGGTATATGGCTCGATATGCTATATGTTCGTGCGGATATTTGGCTTTTTGACGCTCTGGATTACACACTGGGTATTGAGGTTTGGTCTATGGACGAATAATGGTAACCAAGAAGCCAATAAACTGATGGCAATCTGGCCGAAACCGGATTTTCGCATTCTTTTCGATTCTAAGCAGCAAATAGCTACTAACTGGACGGAATCGGTTGCTGTTTTTCTCGTTTATATTTTTGTACTTATTATAGTCGGACTTATCGTTTCTTTCATCATCAGCTTTTATTTTTCAGCCAATACGATAATTTATTCGCTTATGCGCAAAACCGTTGACAATACTGCTTTTGAGGATATTTATATGCAATTCAACGAAGCAGATGTTGAGCGGGGTGCCAGCGAACTGCTGCCGAAGGAAGAACCTCCGTCCCCGGAGCCAGAATCGAAGCAGGATGAATCATCTTCGGATCAGTAACGGAGCCGGTTCTTTGCTCGAATGTTGGAGTATGCCTGACAAATCGAAACTATAGTGCCGAGAGAATATGCCTGAGACAAACACAAACATACAGCCAAACAACAAGAATAAAGGTCTGCCGCAATTTTCGACTCCCGTGCCGGCCTTACTGCTTCGTGTCCGCAGGCCTATGATTGTACTTGCCCACATAATTGCTTTCGCATCTTCTTTGATGCTTTCTTTTCTTGTAGTACAGAATATGCAGTTCAGGGGAGAATGGCTTGAATTGTATCCCGCTTTGCTGATGTTTTTTCTTCTTATAAAGCTACCGATATTCGGTATCTTCAAGCAATACCGCGGCTGGTGGCGCTATGTCGGGATTTCCGATCTTCTCGGGATATTCGGAGCTTCACTTGTCAGCACATTTATTATCGTGGTTTTATGGTTTGCAATAGGCAATATTCCTGCCGTTCGTATATATTTACCATCGGGTTTGGAGAGACCCGCCGAGGGTGTTTGTATAGCCGATATGTTTGCCACGGTTTTTATGCTTGGCGGATTAAGGATTATTATAAGGCTGTATTTTGAGGAGTTTCGCACGGCCGAAGCCGGTCGTTTGAAGCGATTTCTAATAGTTGGCGCAGGCAATGCCGGCGAGGCGCTGCTGCGGGAAATCCTCCGCATGCCCGTGACTCAATATGATGTTGTCGGCCTGATTGACGACGACTCTGTCAAACAGGGCACTCATATTCACGGGATTCCAATTCTTGGCACTGTTGAGCAACTGTCTGAG
>Ga0315541_1003207_pt1 | contig 12811 bp, 15 predicted proteins | sample SalMarSW160190MG_FD_203095 | JGI IMG/M metagenome (GOLD analysis project Ga0315541, IMG submission 203095) | Salt marsh sediment microbial communities from the Plum Island Ecosystem LTER, Massachusetts, United States - Salt Marsh Sediment SW1601-190 ...
AGGTAGGAATGCTTGCGAGGCGTGGGACTACGCCCAGGATACGGCCAAGTCATTGCGTCGCCAGCAAGCCGGAATGCTGAGTCGGGTCGCTGGCGCGGTCAGTCAGGTGAGCCGCGCAGGGGCCAGGCTACTTGGCCTGACGGGTGAGTCAGACTCCCCCACGCTGCCACCGGAACCGAAGGCTCCTTCTCGACCTCGTACCCATCGCCGAGGCAAGAAGGCGATACGCAAAGCTCAACATCGCTCCAGAAAGCGAAAGAAACGAAGGAAGTAGAAACACAAGGTGGAGACGCCGACGCGGACCGAGGCATCACCATATCCAACACCGCCGATGTCCGCGATGCATATGGCCTTTTCCAGACTGATCCGGCATTCATCACAGTACCGCAGGGGTATCACTACATCTACCTCCCGCTGGTGCTCCGCAACCATTGAAACATTGGGCAGGCGAGTATTTTCTCAATATCGTGGGGCAGAGATTTTCCTACATTCGCAACGGGTCGTCCATAAGTGGGGTGTAGGGCGGTTTTGCTAACCGCCATAGGGTCGGATAGCAAATCCGACCTACTCCCGCCCCACCTTTTTGAGAAGATACGCAGGCGATGGGCGGCGTCCGTCGCCTGCCCAACGGTCTTACACTGACAGCGGTGGCGACCAGCCCCCAGAGCCGGGTGGGTAGGAATTCTGCCGGGCGGTGCTGGCCCAACCTTGACGGTCCTCTCCAGGTATGGTACAATGTAGCCACAACGCGTGGCTACATTCTCTAAAGGGTGGAACAACAGTGACAGAGGTTGGCGTTCGTGAACTGAAAAATCACACCAGCGAGATCGTCCGAGCGGTGCGGGAAGAACAGGTCGAATACGTCATCACTTACCGTGGACAGCCGGCGGCCCGTCTCGTGCCTATCGCCGACGAAGATGGTGGTGAGCACGCCTGGCAGGAACTCGAACGTCTGAGCCAGGAAATAAGCGCCCGGTGGCAGTCAGATAAGTCGGCGGTCGAACTTCTAGCCGAGATGCGGCGGTGAGACGATGGTCGTCATTGATGCCAGTGTATATGTGAGTCGCCTGCAACGGCAGGATGTCCATCACGCTGAAAGCATGCGTCTGCTCGAGACTGTGGCGGCTCACAGAGTGCCTGTGCTGTGCCCAGAGATCCTGTTGCCGGAGGTCACGGCGGCTATCGCACGCGGTCTGGATGACACAGAGTTCGCCTATCGTGCAGCCACTCACCTGCGGAGGCTGCCGGGCCATCGGTTCATCGCGGTGGATCGGGCGTTGAGTGGGCTCGCGGGCCGGTTGGCTGCCGAATGTCGCCTGCGCGGTTGCGATGCAATCTACGCAGCCCTGGCGCAACGAGAAAGAGCCCGTCTCATCACGTGGGATAAGCAACAGCGAGAGAGAGCAGTGACCGTGGTGGAGACGTTGACGCCGACTGAGGCTCTGGCCGTGCTGGAGTGACGTGGCTGGCTATTACACCTTCCGCAAATTCACCATTGAGGCGCACGGCCACGAGGTCATCGTCGTCGGCAAACCGGGTGTCTGGTCGTGGGACGGGCTCAACCCGGGCACGGCAGCGCTGCTGGAGGTGGCCGACATTGAGCCGGGGGACACCGTGCTCGACCTGGGCTGTGGCACAGGCGTCATCGGCGCGGTGGCAGGCGTCCTGGCCTCGCGGGGCCACGTCCGGCTAGTGGACTGCAACGTGGCGGCGGTGGCCTGCGCCGAGCGTACGCTGGCCGCCAATGGCGTCGCCAACGGTGAGGTGCGGTTGGCCGACGGCGTGGCCGGACTATCTCCCGCCTCGTGCGACCTGGTGCTGAGCCACCTTCCACGCGGTCGGGCCGTGCAGGAGGAGCTGATCCGTGGTGTGGACTGGGTACTCCGGCCGGGCGGTCGCTTCTACTTCGTCGCCAGCAAGCGGGCCGGGATTAAAGGAGCTATCGCCTACGCCCGCGAGCTGTTTGGGCGGTGCGGCGTGGTGCGGCAGAGGAAAGGCTATCACGTCGCGTTGGCGGTCAGTCCTGCCGATTTGCAACCGCGATCCGGCGCCGTCTGTTCCACGGCGGTGCCATCCCCCCCCTACGGATGGCTACGTCACGCGCACCATCACCCTGGACGGCGTCGAGACGATGCTGGCCAGCAAGCCGGGCGTCTTCGCATGGGATCGGCTGGACGCAGGCTCCGAGGCCCTGGTGGGCGCGATGGAGATTGACGCCGGTGACCACGTGCTTGACCTGGGGTGCGGGACGGGGCTGGTCGGGCTGGCGGCTGCCCGCCGCGCCGTTCATCCCCCCTCTCCTCGTAGGGGAGGGGCCGGGGGAGGGGTAATTCTCCCCTCTCCTCGTAGGGGAGGGGCCGGGGGAGGGGTAATTCTCCCCTCTCCTCTGCGCCGTCGAATCCACCCGCCGCACGTTGGAGGCGAACGGGATCGCCAATGGAGAGGTGCTACTCTCCGACTGCGGTTTCGCCGTCTTCGACTACTGCTTCGATGTAGTCATCACCAACCCGCCCTTCACACTGGGGCGTGGGGGTGGACTACGAGGTGGCCTACCAATTCGTGCGCGATGCGGTGCGTGTGCTTCGTTGTGGTGGGCGGTTCTTTCTCGTTGCCAATCGCTTTCTGCGCTATGGCGATCTCATCCACGGTGCCTTCGTCGCTGTCGTCTACGCCGACAATCGCTACCACGTCCTGACCGCAGTGGCGCAGAAATCCGGTTCGGGGTAGAATATGGGGCAGGAGGTGGAAAATAGCAATGTGGGTGGGACAAGAGCAGAAACGGGCTGACTCCTGTGACGTGGTCGTCGTCGGGGCGGGGCTGGTGGGCGCGGCGGTGGCCGCACGCCTGGTCCGCGAGGGGTTCGACACAGCAGTCCTGGAGGCACGGAGAGTGGCGGGAGGCGCGACCGGGCGTAGCGCCGGCACAGTGTTCACCGGTCTGGCTGGTCACTACAACTGGGCCATCTCCACATATGGCCGCCAGAATGCGCAGGAGGCCTGGGCGCTCACCGTCGAGGGGCGAGAGCGACTGGTAGAGGCCGCTGAGCGGTTGGAGGTGCCAGTCGAGCACACTGGCAGTCTCGCGCTGGCCGTCGAGGATACCGAGGCGGATGCGCTGGAGAAATCCGCTGCATTGCTGCAAGAGGATGGCTTCGACGTCCAGTTCGGTCCCAGCGATCCCTTGGACCGTGGTTTCCGCGCTGCCCTGCGGTATCCTGACGACGTGACGGTGGACGCTGCCGCGCTGACTCAGGCGCTGCTGACCACCAGCGGCGTGGCCGTCCACGGAGGGACCGAGGTCTACAGTCTGGAGCCGGAGAAAAACGGCGTGCGCGTCTGGGCACAGGGTCGCACCGTGCTCTGCAGCGCCGTCGTGCTGGCGATCAATGGTTACGCCCCGTTGCTTAACTCCTACTTCGTTGACAAGGTCGCTCCCACTCGTGGTCTCATTTTTGCCTCGGAGCCATTGGGCGGGGTGGTGCTGGAACAGCCATGCTGCGCCGACTACGGGTACGAGTACTGCCGCCAGTTGCCTGACCGCAGGCTGCTGTTGGGCGGCTGGCGGCGCCCGCACCCTCGTCCTTTCCCCCTACGAGAGGAAAGGGGGACGCAGGAGACTGAACTGGACGATGTGGTACAGGATGGGCTGCTCCGCTTCGCGTCGTGCCACTTCCCCGAGGTCGAGATGCACAGCAGTAGCCGCTGGTCGGGGATAATGGGCTTCACCCCCGACGGCCTGCCGCTGGTGGGCCAACTGCCCGACCTGCCGCAGGTGTACTTCGCTGTAGGGTTCGGAGGACGGGGGCTGGCCTGGGCCTTCGTCGCCGCCGGGCGGCTGGTGAAGTTGATGCTGCAGGGCACTGACCCAGGAATTTTGGCGGTGGAGAGGCTCGCTCGTTTCAGCTTTTCACCGCCACGGCGATAGCGGCTACGTGGGCTGGGGTGGATCCGCAGCAGGCCCCCACCACCCGCGCCCCCAGCGCGATGAACCTGCGAGCGTACTCTGCCATATCCTCCGGCGTGGCGTCGTACATCACCTCTTGCCCAACCATGCGCGGCTTACCGGCGTTGGGCTTGGCGATGAGGAGGGCCTGGGGCGCGGCCTCGTGCATCTTCGCTACTGCCCCTTCGGTCATCTCCAGCGTCGCGCCACAGTTGGCACCGAAGGCGTCCACCCCCAGCGCCAGTAGCGTCTCCGCCGCCTGCTCCGGGCGCACGCCCATGTTCGTCCGCCCGTGGCTATCGAAGGAGAGGGTGGCGAAGACGGGGATGCCGGACCCGACCTGCCGCGCCCCCTCGACGGCGGCCCGCACCTCGTTCAAGTCGGACATAGTTTCGACGTAGAGCACATCCACTCCGGCCTCCGCCAGCGCCGCAGCCTGCTCGGCGAAGACCTCCACTGCCCGCTCGTAGGTGATCTTGCCCAGGGGAGCCAGGAACTCCCCCAGCGGGCCGATGTCGCCAGCCACATAGGCTCTGTCACCGGCGGCCTCACGGGCGACCTCGACCGCTTGCCGGTTGATCTCTGCTATGCGCCCCGCCAGTCCGAACCGTTCCAGCCGCGTCCGCGTCCCGCCGAAGGTGCAGGTCAGGATCAGGTCGGCTCCTGCCTCGACGTAGGCGCGCTGCACATCGCGCACGGGATCGGGGTTCTCCAGCAGCCAACCTTCGGGGGGCATACCGATGGGCAATCCCGCTGCCTGCAACATCGTGCCCATTGCCCCATCGGCGACGATGACATTGCCAGATTGCAAGCGGATGAGAATATCCTCATTCATCATTCTCCACCTTCTGCGTTAGAATCTTTAGGAATTCGCCAGCGTCAACCACGGCAAAAGCATCGGTCTTCAGCCGCTCCAGAAAATGGCGATTCTGGGAAACGAGGTAACTTGCTCCGACCGGCAGCACATGAACAATGCCCGACTTCATCTCTCACCTCCCGACCTCATTTTACCCCCTTTGTGACTTCCTAGCAACCCCCGTACCACTGCCACTGCCTCGTTCGCGTTCTCGACGTAGGCATCCGCGCCGATGATCTGTGCCCATTCGGGACTGGCCGGCGCACCACCGATGATGACCTTGACCTGCTCGCGCAGGCCGGCCTCCTTCAGCGCTTCGATGATGACGCCCTGGTTGCGCATCGTCGTCGTGAGGAGTGCCGAGAGGCCGACGACGTTCGCCCTGGTCTCCTGCACCTGCTCGACGAACTCGCCCGCGGGCACGTCTACCCCCAGGTCGTGTACCTGGAAGCCTGCGGCGCTCAGCATCGTCGCCACCAGGCTTTTGCCGATCTCGTGGATGTCCCCCTCGACAGTGCCGATAACGACGGTGCCAAGCACCTGGCGCTGCTCCTGGCGCGCCATCAGCACTGGCTCGAAGACCGCCATCGCCGTCTTCATCGCCTCAGCGGCCATCATCAGGTCGGGGATGAAGTACTCGCCGCGCTCGTACCGGTCGCCGACGACCTGCATTCCAGGGTTGAGTGCTTCCTCGATGGCGACCAGCGGCGCTACACCCGCCTCCAGCGCCTGCGTCGCCAGTCCCCGCGCCTGGTCGGGCTCGCCGATGATGATGGCTTCTTGCAGTTGTTTCAGGATGTCGCCCATTTTTGACTCCTCAAATCTACGAATTTACGAATCTGCGAATCTACGAATCTGCGAACTTACCACGACGGTAGTCGGTCCATTCCGGCGGATTGGGCTGCGCGTAGGGTGATGGCCTCCAGTTCGCGCACGATCTCAACAGGGAGTTCCCTCGGCTCATAGGCGGCGATGACCTCTTCGACGCGCCGGTGGGCACGCTCTGTGACGTCCAGGCTGCCCTTGGCCTCCCAGTTGCGGCGGAAGTCGCGGTCCACCACCGGGCTGGGGATGAACAGCTCCTCCCGGAACCAGCGGCGTGTGTGGGGCATGCTCAGGAAATTGCCCGTGTGTCCTACCTGGCGGATGATCTCCAGCGCCAGCGGTGTCTCCCGCTCGACCATCCCGACCACCAGTCGCTTTGCCATCCCCACGATCTCAGCGTCAATCACCAGTTTCTCCAGGCTGAAGCAACTTTCGAAGTCGAGCATACCAGGGCCGGAGATCATGTTAATGCCTGCCAGCGCCCCCAACACCGCGCTGATGCCCGATTCGAACCCGCACTGGGCGTCTACCACCTTGGCGTCGGACATCCCTAAATAGGCGTGGGTGGGCAGTCCCAGGTACTTGCCCACCTCGGCGTATGCGCAATCAATCATCACCGTCTCAATAGCGCCCATCGGGGGGGTGCCTGTGCGCATATCGAAGGCGGCCGGCGAGCCACCCCAGACGATGGGTGCGCCAGGGTTGACCAGTTGGTGGATGGTGACCCCGCTCAGGTTCTCGGCAGTGTGCTGGACGACCGCGCCCAGGAGGGTCACTGGCCCCGTAGCTCCTGCCAGCGGCATGCTCACCAGTTCCGCTGGCACCCGGTACTGTGCGCAGTCCATCAGGTTCTCACAGGTGATCTCGGACCATAGCAGTGGCGGGGAGGGGCAGACGTCGAAGACTGCTGTGGGTTTCTCCGCCAGCGTTTTTTCACTGCCGGCCACCGCCACCAGCAGGTCCTTCATCACCGCCCAGGTCTCGACGGCAAACGCGCCGGTGACGACCGGCTTGCGAGTGTACAGGAGGACCATGTAGAGCCGGTACAGGTCGGCGATCTCCTGCGGGACGTCCGCGCAGACGAGGGAGGTGGCGACCCCGTCTAGCGCATTCAGCCCGTCGGCCAGCTTGGCGAAGCGCACGAAGTCAGCGGTGACCGGGGAGCGCGAGTGATTCGCCCCATGGTCGAGGATCTCGATGGCGGCCGACCCAGGGTCGAAGTGCACATCGTCATCGCCATAGTGTACCACGGGCTGACCGTCGGCATCGTAGAGATGGAACGACGAGGGGGCTGTCTCGACCGCCTGGTGGGCCAGGTCGGCCGGGATGCGCACCACCTGCGCCTCAAAGTCCACCTCTGCGCCGTGCTCGGCCAGGAGGTGCCGCGCGCGGTCGGAGTAGATGCGCACGCCGGGGTCTCTCAGCAGGTCGTAGGCCTCGGAGACGGCACGCTTGATGGTCTCGTGAGACAAGAATTGCAGGCAAGGTCGCATGGTCATGTTACTCCTTGTATTAGATTCAGGGTTCGTAACTGCTCAGGCTGATGGGCGAAGGTCTCCCGACCCCTGATGGGCGAAGGTCTCCCGACCTCTGATGGGCGAAGGTCTCCCGACCTCTGATGGGCGAAGGTCTCCCGACCGAGCCCTTTATGCCTCGGTCAGAGACCTTCGGCGAACGGTCAGAGACCTTCGGCGAACGGTCAGAGACCTTCGGCGAACGGTCAGAGACCTTCGGCGAACGGTCAGAGACCCTCGGCGAACGAGCAGTATCCCTGCACATCGCTCAGGGCATCCGCCCGTAGATCGCGGTCAGTTCCAGGAGCCGCGCTGCGACCTCATCGGTCAGCGCGCCGGGCAAGAGACGCCAGCACCAGTTGGGCGGACCGACGGTGCCAGGCATGTTCATCCGTGCTTCGTGTCCCAGGCTCAGCAGGTCTTGAACGGTGGTGATAGCCGTGTTGGCTACCGAAGCCCACGCCAGCCGGATCAGGTCCCAGGCGATGTCCGAGCCGTCGCTGCCTAGATACTTGCGGGCATAGTCCCGTTCCGCTTCTGTGGAGGTGAGCTGGTACCAGCCAACGACTGTGTCGTTATCGTGAGTGCCAGTGTACACCATACAGTCACGGGTGAAGTTGTGGGGCAGGAAAGGATCAGTCGGGCCGGCACTGAAAGCGAACTGGAGCACTTTCATGCCGGGATAGCCGAACTCGGCCTGCAGAGCGTCCACGCCAGCGCGCGATTCGCCGTCGAAATCGCCCAGGTCTTCGGCGATGATCGCCACCTCACCCAGCACAGCGGTGACGGCGTGGAACAGGTCGGCGCCGGGGCCATACAACCAGCATCCTTTAATAGCCGTCTCCTCCTCCGCAGGGACTTCCCAGTAGTTGTAAAAGCCTCGAAAGTGATCAATGCGCATCACATCGGCCTGGGTGAAGGCCATGCGGAAACGGACGATCCACCACGCATACTCGTCCTGGGCCATCACCTCCCAACGGTAGAGGGGATGGCCCCAGAGTTGCCCCGTCTCACTGAAATAGTCGGGGGGTACGCCAGAGACGACCGTTGGCTGGAGATGCTCGTCAAAGTGGAAAAGGCGGGGATTGGCCCAGACGTCGGCACTGTCCATGGAGACGAAGATGGGGATGTCGCCGATAATGCGGATGCCCTTCTCATTGGCATACCGTTTGACGGCCAGCCATTGCTCAAAGAACTGCCATTGTCGGTACTTCTGATTTTCGATTTTGTCGGCCAGCGACTCGCGCCAGCGGGCCAGCGGTTCTGGCTGCCGGGTGGCGACCTCCGGCCCCCACTCGTGCCAGGGGCGGAGATGGTGAGCTTCTTTCAAGGCCATAAACAGGGTAAACTCATCCAGCCAGGAAGCCTGCTCGTCGCAAAAGCGGGCAAAGTCATCTCGCTGGCTGGCAGGGGCCAGGGCCCGGAAGTTGGCGAAGGCCCGGTCCAGCAAGCCTGTCTTGTAGCGGATGACCGGCCCGAAATCCACCCGTTCGCTGGGGAAGGCGGGTACGTCCTCCAGGTCCGCCTCCGAGAGGTGACCGATCTCCACCAGCTTTTCGGGGCTGATGAGCATTGGGTTGCCGGCAAAGGCAGAGAGGGTCTGGTAGGGAGAATCGGCGTAGCCGGTTGGGCTCAGGGGGAGCACCTGCCAGTAGGATTGGCCGGCTGCGGCCAGAAAGTCCACAAACTGGTAGGCTGCGTTGCCCAGGTCGCCGATGCCGAACCTGCCGGGGAGCGACGTAGGGTGCAGCAGGATGCCGCTGCGGCGCGGGAATTTCATCTGTGAAACCTCCGTGGTTGTCGTGTGTGACGTTGCCGGAACGCGCCTCATTATAGCAGAGTTTCTATCTTGTGCACGTTTCAAAGCACGAGCTGTCCAGGGCGGATTTCCTACGGTCACAGTTCCAGCCTCGCCCACTGACTCTGACTGAGGCGGAGAAAGTGAGACGATTGCCGTTTTTTGTTGCAAGTCGCCGCCACTCTGTGGTATAATAGTATTATCTGGGCATCACCGCCACCAACGGCATCAGCACGGTCGTTGGGCCGATGTGGCGTTTTACCACGGTGGGGTTCAAGTACATCTACCTGTTCTGTTTCAACGCCCAAGTCCATCGGCACAAGAACCGGCTCCCAACGGCAGTGTTACCGTCAGGAGCCTGTCTTTTGTCAAGTCCGACGCGGCGGCCGCTCCTACCTGGGCGGGCACCCCGTGATGCGGTGAATCCCCTCGTCGAGCGACCGGAGCCGCCGGTACATCCGCCGGTAGACCCGCTGATAGAGACCCTCTTGGTTGGTAGCGTGTGTCCTACTACGATAGTATCTCGGTAAGACCGGCCGAACCGTCGAGTAACAAGCGCAACTTGTTGAGAACGTTGCGCCCCAGGACAATCTCATCTCCCTGTTCATCGCCAACTACAAAGACATCGGGCAGTCTCAGGCCGTCCAATTCGAGATCTACCACGAACAACTGGGCAGAGCGCCATTCTCCCCAATGGCTGCGCATGCGAGTGTCGGTAATAGCAGGAGCAAATATCTGTCGAAGATAAGCGATGGGGACGAGAGAGCCATCGGACCCAGTGTCCAACAAAGCATTCTCCGGTGCGGTATGCAACCCCTCCTCGCTGTTATACAAGATTATCTGAGCTACCGGAAAGGGAGGCTGATAGCTGGCGTCGTAGGGATATTTCATGGGCTGGCCGCCTCCATGCGAAAGCCGTGGCGGACCAGAGGCTGTTCGGCGATGTCTTCTACCAGCGTTATCATCACAGGTGTACGTCCAAAGCGATGGCGTATGCGCTGACGCAATGCTTGGAAGTCAGGATCGTGATCCACTACCTGGCCGTTGTGCATGGCGATGTATTGACCCAGATATTGCGCTTTCAGTTCGGCATGTCGCTGGCGGTAGGTCGCGCTCTCCTCAGAGATCTTGCGGCGATCCAGTTCCCAAAGGTAAAGGCGGACGGCTCTGGCGAGTACTTCGCCAATGCTGACCTGGTGCTCCAGGGCAGCTTCCTCGACACGTCTGTACAAATCCGGTTCAACGGTCACTATTGGCATACGTCCTACTCCTTGTCCAAGATGCCTGCCCCAATCATCAAAGTCAAGTATACACCACACCCGGTGGATATGTCAATCCACCGCAACAGTCGCGTGAAAACGCGACCTGCATCACGCTACCTGGGCGGATACCCCGTGATGCGGCGAATCCCCTCGTAGAGCGGCCGCAGCCGCCGGGACATCTGCCGGTAGACTCGCTGGTACAGATCCTCACCCCTCCCTCAGGTGGGATAAGCGTTCGCCCACCGGCGTTGCTGTTTGTGCGAGCGCCACCGTTGGGCTATAATTGGGCTAAACTCTATCTGACCAATCTACCGACTTACGGACCACTAATGACCAAAATCCGCATCCTTCACTTCGCTGACCTGCACATCGGCATGGAGAACTATGGCCGGCTGGACCCCGCCACCGGCGTCAATGGGCGGGTGCTGGACTTCCTGCACCGCTTCGACGAGCTGATTGACTACGGCCTGGAGCACGAGGTGGACCTGGTGATCTTCGCCGGAGACGCCTTCAAGACCCGCAACCCCACCCCCACTTACCAGCGGGCCTTTGCCCGTCGCGTCAAGCGGCTGGCCGACACAGGGGTGCCGGTCGTTCTCCTGGTGGGCAACCACGACCTGCCGACGATGGTCCAGCGAGCCTCCAGCGTGGACATCTTCCGTATCCTGGACGTGCCCAACATCGTCGTGGGACGAGTCGAGGACATACACCGCATCGAGACCCACCACGGGCCAGTGCAGGTCGCCACGGTCCCCTACCCGGTCCGCCAGCGGCTCCTGGCCCACGACGAGTACCGGAGCCTCTCCATCGAAGAGCTAGACAAAGCTCTGCAAGACATCGTGACCGACAACATCGATGCGCTGGCGAAACAACTGGACCCGGATATTCCGGCGGTGCTGACCGCTCACTTGAGCGTCTCCGGGGCGACCTTCGGCTCTGAGCGGAGCGTGATGATCGGGCGAGACGCGGTCATCCTCAAATCGGCCCTGGCTGACCCGGCCTGGGACTACGCCGCGCTGGGCCACATCCACCTGCACCAGAGCCTCAATGCAGGGGGGTACCCTCCTGTGGTCTACTCCGGCAGCCTGGAGCGGATTGACTTCGGCGAGGAGGGGCAGCCCAAGGGCTTCTGCTGGGTGGAACTGGCGCGGGGGGAGACGACGTGGGAGTTCGTCGAGGTGGACGCCCGGCCTTTCGTCACTGTGCGCGCCGACGTGCGAGAGGTCACAAACCCGCTGATGGCGCTCCAGCAGACCGTCGCCGCCCACGACCTGCGCGACAGGGTGGTGCGGCTCATCGTGCGCATGCGGGCCGACCAGGAGGCGTTGTTGCGTGATCGGGACGTACGCGCCCTGTTGTCCGGTGCCTACTTCATTGGTACTATAAATCGTGAAGTCGAGCGGGAAGCGCGGGTGCGGCTGGGGAGCCTGGCCCCGGAGGAAATGAGCGACCGCGAACTGCTGGTGAAGTACCTGGAGACGAAGAACACGGATTCGGAGCGGGCCAAGGTGCTGCTGGAGCACGCCGAGGTCATCTTCGGCGGAGAGGATGGTTGACGAAGGGCACCGCCGTGAACAGGCGGTGCTGGGTTGCGAATCGGCCCAGCATCGGCGCTTCAGGCTGATGCACCCTGTAACTTACCTGGACACCGATGGAGGTGACATTATGGACGCCGATACTTTGTGGAAAGCCGTCTACATACAATGCCTTCGACCCCCAGCAGACTCCCTGGGAGAAGGGGGCGGAACAGTTCTACGTTGAGCGACATGATCTCCCTCTTGCCCGCCTGAGGATAGAATTGGCTGCCACGCTACCTCAAGGCCCGCCCCACCGCCGATGAACTCTTCGAGGCGCTGTGGACACTGATGGAAAGAAGCCCTGTGAGCGCAACCTGACCCATTCGCAATTCGCCATTCGTTATTCGCCATTCGTCAAATGTCCGAAAACCACCGTTCCGAGCAGCAATCCCAACTCACCCCACTCCAGCGCTTCCTCAGCAGCCGCCTGGTCACTGGCGCGGGGATGTTCCTCAGCAAATACGTGCCTCCACCCGTCGGATATGCCATCGGCGACCTCATCGCCGGATTGATCAACTGGCTCAAGCCGGACGTCTACTGGATCGTGCACGCCAATCTGCGCCAGGTGGTTGGGCCGCAGATGGATGAGAAGACACTGCACCGGCTGGCGCGCCAGGTTTTCCACAACAACGCGCACAACGTCTACGACCTCTGGCACCTGGTGAGCCAGGGGCAGGAGGCGATATGTGCAGCCGTGCATTTCCCGTCGGATGCCAGGACCCACTTAGATCAGGCGATACAGCGCGGCAAGGGAATGATCATCGTCGGGACCCACACCGGCAACTTCGACCTGGGCGTCCTGGCTCTGGCGGCCTACGGGCTGGAGATCCAGGTGTTGGGCCTGGCAGCCCCGCCGGCCGGTGGCTTTGACCTGATGGATCAGATGCGTGCGCACGCTGGCGTGCGCCTGACGTCCATCAGTGTCTCGGCATTGCGGGAGGCTATCAACCGTTTACGCGCCGGAGGAGTCGTGCTGACCGGCGTGGACCGTCCCGTAGGCGACACGGTGCTCTCCCCCCTCGTAGGGGGGAGCCGG